>Ga0075012_10002071_pt1 | contig 19906 bp, 18 predicted proteins | sample All_14_2_FD_71474 | JGI IMG/M metagenome (GOLD analysis project Ga0075012, IMG submission 71474) | Freshwater microbial communities in response to fracking from Pennsylvania, USA - Allegheny Zone_MetaG_DW_15 | ecosystem: Environmental > Aquatic > Deep subsurface > Groundwater > Drilled... | reverse complement strand
GACGGCGGAGTTGCTGGAGCAGGCCATTGCGAATATATTGGTCGTACTCTGCTTTGTAGGCATTGGCGTCCGGCATCAAACCCCATTGGATGAGTTTTGGGTCTGGCATAAAGTAAAGTGCCACCAGATCTGCACGAGCCTCTTCAAAGGTGCTGGAATATTGCTTGAGGGTCACATTGGGTTCCGGTACGCCGGGATTAAGCCTGCCACTGGCATGACCGATCACCTCGTGCAATGCGGTATGCATTTTACCACAAGCCTCGCCATACTTTTTGGCATTTTTGATCTCCTCCGCATCATGGGCAAACTCCTGCAAAGCGAGTGCTCCACCGGCATTGTTGTAGGCGTTCTCGATGTTGTTCAGGCTGATGGATTTGGAACCGTAGTCCTCCCGGATCCAGTTGGAGTTCGGCAGGTTCACTCCAATGGGCGTGGTCGGGGCACAGTCGCCGCCTTCCATGGCCACGTTGATGACCCGATAAGAAACGCCCTGAACCTTTTTCTTTTTGTGTTCCGCAGCGATGGTCGAGTTGTCTTCAAAATACTGGGCGTTCTTACTGATGATCGCCATTTTTTCTGTGGCGTCCGGGTCATTGTATTGTACCGCCGCCTCAAAATCAGCCTTGTAGCCCTTTGGGTCGTGGTACACTTCGATGAAGCCGTTGATAACGTCTATGGTGCTTTCCGTATCCTTCACCCAGGCCATGTTGTATTCATCAAATTTTTTCAGATCGCCGGATTTGTAGTACTCCACCAGAAGGCGAAGCGCTTTTTTCTGCTGATCATTTTCAGCAAACGGGATCGCCTTGTCAAGGTTTTCAGTGATCTTGTCGATGGCCGCGCCATACATACCACCGGATTTCCAGACGATCTCTTTCAGTTTGCCGCCTTCTTTCACCAGTTTGGAATTCAGGCCGAACATAGGCGGTTTGCTGCCGGCGGCTTTGAGCTTATCTCCGTAAAACTGATCCACCTCGACGGCGGTCACCCCTTCATAAAAATTCACAGAAGAATTGGTGATCACATCCGGTCCTTCCTTGCTGGTGCGCTTTGGCATCACAGCCGGATCGAAAATAACCGGGATGAGCGTGCTTTGAAGTTCAGCAAGCGGCATGGGCAATGCCCCGGGATCAGTGCTCTTCAGGAGCGTGATAAAATACTCCTTCGAGCAGCCAGGAAGGATCTTTACCTCATTGTAATGGTGGTGAATACCGTTGGAAAACCACACCCGCTTGGAATACACTTCAAAGGCCTTCCAGTCTGCCGTAGTTCGGTCGCCCTTGTAAGTATTGTGAATGGCTTCCAGGGTTTTGCGAACCGCCAGATTGTGCTTGCAGTGCTGGTCATAAATGATATCGCGACCAGCCAAGGTAGCCTCGGAAAGGTAATAAATGAAGGTTTTTTGTTTGATCGTAAGTTTGTCAAAACCCGGGAGATCATACCAAAGGATCTGCAGGTCAGCAAAGGTGTCCAGCAGGACCTTAGGGCTATCGGCAGTGCCGGGTGCAGAACCTGGCTTTACTTTACTGCAAGCAAATGCAGACAAAAGGATCGCGCCGAAAAGGAGGAGTCTAAATTTCATTGGAATAAGCGACTTGAGTGTTCGATAAATTTGAAATGGAGCTGGTTTTACAGGAAAGGCAAAATTACAACAACCCCAATACCAGGCGATGCCGATGCCTCCTGCTTTCCCCCGGTTTGTCGGAAAACAGGTCGCGTAATTCTGCCCGGTGACTCAAAAACGGAACGGACAAAATGGATCTTGCGTGGAAATTCCTGCATCCGGTTCAACCCTCTGATTTTCCTGCTTTTTTCAAAAATTCCGGCAATTGCCGCAATGCAGCCAGTTCCCGATATTTCACCCTTGCCTCGTCGGCAGGCACCCCGAAATAAGCTTTTCCGCCTTCCAGATCCTTAGATACCCCTGCTTTAGCCGATACCAGCGCACCCTGACCGATGTGCAAGGCCTGGGCTACCCCAACTTGTCCGTACAGCACTACATTATCTTCCACCACCGTTTTGCCACCAATACCAACCTGTCCGGCGAAGAGACAGTTTTTCCCGATTACTGCACCATGGCCGATATGCACCTGGCAATCCAGTTTCGAGCCCTCCCCGATGATGGTATCGCCACTCACCCCTTTAGCGATCGTACAGGCTGCGCCAATATCTACCCGATCTTCAATAAGCACCCGTCCACCGCTGCGCCATTTTTTGAAAGTGCCATCGGGCAGTTTTTTGAAATAAAAAGCATCCGACCCAATGATAGCCCCCGGTCCGATCACACAATGTTCACCAATGATGGTATGCTCCCCGATATAAGCATTGGCCTGAATATAGGTATGGGCTCCGATCCGGACATTGGCAGCGATGACCACCCCGGGCTCAATAATGGCCGTAGGATGGATCTCGGCGCCACGGCTGACCTGCTCCGTCAGTGGTTCAAAGGGGCGGTGTTCGCGCACCAGAGAATCGTAGGCTTCAAAGGGGTTTTCGACCACCAGAATTGCCTTTCCCGGAGGGCATTCCACCGCCGCATTGAGCAACAGGACCGTCGCATCGCTCTCCAGGGTTTTTTGAAAATATTTTTTCACATCCGAAAACGCCACATCGCCGGGACGGACCTTGTGAATTTCATTGACGCCGGTGGCAGAGAGGGTTTCATCCCCAATGATCTGGGCATTGAAACGCAGGGCAAGTTCGAGGACAGGGATTGGGCGTGGGAAATCCATGGAAAAATGAGAGATTGGGTGATGGAAGGATTGGAGGTTTCTGCGGCAAAATTCTAAAAAATCAGCGTGGAAATCAGCACTGGTAATTTTCGGACCTTCCGAAGCTTGGATCATACTGGCAGAAACCCCTACTTTCACGGTCTAATCCGACCCGTTTATGCATCTCCGTTCCCGACCCCTACTCTTCTTTCTCAGCTTATTCTGGCTTATTCAAGGCGATATTGATGCTCAAAACTCGGTAAAATCGCCCTCCGCAGAGTTGCGGGGCGCCTGGGTAGCCACGGTAGCAAATATTGACTTCCCTTCCCGGCCAGGACTGAGCACAAAGCAGATAAAACTCGAATTCGACAGCATCATGGACGTCCTGAAGTCCATGAACATGAATACGGTGTTCGTACAGATCCGTCCTGCGGGAGATGCTTTTTATAAATCGGCTACGGTTCCACTCAGCAAATTCCTGGTGGGGCGACAGGGTGCTGCGCTGGATGATCCAACGTTCGACCCGCTGGAGTATATGGTCCGATCCGCGCATGCACGACGCATTGAATTTCATGCCTGGCTCAATCCTTACCGCGCCTCCTTCGACCTTGATACGGCAGCCCTTGACCCGATGCATCCCCTGCGCTCCTTGCCCGATGCCCGCAAAGCAGAATGGTTTTTCCGCTATGGGACCAAATGGTATTTCAACCCTGCCAGCCCTTCCGTCCGCCAGTATCTGACCAATATCGTAAAAGACATTGTGCTTCGATATGATGTAGATGGAATTCACTTCGATGATTATTTTTATCCCTACAAAGAAAAAGATCTCAGTCTGGAGGACGCACTCAACGACTACAACGCCTTTGCCGCCAGTAAACAAAACTTTACCGACATCACGGACTGGCGACGCAACAATATCAATGTCCTCATAGAAGGTATTTCCCAAACCATCAAAAAGTATAAGCCCCATGTAAAATTCGGGATCAGTCCCTTCGGCGTATGGCGCAACAAGGATAAAGACCCGGAGCGAGGCTCCGATACCCGGGCAGGCGTGACCTGCTACGACGATCTTTATGCCGATGTGTTGCTCTGGCTGGAAAAAGGATGGATCGACTATGTCAGTCCACAGATCTATTGGAGCATCGGGTATCCCCCGGCAGATTATGAGATCCTGGTGGACTGGTGGAGCCGGAATTTATGTGGGAAACAGCTATTCGTTGGGCATGCCGCCTACAAAATCGACAATGCCCCGAACGATAAAAACTGGGAGAACAGATCGGAGATCTGCAACCAGATCGCCATCAACCGAGCCAACCCGAAGGTGAACGGCAGCGTGTTTTATTCGGTCAAACCGCTCCTGCGCAACCCACTTGGGGTTCAGGACAGCCTCATGCGATCGCTTTGGAAACATCCTTCCCTGGTGCCGCCCATGCCCTTACTTTCCAGAGCCACACCGGCCACCGCCTCTATTTGCAGGGTGAAAGGAACCCTTCATACCATCCAGCTTTCCTGGAATTTATGTAATCTTCTATCGGCGGATGAAATGCCTTTTTACTTCGCCCTCTACCGTTTCGATGGGGAGGGCGAAAAGATGAAGTTCGACCAGCCTGGCAACCTTTTGGGTTACACCCCTTTCTACGCAGACAAAATGTCCTTTGAGGATCACACGGCCGTTGCAGGAAAGAAATACACCTACGTGGTCGTCGGGTTTAACCGGGCAAATGTGGCCGGCAACAACAGCGATCCTGTATTTGTTAAAAAAACAAAAAAAGGCGCAAAATGGAGGCGCCGTTGCTGGGGGTATATGTTTTGACGGATTCCCCCGTTCTTTGCTCCCCCATGAAGGTACTGCTCACGACACTTAACGCTAAGTACATCCACACCAACCTCGCCATCCGGTTGCTTTATTCCCTGAACCGGGACTGGCCCGGGCTGGAGTGGCGAGAGTTTACCATTAACCAGAATCGGGATGAAATTGCCCGATTCTGTGCTGATTTTGAGGTCGTTGCCTTCAGTTGCTATATCTGGAATATTACACAAACCCTGGAGGTAGCCCGGAAGATCAAGACCCTGAATCCAAGTGTTAAGGTCCTGCTCGGCGGCCCGGAGGTCAGCTACGACTGGCAGGATGTGATCGCCCGTCCGGAAGTGGATTTTATCATTACCGGCGAAGGCGAAACTCCTTTCCGGGAGTTTCTGTATGCCTGGCCTGAAGTTGGACACCTGGCCAATCTCGTTCAAAAAACAGCGGAGGGGGAGGTCCGGTATTTTTCCAATCCGGTCACCTTCGATCTTGAAAATTACCGGCACATTCGGCCCTGGCAATTCGACCCGCCCGAGGATCTGCGCAGCAAGGTCCTGTATGTTGAAACATCCCGCGGCTGTCCGTACAAATGTGAGTTTTGTCTTGCCAGCCTCGACAACAAGGTGCGCTACCTGCCCGACGAGCACATCAAACAAACCCTGCTCCATCTCATGGAACACGGGCGGGTGATCAAGTTTCTGGACCGTACGTTCAACATGAAACGCGATTTCACCATCGATATTTTCAGTTTCATTCTGGCCAATCACCGACCCGGGAACGTATTCCAGTTTGAGATCACGGCGGATATTCTACACCCGGATATCATTCGGTTTATTCAGGAGAAGGTGCCTAAAAACCTGTTCCGATTCGAGATCGGTATCCAGACCGTCAATCAGAAAGCCAACCTCGAAGTAAGCCGAAAACAAAATTTTGACAAGACCAAAGGCATTATCCAGGCGCTCTCCGACTACGTTGAAATGCACCTGGACCTTATTGTCGGCCTTCCTCTGGAGCGATGGGAGGATATCAAATTCAGTTTTGAAGAGGTTTTTAAACTTTTCGCACCGGAACTGCAAATGGGCTTCCTGAAATTCCTCAAAGGCACCCCGGTCCGCGAAAAATACGAGCAACACGGGTTTCTCTTCGACCCGGAGCCGCCTTACCAGATCATTGAAAGCAATTATTTGTCCCGGGAAGAACTCGCCCGGCTTGAAGTGGTGGAAAATGCACTTGAAATTTACTGGAACAAGCCACGCATGCCCCGGACCCTGAAGTATGTAACTGCGCAGTACAGCATATTCGACTTTTTGCTTGGCCTGGGCGTCTGCTTTGGCGAACGGTATGATTTTCACCAGTACAGTCTGGCGGATGTGTACGAACGCATCCTGTATTTTGTTAGAAATCACTACCCGCAGGATCAGGTATTGCTCGAACTGATCGAGGTAGATCACTGTCTGTATCAAAAAGATCGGCCCCGACCACTACATCTTGCAGAGATCGGGGCCGATGAAAAGGCCGCCTTGGTGGAAACCATCGATTCAAGCCTGGTCAAATCCGGCTCAGGCAAAGCACGCTATCTGGCCTTGCCGCTCCATTTTAATCTGGAGATTTTTGAAACCGAGCAACGAATTGAATCGGGCGAATTCAACCTGATTATCCGGTACGATGGCACGAGTCGGGGCAAGGCATTTTATCCGCAAGCAGCGGCGGTGTCAGCCTGAGCAGGTCGGAGCGTCCTTTTAAAGGCACTATTTGTTTCTTTTTGAACTTCCGGGTACCGGGTACCGGCTGGCATACGCCTTCGCCTTAGGCACGAGTGCTTTCAGTTTGGAACTTCGTTTGGACGGATCCGGGTGCGTGCTGAGGAATTCCGGCGGACGACTGCCACCGGCCTTGGTCATACGCGCCCAGAAAGGCGCTGCTTCGCTGGGGTTGTACCCGGCCATAGCCATCAAATAAAGGCCGATCTCGTCGGCTTCTGTTTCATGTTTGCGGCTGAAGGGCAACAAAACCCCCAATTGTGTGGTGGCGCCGGCAGCTTGAAGGATAAGGTTACGCGTTTGATCCGGTTGTTTGGCCATCGCAAGGCCCAGATCCAGGGAGGTGAGTCCCAGTTGAGCTACCAGCCCCTGGCTTACCCGTTCGTTGCCGTGGTTGGCCAGCGCATGCGCGATCTCGTGACCCATCACGACCGCGAGGGCATCTTCATTTTGGGTCACTTTCAGAATACCGGTATACACGATCACCTTTCCGCCGGGCATACAAAAGGCGTTTACGGTTGGATCATCCACTACATTGAATTCCCAGGCGAAGTCTTTCAGGTCTTTTTGAAGCCCTTTGGACTTATAATACACCTCCGTAGCGGCTTTGATATCGTTGCCCACCCGGCGTACCAGATCCAGTTCCTTGCCGGAACTCATGGTCTTATTGGCAGACAAAAACTGGCGATATTCTGCAAAGCTCATCTGGTTCAGTTGAGCATTGGGGATCAGATTCAGGGATTTCCGTCCGGTGAAAACTGTTTTGGAACAAGCAAAAACGAGGGGGATCAGGACGAAAATGAAAAGGGCTTTTTTCCACATAAGGATCAAATTTTGTTGGTTTATACTTTGATTAAAATGATTTGATTACTGGATCAAGAATTGACTGCTGCCTTTTTGCTTTGAAAATTAAGCAGCTTCAGCGATAACATTGAAAACGTGAATTTCAGCAAGTTACGCAAATTCAGGCTCGATTTATGTTTTAAAACCAGAAACTTGATTCCTTGTAACGCCTATAAATGTAAACGAAAAAGCGAATGGAGGGTCACTGCTCAAAAAAAACTTTATCCAAACTATAACATCTTCTGGACTGGATTTCATGGAGCCAAGCGGGCCCTTTTAAGTTGTCCGACCCTTTTGTTCCGATTAGAAATCTGAAGAAATCTCCGGCAGTTTGGTTTCTTTGCCACATAAATCGGCAAAAAAACTCAACCATTTTACGGTGCTTTTGTTTGAGCCAAAAAATTTAATTAGCATGAAAAAACTCTTTTTACTGACAGCCCTTCTCGCGGCCTTTTCTACTGCCAACGCCCAGATCAAAACTCCAGCACCCAGCCCGGTGGGCAAAATCAGCCAGGAAGTGGGTCTTATTAAAGTGGACGTGGAATACTCCCGTCCAAGCGCCAAAGGCCGCAAAGTATTCGGCGATCTCGTGCCTTTCGGTCAAATGTGGCGTACCGGTGCAAACGCCAGCACCAAAGTAACCGTATCGGATGATGCAAAAGTGGCTGGAATGCCTTTGCCTAAAGGTACTTATGCCCTTTACACCATTCCTGGTGAAAAAGAATGGACCGTTATCTTCTACAAAAACACCTCTTTCTGGGGAACTCCTGAACCAAAGGATTTCAAAGAGGAAGATGTTCAGGCACGCGTGACGGTTGCTTCAGTCAATGCACGCGATCTGGTTGAAACGTTTACCATCAGCGTAAACAACCTGCGCAACAACGGCGCCGACCTTGAGATCTCCTGGGAATACACCAAAGTGATCGTTCCGATCATGGTTGATACCGATGCTAAGGTGATGAAAGCCATTGAGACCACCATGGGTGGCCCGGCTGCCAACGACTACTACGCAGCAGCACGGTACTACTACGAAGAGAAAAAAGACCTGGCTCAGGCCCTTTCCTGGGTGGACAAATCCCTCGAAAAAGGTGGGGATAAGTTCTGGATCCTTCGCCTCAAAGCGAACATCCTTGGCGATATGGGTCGTTACAAAGACGCCATCCTGGTGGCTTCAAAAAGCACCGAGCTTGCCAAAAAAGAAGGCAACGAAGACTACCCACGCATGAACGATAAGAGCATCCTGGAGTGGAGCAAGAAAAAGTAAATAAACGGCCGTGGTTATAGCAGACAAGCCGGTATCCAAATACTGGCAGTCCGTTTACCATAGCAAACCTTCAGAGCCGACAACGAAGCCATCCGTTTCGTTGTCGGCTTTTTTCGTCCCGGTACAGACATTTGTCCCAGACACTTACCATGCAGGAACAACCCAAAGCCAGGGGCCAGCGTCCATCCATCAGAATGTAGGTCGGGAATTATTCAGCCTGCGTTCTTATTCCAGCATCCTATGACCAGAACCTTATTTTTACTTTTATTGATCTCCCCGCTGACTGCTTCCGCACAGGGGCCCCTGGATGGGTACCTGAAAGGAAAGGGGGTACTTGATCTTGCGCCCTCCTTTTCGCTTAATTCCGCAGAAAAATTTGAGGGCGCCGGAGGGAAGACCTACGATGAGCCCTACAAAGGCCAGATGCTCAGCCTGTTTGCGGAATATGGACTTACTGAAAAATTTGATCTGGTGGCCACTGCCGCCGCGGTATTCACTCCGATCCAAAGTGGATTGCAGGATGGCGGGTTTTATGTCAAATACCGGCCCTTGTACGCCCCCATAGGAAAAGCCGGAAAACTGGGAGTCTTGTTTGGCGCCGGCGCCTCCTTCCCACTTAGTGATTACAAAGGGTCGGTCACCGGTGCTTTGGGACAAAAAGCCATCGCCGTGCCTGCCAGGCTGATTGTACAATGGGAAACACCCCTGGGCCTTTTTTTGAACCTCTCAGGGGGCTATAATTTCAGGTTAGACCAACTGAAAGAAACAGACATTGCCCTCATCCGACAGCAACGGCCAGACTACGATCCCCTTGAACCACAAAACTTTACAACGATTTTGATCAAGGCTGGCTTCCCGGCCCGTCACTTTTACCTAGACGGTTGGGCGGAGTGGCAACACACCTCCGGAGGGATGGATTATGTGCAAAATGTCCCGGACCTGCCCCAGGCTTATGGGGTCTCCTACACCCAGGTTGGTGGAACCGCTTACTTCTCCGACACCGGGCGGACCGGCTTTTACCTTAGCGGCGGCTATATTCTGCAAGGAAGAAACACCAGCAGGATTCAACGGATCACTTTCGGGATGGTGTTTAAATTGAGTTGAATTATTTTGGAATCCTGATCTGATACGTTTTGCCCTCCTTATTGGTGAGTTTACTGTCAATCAGCCAGGGATTGTAGAGTTTCAGCATCCGGTAATTGGTACCCTGCTCGCGGGCAAAATCACCCCAATTGGCCACCGCACCTTTTACCTCTACGATCTTGAACTCGGTTAGCGGTGGATAGAGGTGCTCCTTTTCCACCACATATTCATAGGTTTCAGGGTGCTCCATGACTTCTTTGATGGCCACGATCCGGAATGGATAACGCATGGTTTCATCGGCTGCGAGGTTGAGTTCGAAGAAGTTTTTAGCGCGTTGTTTGGCCATTTCTTCCATAATACGACCGGGACCGCCATTGTAGGCCGCAGCAGCCAGGACCCAGGAACCGAGCCGTTCTTTTTCTTTTTTCATGTACTTGCAGGCCGCACGGGTAGCCTTTTCAAGATGATACCGTTCATCTACTTCAGTATTTACCTCCAGGCCGTATCCTCCGGCGGCATCCTTCATGAACTGCCACACTCCACGTGCACCGGCTGGAGAAATGGCGTTAGACAAGGCGCTTTCTGCCACTGCGAGGTATTTCAAATCGCTCGGGGCGCCTTCCTCCTTTATGATGGGTTCAATAATTGGAAAGATCGCATTGGCGCGCTTTACTGCGAGAATGGTCTGGGAATGGAAATAAACATTGCGCAGCAATTCAGCATCCAGCCGTTGGCGCACATCCCAATTGTCCATTGGGAACTTCTCCCCACAAAAATCAAAGTCCTTGTCAAGGTTCACGGAACGCACGCGCTGATCCGGTTGAGCATCCTCATTTTTAAAGGACAAGACAAAAAAAGCCAAAAAACCAATGGCAAAAATGGTATTGACAATCAACAGGATACGGATGTGAGAGGACATCTTCATAGCATAATTTTTTGATAGAACGCTGAGCAGGCTCTTGATATTTCCCGAATGACGATTTTACAAAGGTAGGTCTTCTTCCAATGTAAAACGGCATTCCCCTTTTGAGCGAATGCCGTTTTGGACCTTCAATGAGTCAAGGTCATCCAACTACCGGTCATTGTTATGCTTACCGATAGTTTGGGTCATTTTACCTCATCTGCCTTTTTACCGGCCGCTTTGACAACAAAGAACAAAACAGTCCCCACCATGATGAAGCTAACCAGCGCATTGATAAAGTTGCCGATCATGATGCCTCCCTCTATGGTGGTAACCCCGTCCTTGATGACTTCTTTCCCGCCAATGGAGATTCCTGAAAAGTCAGGATTGCCTGTGATCAATCCCAGGATCGGCGTAATGATGTCCGTTACGAGGGAGTCCACAATTTTTTGGAAAGCTCCACCAATGATTACAGCCACTGCCAGAGTGACCACATCTCCGCGGAGAAGAAAAGCTTTAAGTTCGCTGAGCATAATCGTTTGTTTTGGTTATAAAATGTTCGTTAGCGCTTGATTTTCAAAGGTAAATATAGCGCTAACGAGCTTTTACCTGTCTTTTTTGCAAAAAAACTATTGTTTGACCACCTTTCGGCAAAAGCCAGAACCGTTTTCCCCGCTCATTTTGATCAAATAAACACCGGGAGGCAGCCCCTCCCCATACAGCGTAAACCCATGCTCTCCGGCGTTCAATACGCCTTCAAAAATGGTTTTCAGTTGTTTTCCTGAAAGATCGAATAACCCAAGCTGCACCTTTTGCTTTTCGGCCAACACCCAGGATATCAGGGTTTGTTCCACAAAGGGAACCGGAGCAATCCGCACCTTTTCAAATGAGGTTGGGGCGCTGGTTCCAATGGTCAAGTTGGGAAGTTCCTGCCAGTACATAGACCTGCCAAAGGTGGCAGCAAGTAAGGTCCGGGTAGGCGCATGGAAGGTAAGATCCAAAACCGGCACCAGGGGAAGACCCGTATTGAGCGGCAACCAGTATTGCCCGGCCAATGAAGTAAAAAACACCCCGGCATCAGTGGCAATGATCCAGACCTGATCCGGGTTGGTCGGGTCAATGATGAGATCGTTTACCGGAATATCGGGCAGATCACCGGCTACATTTTGCCAGGTTTGACCCTTATCGGTCGTGCGGTAAACATGTGCTATATCGTCGGCATGGCGATACCCGGAAAGGCATACCAGTGCAAAGTTCTCATTATTCGGATGCGTTACTACCCGGGTGATCCAGCGCTTGGGCAGGCTATCAGATACTTTTGCCCAGTTTGTGCCACCATTGGAACTCACCCAGACATTGCCATCATCCGTGCCGGCCCAAAGGACATTTGAATTTGCCGGCGAAGCCGATATGGTGGTGATGCTTCCGTATCGCACCCCGTTTTGCCCGCTTGGTCCGTTGCTCAGGTCGTTGCTGATGGCAGTCCAATTCAACCCGCGATTGGTGGACCTGAACAACTTTTCCGCCCCGATATACATCACATCGGGGTCGTTTGGGTCAAAAATATAAGGGGTGTTCCAGTTGTAACGATTGCTGGAAGGGGCACTGGCGCCATTGCTTCCTGAAAAGCCTCCGTATTGAGATTCAACATAGAAAAAATTGTTGTTTTCCGGGTTGACCAGGGTCACAAAACCGTCCCCGCCGCCTATCTGGTCCCAGTCATCCAGTCCGCCCGTCAAGGTTCTCCAGGTACCATTGTCCTGTGCGCCGCCGTAAAAGTTCCCAGGGTTTTGAAAATCAATCTCTGAGGTGTAAAACTGCGTAATGGGAAAGGGCCGATGCTCCCAGTTGGCGCCGGCATTGCCTGAAATAAAGATGCCGCCATCATTGCCCACCACCTGAAAATCCGGGTTGGCCGGATGGATATACAAGGCATGATAATCGGCATGGAGATAGTCAGAAACTCCCGACCAGGATTGGCCGCCATTGGTGGATTTTGCCCAGTCCAGACCTAAGGTGTACACCTCCTCCGGATCGTTTGGATGCACCCGGATCTGGCCGAACCACCATCCAAAACCCGGGTAGCCCGGGTCGCCGCCATTGAGTAAGGCCCAGTTATTTCCATGATTGGTGCTCTTGAAAATTCCTTTAAAATAACCTGTTTCGTCTGCATAAATGGCATACAAAGTACTTGGCGATGAGGCACTTATAGCAATCCCGATCCTTCCCAGATTACTGGCCGGCAACCCGGCACTGAGTTTCGACCAGGAGTCCCCCCCGTCTGTACTGCGCCAAATACCACAACCAGGTCCGCCATACACCCGTTTATTGGGACGGCGGGTGCGCTGCCAGGTGACGGCGAACAAGGTATCCGGATCCAGCGGATGAATCACGAGATCTACCGCTCCGGTGGAATCATTGACAAAAAGTGTCTTTTCCCAGCTTTGGCCACCATCCTCACTGCGGAAAATACCGCGCTCAGAATTATTGTCGAAAAGATGCCCCATGGCTGCCACAAAGATCCGGTCCGGGTTTTCGGGATCCACTTCGATCCGCCCGATACTTCCGGTTGCTTCCAACCCGAGAGCGGTCCAGGAAACTCCGCCATTCTCACTTTTGAAAACACCCCTGCCATCGTAAGTGATCGAACCGCCGCCGCCATTGGGCTCCCCGGTGCCCACATAGATCGTGTTTTTGTCCGATGGATCAATTGCCAGATCGCCGATGCTCAGGCTGGGAAGCTCGTCGGTAATGGGAAACCAGTTTCCGCCTGAATTGGTAGATTTCCAGACTCCCCCGGAGGCGGATGCTGCATAAATTGTCTGTAAATCCGTGGGATGCATGGCAATATCTGTGATGCGGCCACTCACATTGGTCGGGCCGGCAAGTTGCCAGACAAAGTTATCATCCCGGTCAAGCGACCTGTTTTGGACCTGTTCGAGCGCCTGGTAATACGCCTCGGAAGGCACTGATCCATACGGGAAAGCGCGTTGTGCCCAAAGGTAGTCGGAGGGTTCGGGGGAGTGTTTTGGGCGAGTTGGGGTCTCGGCCCGTTGGCACATTTGAAGACAAAAACTCAGTCCCAAAAGGGTCAGGGCATGGACGAGGTGTTGGATTTTTATCATGGAGAAGTAGCTGTAGCGTTGCCTAAATGTACGCTCGCATGAAATTTCCAGGCTCAAAAATCTTTGGAGTAGGTCGCTTTTAGCAAAAAAAACGGCCGGTTCAATCCGTCCTTTCCCCTTGTAAAATCATTTCGGCTGCCCGCCAATCCTCCTCCGTATCCACATCCATCAACATAGGCAATAAGGCACAGGATTTCCCTAAGGCAGCGATCCGTTCCAGGGTTTTCGCCCGAACCGTCTCTGTGCTCCATTCAATGTGGTGAAAAACCGAGGGCTCCATGGCTTTCATCCCTAGCAGATAATAGCCTCCGTCCGGGACCGGACCAAGCACAAAATCAGCGGTGTCGAGCAACTCAAAAGCCTGCTGCAAGATCGCGCCACTCAGTTCGGGGCAGTCGCTGCCAATGATCGCGACTTTATGGGAACCCGCCTCAAAGGCCTTTTGAAAGGCGGCTTCCATGCGCTCGCCGAGATCGCCCGGCTGCTGAACCATTTTTTGAAATGATTCAGGCATCCAGGCATCATTTTCAGTCACAAAATCACTGTACAATAAGCAGCGCTCTACCGCGCAATCAAGCGCAGCGATTCGGGTTTTTTCCAGCAGGATATGGTAAATACGCAGGGCTTCCGCATCGCCGAGCGTTCGGGCAAGCCTGGTTTTCACCTTGCCCAATTGTGGATTCCGGATGAAAATGAGCAGGGTGTTTTTCATACGCCTACTGCCCTTTTCGGTTGATCGGCAACTTTACAGTGAAGGTGGTCCCTTTACCAAGTTCCGATTTTTTGACAAAAATACGTCCTCCATGATATTCCACCATGATTCGGCGGGCAAGCGACAGGCCAAGCCCCCATCCCCTGGTTTTGGTGCTATATCCGGGCTTGAATACCGTATTGAATTTGCTCGAAGGAATGCCTTTGCCCGTATCACTCACATCAATGCAGGCCCAGCGACTCTCTTTATACACCGTGGCCGTAATGGTGCCCTCCCCGGTTTCCATGGCGTCAATGGCGTTGCGCAACAGGTTCTCGATGACCCAGTCGAACAAGGGCGGATTGAGGAACACCCGGAGTGGCTCCTGGACCGCGGGATCCGGAAAATCAAAGACCGTTTTACGCGGGGCTCGACGCTGCATATACACTCTGCAGGCCTCTAATTGCGCATAAAGGTTTACGGGGGTCAGTTCCGGGGTTGCACCGATTTTTGAAAAACGGTCGGCTACAAGTTCGAGACGGGTCACGTCGTTGCGCAGCTCATACAGCATTTCCTGATTGTCGGGGCGATCTTCATTCACGGCTTTCAGGGTTTCTATCCATCCCAGGATCGCCGTAATGGGGGTCCCCAGTTGATGGGCAGTTTCCTTCGCCATGCCGAGCCAGACCTTATTTTGCTCTACCCGACGGGAGGCACTGAAGCCGGCGTATCCGAACCCGATAAATACGGCAATGAGAAACAACTGCACATAGGGGTACCATTCCAGCAGTTTCAGCAACTGGGATTTCCCATACATTACGATCTGCAGATCGTCGCCCACCGGCACATGAATGGTATCCGCACTTTCGGCCAGCATCCCCTCATAAACCCGCTGCAAGGCCTCCGTCGAAATACTGTCGTTGTCGTCTTCCCCGACATTGGTATAGCCATCAATGCCCCCGCGTTCGTTGAGCAAAAGAATGGGAACGGTGGTATTGCTCTGGACGACTTTAAGTTGAAAGCTGATATCGCAATAAAAGGACTGATAGGGATCGCCCCCGGAACTGGCAAGGGTTCGCTGTGCCTCCAGGTATTGTTCCACCTGCTGCTTTTCCCGTTCGGCCAGTTGATCGCCCAGATAGCGGGTGTACACCAGGGAGAGGATAACGATCAGCGTTCCTCCGGCGGCCAAATACCATTTCCAATAAGATTTGCGGGTATAAATATCCATTTACTGCGAAAAGGTAGTGCGAATTTGAATTTTCAAACACAAAAATTCAAGGAGGCGGGTTTTTACACTGCAATTAAAAACACAGCCCGACAGGTCATTAAAACCGGTCGGGCTGTAAAAGAATCATAGTAAGGCGCTTGATATTAGCCCAACATATACTTCAGGATGGAACCCGTTTACTTCAACTGGAAGTTAAAGGTGATGTTACCACATTGTTTTTCAGCACTGGAGGCTGCGAACAAATAACCGCGGGCTGCTTGTAACGCTTTGTTTTTCAGCTCACTATCACTGGTGGTAGAGCCGCGAAGGGTAAACTCTGCACTGATCACCTTACCGTCGCTGTTTACACAAACATCGATGACCACCTTACCACTTTTTTGCGAATTGTCATTGATACTGCCACGTCTTTGAACCGCCCGGCCGCCCAGTCCACCGCCAATCGAGGCGCCGGTGCCCGTGCCATCACCGCCGCCGGTACCACCGCCGGTGCCGCTGCTTTTTCCGAAGGGGTTATCGCCGGTACCACCATTGATACCACCGTTGCCGGGTTTTCCGCCGCCTCCGGCGCCTTGTCCGCTGCTGCCAGGTTTGCCAAAAGCGCTGCCTGCATTGTTTTTTACCTTGTCACGACGTTCTTGCTCTGCCCGTTTAGCGGCTTCGGCCGCTTCTGCCGCCTGGCGAACCCGGGCGGCTTCTGCCTGGCGTTCATTCTCACGCTGGCGATCCTGCTCTCTTTGCTGGCGAATGGCGGCTACCTCTGCATCCGTGGTGGTTGGCGTGGTAGAAGGCGCCGAAGCAGCTGGTTTGGAAGGTGCAGGCGTTGGAGCCGGAGTTGGGGTAGAGGCCGCTGGTTTAGAAGGTGTTACTTCCATTTCCTCGCCGGGTGGCGTATAATCGTCGTTCATGCCCTTATCCGGTTCTCCGGCAGCAGCATTATCGCCTCCACCGCCTCCGAAATCCAGCACAATGGCGGGTGTTTCTGTGATCGGCTCCGGCGCAGCGAAAGTGTAAAAGATCAGGGCCAGCAAAAGCGCAGCATGAAAAAGCAGGCTGCCAATAGCGGCTTTGGTTCGATTTTCTTCGCGATTTGCTTGATTTGCGATGGCTCTCATATCAAATTACTGTTTTTGGAAGGGATGTTTTTGGGCAGGAGAAATGCACATCGAATGAATCATTATTTTCCAGGCATCGCCTTCGGATCGGTCGCAAGAATGGTTTTTAATTGCAGGCGGTTGGCAACATCCAGTACAGTCACTACACTTTCAATGGGGGTTCCTTTTTCAGCCACGACCGTGATGGTTGTAGCTTTAACGTCTTTCCCCATGGATTTTATTTTGGCTTTGAGCCCGTTTTCCAGAGAAGCCTCAGAAATAGGCGTTGCATCCAGGTAAAACTTGCCGGCGGCTGTAATGGAAACAGACAGTGCCGGAGAAGCCATGGTGGTACTGGTACTGGAAGGCAACGAAAGATTGAGCGCGTTGGGGGTCACGAACTTGGAAGTAAGCATGAAAAACATCAGCAGCAGAAAGATAACGTCGATCATGGCTGCAAGGCTGAATTCCGGCTCTACCCGTTGGCGGCGTTTGAGTCCCATATTTTTTCAAGGATAAATGATGAATAATACATGATGAATGGGGATCTATGAAGGAAGCCTGATGTATGGAGCGAACTCAACATCAGCCTGGATCCTTCCTAATTCATCATTCTCAACGAGAAGGTTCCTGCAGAAGATCCATAAACTGCACCGCGGTGTACTCCATTTTAAAGATCACCTTGTCGAGGTTCGTAACCAAGAGGTTGAACCCGGCCATCGCGATAATGGAAACGAGCAGACCCGCAGCCGTAGCCGTAAGGGCGTGATAGATACCGTTGGAAAGTACTTGCGGGGTGATATTGGTCGCAGAAGACATGTCCTGGAAAGATATGATCAGACCAATTACGGTACCCAGAAGACCGATCATCGGCGCAATGCCGGAAATAGAAGCCAGGGTAGAAAGGTTTTTTTCGAGTTTCAGCAGCTCGAGGTTGCCCACGTTTTCGATGGATTTATTGATATCATCCAAGGGTTTGCCAATGCGGTCAAGACCTTTTTCTACCATGCGGGCCATGGGGGCATCCACGCTTTGGCACAGCGCCTTGGCAGCCTGGAGGTTGCCACTCTCCACACTGGCGCGGATGGAGTTCATGAAATTGTGGTCCACCTGACCAGCGCGGGTAAGGGTAAAATAGCGCTCGATGATGATGTACACGGCAACAATGGAGAGCAGGAAAAGCACGGTCATCACAATAAGACCGGAGGTGCTGCTACCCAGAATGATGTCTAAAAGGCTTTTGGATTCGGCGGTGGCGGTAGTAACCTCTTTCGCGGCAAGTTGAAGAAAATAGAAAGAGGTGAGAAATGCGTTGATTGTCATAGACGTTCGGTGCTGTTTGTAGGTGAAATCGGCTGCTTTCGTGTTTAAGGGAAAGCGAACGCCAAAAGTAGAGTCTTTTGTATCTGCGGATGCAATTTCCTTAACATTTTTGCCGGACAGGGGCTTTTTTGCATTCCGAACGACATTACACCGGAGTTGCCCAAGGCCCAATCTGGTTTGACCAAGGTCTGATCGGGTGCTGCATCCGGCCGTTCACCAAAATCGCCGGCCCGTTCATTCACAACCTTGTTTGCGCCGTGTATCAATGATATACTGAATTTTCCAGCCTTCCCCGGTTTTCACCAATTGAAATGAATTCGTGCCGCAATGGGAGCGTTTTCCATTGATATAGAAGGAATAAGGCGTCCAAACGCTGGCCAATGATTTTTCAGCATGAATGGCCTCAAACCGGATACGCTCGTCATACTGGTCGGTGCCAGGAGAACCTACCATAGCCACAAAATCAGCAAAATCCTCGGTGTACACCTGCATATTACCTTCCTTATCGGCCATGTAGGTTTGCAGCACCATCGTGGAAGTACAGGTGCTTTTCAACAAGACCGTGTCTCCTTTTTCCATGCCTTCAAAAAAGCGGTTAATTACGGTCTTGATGGCTTTATCCTGATTTTCCGGCTTGTGTTTTTGGGCCAATAAATCCGGACAAAATGCAAACAGCGTGAAGGCCAGGAGGAAGATAGAATTGTTTTTCATGCTTAAAAAATGGAAGTTGTAGGATGATGGATGGAAATAGAAGGAAGCCCTTCAGACTTCTGAGAGAATTTTGCCAAATGTCGATGGACCATCGTACTTGCTCCGCTAAAATAGCCCGACTGTCTTTTTGTACCGGCGATTGACCAATTCTCTCCCTTGTTTCGCATCAAAATGAACCTGACATTCGTAGAATTTGACCGATTCAGCCTGACACAGCGCTTCGATCCACTCTGCCTGAAACGATTGCTAAAAAACCTACCTCTGCCGACGAATGACCCTAAAAGACTTCTACGCCCTCCTTGCCCGACTTTTCCTGGGGTATATTTTCTTTTCTTCAGGCCTCTGCAAACTTTCCAACGGGCACTTCGGTCAGCTCATCGGGCCTCCCTTGCTGATTGAGGAACTCGAAAAATACCAACTGGGTGGATTCGCCGTTTTTCTGGCTTTTTCCCAGGTGATGATCGGGGCCCTGATACTGAGCCAACGCTGGTCGCTGCTCGGCCTGATCATGCTGGTCCCAATGAATGCCTCCATCCTGGCCGCAACCATTTCCATGCAATGGCAAGGCACACCTTATGTGAACGGTTTTTTATTGATAATCAATTTGCTGGTTCTCTTGTATGAGTGGAAAACCCTTCGGTTTTTCCTGCTGCCTGAAACTACAACAATTCAACTTCCCGCCAATACCCATCGACTGTTCCCTCATACCTCCCTGGCAATCAGTGTGGTAGCCGTAGCCTTGGTGGCTGCTATCGGCGCCTGGTACTCCAACCCGATCCTGATGATCTCCGGGATCACGGTACTGTTGCTCGCCTGGATCAATGTGTGGCAATCGGTGCAGATCACCTGAATCGCTCAAATGTCCCTGGCGGGATCCTTATTGGCCGTAGTCAGCCTTTCTATGGCCACAGAACTGACGGATCTGCAGCTAAATGTTTATGTCCCGCTCCTGGCCGGAATTGTGCTGACTTTTCTGGCAACCACCATAACTACCCTGATGATTTGGTTTTCTACCACCAGACGAACCGTTTGAACTGGCTACCTTTGCAGGCAATATGAAATCCTCGTTTGAAGAACTCATCCAGTCAGACACTCCGGTGCTGATCGACTTCTGGGCCACCTGGTGCGGCCCCTGCAGGGCTATGGGGCCTGTGCTCGACGAACTCAAAGCCGAACTTGGCGATCGGGTACGCATTGTTAAAATTGATGTGGACCAAAACACCGATCTCGCCGTTAAAATGAAGGTGATGGGCGTTCCTACGTTCATGCTCTACAAAAACGGCCGGCAACTTTGGCATGATGCCGGAACCTTTACCCGGGAAGCCCTAAAAAAAAAGATTGAAGATGTTGAAAATCAATAATTTATTA
>Ga0075012_10002065_pt1 | contig 19951 bp, 19 predicted proteins | sample All_14_2_FD_71474 | JGI IMG/M metagenome (GOLD analysis project Ga0075012, IMG submission 71474) | Freshwater microbial communities in response to fracking from Pennsylvania, USA - Allegheny Zone_MetaG_DW_15 | ecosystem: Environmental > Aquatic > Deep subsurface > Groundwater > Drilled... | reverse complement strand
ACGGCAGCAAGCGCCATCTTCGCCTTAAATGCCGGGCTGTGGTTCCGGCGGGGTCGTCTGCTCATTTCGTCTCCTGTCATGCGGCCACTCTGGCCGCCGTCAGGCAGAAAATCCTCTTAGCACCCTGTCCAGATTCTCAAGGCCTCCTCTGTGAGGTTGTGGACCGCCACCTTCGACGCGCCATAAGCCGTCTGCGCGAGATCGCCCTGAAGCGCCTTGGGCGATCCGGTGGTGATCACCGAGCCGCCGCCTTGGGCTATCATGTGCGGAATCGCGTGCTTGGCGCAGAACATCGGCCCCTTGACGTTCACCGCCATCGTGCGGTCCCACAGGTCGCCGTCCATGTTCACCACATCGACGTCGCGGGTGATGATATCGGGCCCGGTCATCGCCGCATTGTTGTGCAGCACATCGATCCGGCCATACGTTTCGAGCGTGAACGCGACCATCGCGCGGACCTGCGCCTCGTCGGAAATGTCGGCGGAATAGGGCTTGGCATCGCCGCCCGAGGCCACGATCTGGGCCGCGACCTTCTCCGACGAGCGGCTCTGGCTTCCCACCACCACCCGGGCACCTTCACGCGCGTATTCGGCCGCACAGGCGGCGCCGATGCCCGAACCAGCGCCATTGATCAGGATGACCTTGTCTTTCAGACGTCCCTCGCGCTCTTCCCCTTGGCTGGTTATACGATGGTGGCGAGCACGCGCGGATGGAACGGCAGGAACGCACCGTTCGCGCGCACTTTTTCGGCCCACGCCGGGTCCGAGATCAGCGAGTGACCCGCCCCGGCAAGATCGAATTCGCCGGCCGCGATTCGCTCATTGAGTTCGGGCGCGCTTTTGACTGCAGGGTGATCACGCCTCCGCCGATGCCGGCGCGACGAAGATGATAGGCGTCCGCCGTTTCTGACCGAACCCCGCCGGGCCAGCCCACCCAGGCCATCGGGGACATCACGATCCAATTGCGCTGCGTTACGCCACGCATCGCCGGAGGGAGAAAGATCCCGCCGACAGTCGTTCATGTCTTGCCCTGCGATAGGCACACGCTCTTGATCGCACCGGACCGAAAGGCAGCTGCCTCGCGAGAGGAAAATTTGCCGCGCGTTAGCCCAGGACTGCGCCGGACAGCACTTTCACCTTATCGGCGGTGAACGTTATTGCACCGCCGCTCGCGCCAAATTTGACGATGTCGGTCATCATGTTGGCAGCATGGCGCGGTTCGCGATAAGCATCCGACAGATCCTGGAGCGAAGCGAAACCCACATCGGCACACATGGCCATCAACCGATGGCTGGCGATGCGCAGGCCCTGCGTGGGCACGCCATAGATCGCCCGATAGCGCAGTATGAAAGCCATGAACTCCTTATAGCCCGAAAAGAAGGCCAAGTGTTCGTGCAGCCAATAATCCTGCGCTGCCTCCAGACTGAGATCGGGCCGAGGCTGCCCGGCGACGATCCGCTTGACGGCTATTCCGGGCTTGTCGAACGCATCCACAACGTGCCCGATCCAGCTTGCGCATGCCGCGATATCAATAATGCCCGAAGCGATAGCCTGCACGGCGGGATCGGCTGAGATGGCGTTCGCCGTGACAACGGCTGCCGGTAGAGTATCGAACCACAATTCCGCTACACCGTCGAAATCATTGCAGGCGATCCACAGAAACTCTTCCGGAATATGGTCGAACGGCAGGTTTACCACATAAGAGCGAACGGAGCGGCGAAACTGCGGGTTGGCCATGATCGCCTCGCTCAGCGCTCCGGTCCATTGAGTAACGAAATCCCCGCGGCTCACGCCGGGTGCGCGGCGAAGAAATGTGGTCAATCGGAACATGCGAAAACCCTCTGCTGGCGGATGTCTGCTGAACAAGCTAGGTAGCGAAAGGCAGCTCCCAACTGATATGATGCTGGCTACCTCCGCAGTCAGGCATGGCGCGCCTTCATATCCTGCCAAAATGTCGCTTCGACATCGGCTACATGGGCAAAGTGCGCGCGGATTCCGCCATCCACCGAAATGATCTGACCATTGATATATCGCCCGTCATCCGACGCCAGCATGGCGACCACGCCCGCCAGATCTTCCGGCCGTCCGATGTTCGGGCTCAACACGTGGCGCATCAACATCGCATAGCGATCGTCGTCGCAGGCTTCGGAGGCCGCGGGTGTGACAACGATACCCGGCGAAACGACATTGCAGCGCACGCCGCGCTTGCCGTACTGGGTTGCCACGTACATCGTAAAATTGTTGATCGCCGCCTTCGAGGCCCCGTAGGCAGGACGATAGAGATCACCTGTGAGACTGGCCCCCGAACTGGTGTTGACGATGGCCGCATCGCCCGACGCAAGCAGTGCGGGCAGAGCATGCTTAGTCGCCAGCATGGTGCCGCGGGTGTTGGCATGGAAGATGCTGTCCCAGACGGCCGGGTCCATAAATTCAACGGCCATATCCTCGTCGAGATGCCAAGGGCGCATGTCGGCGGCGTTGTTGTGAAGAACGCGCAGGCCGCCGAAGTGGTCCACTGTCGTTGCCACCATGGCACTGATGCTGGCGTCGTCGTTAAGGTCCATGCGCACGGCGATGGCAATGCCGCCGGCATCCCCGATGCCGTGTGCGACCGTTTCCGCACCGGGCAAATTGATGTCCGCTACCACCACCGAAGCACCTTCGCTGGCTAGGCGCCGCGCCGTGGCCGCCCCGATACCCGATGCTGCGCCCGTGACGATGGCGGTACGACCGTCGAATCTGCGCATCTGTAATCTCCCGTCTCAAGGCGCGTTGGCTCGCGTCATTCTTGTTCCGGCATGCCAGAAAATGGTCCATGTTTGCCAGAAAATTGATTGGTTGCTGGTTCCAACCGCGGAAGCGAAGCAGGGGTGGCGCTGGTGGCCAATGTCACACGATAGGCGCCGACTTGCTGCCACGCTTTCAACTTGCCATCGCCCGAAGACATCGCTGTAGCACAATCTGCGGCCGCTAGGGGTCGCCGCTGAGTGTCATTTAGCCCCTCGTGGGATCGGACTGACTTTCGACACCCCGTTTGCAGAAGGTACCGCAGGATCAAGGACCGGTTCGTCCTGATGGTAGCCAAAGTTGTCGCAATGTCATTCCAATTTGTCGCCCCAGCAAAATCCATATGCCAAGCAGTCTCGCGAGCTTCCGTCCGGACGAGCAGCAGTTCGACAAGTCGGGCGACATGCTCTCGTTTGCGTCCGCTCAATGACTGCACGCCCCAAGAGGCGATGCTGTTGGAATCCGAGCGCAATTGACAATGCCGGTCGCGATGTTGCTAAGGCATTGTCCGACAGGTTTTCACATACATTCGGCGCGCGCGGTGCAAGTCCCGGCCCGGGCGCGGAGCCACACGGCGGAACTTCGGAAAGCAGGGACAAGGCACGGATGAATGCATTGGTCGAGAATTCCGACAGTCCGGAGGTGTTAGAGGGTCATGACCAGAGCATCGCGCTTATGTACAGATCCGTGCCGGGTTAATTTCCTGCCGATTGAAGCCATGTTCGCGGCTCAAGATCGCTCAGCTTCAGCGCGATCTCAATATCAGCCAGGCTACCGCGCGCGAGGGCCTGTCCCGTCTTGCGGCAGAGGGGCTGGTTACCATCGAGCGTAACAGCGGCTTTCGTGCGGTGCCGATCTCGGCAGACGGCTTTCGCGAACTGGCCGAGGCCTGCCTTACCATTGAATTGCCGCTATTGCGTTCGTCGATCGCCCGCAGCGATTTTGCTTGGGAGGGGGCGCTGCTCTCAGGCTACCATATTTCCTCGCGGGTGCTGGGCCAAGTGGGGGAGGACGAGATGAGCATGGATGACTATGTGTGCCATCGCGAGGATTTTCAACGTATTTTGTTCTCGAAGTGCGAGAACCGGTGGCTGCTTCGCGCTTGATCGCAGCTCTATGCCCAACAAATGCGGTATCGTCACACGTTCCGCGAACTCGCCCGTTATGAGCGACGACTCAGCGAAGACTATCGAAAGTTCCTAGATGCCGTGATCGACCGCAAGGTCGAAGAGGCTGTCGCGCTCTGGCAGGAAAGCCACGACAAGGTGGTTGCCTTTATCGAATCCAATCTCGGACAGGCAACCGCCTCGGTATTGCGTCAGTGCCCCTTGGCAAATGGGTTGTAGCACTGGGCAGCGACGCGCTGCGCAGCCAGCATGCCCCGAGGCTACATCCGGTTGAGCCGAATTCTCAGATGCTTCGCTGCTCAAAACAGGACCAAAAAACGGCAGCAATCGTGTGGGCGCTTCCAGTGATTTTGACTTTATAGGAACTCAGCGTGCCGGTCAACATGGTGACTTAGGCAGGCACACTCCTTACGAAGGCAACGATAGCGTCGGCAACAACATCTCGCGTGTTCGCAGCATTCTCCAAATCCGGGATTCCAAGATGCAGCGGCCCCAGCAGGCTAGACATGGTCGAATAGCCAATGGTGACAATCAGGGCGTGGAAGAACAACCCTTCGGCGGACAGGTCTGGACGGAACTCACCCCGTGCGACGCCCGCGCCTAACACCTGCCGCAATGGCTCGAGCAGATCGTCTTCCCGCCGCCGTTCGAGTGAGCGACTGCGCCGGATTTGCTGCCCGCCGCGTACCACCTGATCCAGGATCAGGCGGCCTGTCTGCGGATTTGCGAGATAGAAATCGGCATAGCGCAAGGCAAACTGGCGGATAGCCGATACGGGATCTCCGGATTCAAATGGAGGATATTCGAATTTTTCGAAGAACCTGCGCGCCATCAGAAACAGCGCCTCAAAATAGAGCGTCTCCTTCCGCCCGAAGTAGTGATAAACTAGCTTGGTGCTTACGCCTGCGGCGCGGGCGATTTGCTGCATTGTCACGGCTTCGAAGCCAAAACGCGCGAATTCAGACAGCGCAGCCGTCACAATCCGGTCGACCGAGGTTTCGTTGTCGGCCGACGGACCTATAGATTCGGTTGGGCCCAACAAGCTTTCAGGCAAGGCTTCGGACGTAGACATCGGACATTTCCCGAATGAGGCAAAGATGAATCCGGGATCCCGGCGCAGGATCAGATGTGGCGCGTGCCAGCCGGTGCTTCCCGATCCGATCAGGCCAGCGCGGGTCGCGTCACGATCGGCACCGGCGCATTGTCGCGCGCCAGCACTTCGCTGACCCCGCGCGGCGGCTGGCGTTTGGCGGGATCGTACCATGGCGAGAGGATCGCCCGGAGATGCCTGAAGAAATGCTTGCTCGCCAATTTGGTCACCTGCTTCTCACGGGCCTTGGACGCTGCGAGCTGCTCCGCAGTCATGCCTTCGCGCTCGCGCGCCAGCAAATACTTGCCGATCTTGTTGATGTTAGACAAGATATGTGCAGTAGCGAAAAAGAAGCCATAGATCCTGACGAAATAGGCCACTGGTCCCCGCCCATAAAGTGCCGTGTAGACTGAATGAACCACTTCGCGGTGCTCATATTCCTCGGCCAAATGCCACTTCCAAAGAGCTTCGGCGCGCGGGTCCGCACCTGCCCACAGCTCGTCGAAATCCTCGAAGAAACAGGTCGTGGGGATGGCACTCATCGCCTCGAAGCCCTCGCAGTAGGCCACGTTGGCCTGCAGCGACCGGGTCTTGAGGAAGCGGTTGTAGTCCGCCTCGTAGGCCTTTGCCATCGGCTCGATCTCGGGATAGTGAGCGAACAGCATCTTGTTGAACGCCATATGCTGCTTGCAGTGCTGCATTTCCTGAAGGTTAAACAGGCGAATCTGCTCGTCGATTACGCTCTGATCCGGCCGCAGCCTCTTGCGCGCCTCGATCATCACCTTGACCAGAAACGGTTCGAGATAGGCCGGGCAGATCGACGCTGCGTTGTAAAGCTGCGCAAATTCACGGTTTTCGGCCCAGCGCGGACCGATTTCGGTGAAGTCGGCTTCAAGGGCGCGGACTTTCATTGTATTCTCCCAAACTCGGCGCCAAGCATTTGGCTGCGCGCCAAATAATGCATGATATGGCTTTATGTGTCCGGATTCGCAAGGGGTGCGGTCGCGTCTGCCGTTTGTAGTAGGCGGGCCGGTACCGTGCGCCTTGCGGAGGTTAGCCGACGAGACGGTGGCCCGCACTCCAATCTGGTCGCTGGGCTTTGAAATGTCGCGCGGGGTGCAAATGATTGACCCAATGGCAAAAGCTACGGTTTATGCGCGGGCAGGCCCGGCCAAAAGGATACGCCGGCTATCCAGCCAGCTCCGGACAGCGCAGGCGAGGGCATTTCGTACAATCATTAATGTATATCAAGATAATGCACGGATTATGATCTGGGGGGGGGATTGGAAGCGGGTTCCAAAGTACGCGATGGACTCTGTGAATCTTCATGCATAGCTTCGCATCGGTCGCGAAAACACAATTTAGGCGTGTGGCCCAGCCTCGACGGATGGTGCAAATGCCTGCTGGCGTTTACGCCGATCCTAGCCCGGCGGGCATGGGCGACGGCCTAGGAAGGAGAGGTGAACCCGGATGAAGATCGAATCCGACGGAACCACGGTAGCCAACTTCTGGCAAGCAGCAGCGCAGCTTGGCCGTGAGAGTATATTCAGTGTGATTGGATCTTTCATTGAGCGGGTGTGGATAGCGCGCAGCAACCGGCTGCGCAGGTCGTGTGGTGCTTTCGAGTCGTTCATCCTGCATCCTCGGAGCAATGCTCGCGTGCTATGGAGGCCATAGCCTTTTGATGCGAGGGCTGCCGGATTTCCTCCGGTTGCCAACATTTGAACCCAAGACCAACCTTACAGGAGAGACCTGTGTTCGCTCTGCCGAAATTCGAACCGCAAAACTTTACCCTGGGCAGCGGCACGCTGCAGCCGGACCCGGTGATCATGTCCACGGGCCATGTCGATACGGCGGTCTACACGTCGCCGGAGCGCTTTGCCGCCGAAACCGAGCTGTTTGGCAAGGTGTGGCTCAATATCGCGGACGTGGCCGACGTGGCCAATCCGGGCGACTGGATCGTCAGGGATGTGCACTGCCGTTCGGCCTCGGTGCTGATTTGGCGCGACAAGCAAGGCAAACTGCGGGCGTTCCACAATATCTGCACTCATCGCGGAATGAAGCTGGTGTGGGGCGAAAGTGGCAACAGTCTACGATTTTCCTGCCCATACCACGCATGGGCCTTCGGCGCCGATGGCAGACTGAAGGCTGTCCCCGATGAGGGGTGTTTTCCTGGACTGGACAAAGAGGCCTCGGCTCTGCGACCGGTCAACCTAGGCGTGTGGGAAGGGTTTATCTTCATAAACCTCGATCCGGAGCCCCGCCAGACTCTGGCTGAATACCTAGCGCCCGTCAGCGCGCGGTTCCAGAACCTGCCGTTCAAGGATTTTCCCCACCGCGTCACGATGAAACAGGTGATCGACACGAACTGGAAGCTGGGGCTTGAGGCGCAGAGCGAAAGCTATCACATCCGGGCTCTGCATTCGCGCACAGTGAGCGGAATGGTGTCGACCACTGCCAATCCGTTTTGCCATCCGTTGTTCTGGGAGGCGCTCGGCCAGCACCGGACTTGGTCGACTGCGATCAATCCCGAATACGAGTTGTCTGACACCCGCCCGGTGCAGAAGTATTCGTTCCTGCACTCGGCTCAACTGGTCGGCGCGACGGATGCCGATCCGACACAGGAAAAGGCTGACGGATTCAACGGGAGGGAGGCCATCGACCGGGGAGATCCGGCTAGTTGGGGCTCCGATCAGATGGTACTGTTCCCCCATGCCCAGATCAATGCCGGCTCGAATGGCTGCTGGTTGAACCGGTTCCAGCCCATTTCGCCAGACCGGTGCGAGTGGGAAGCGGTCTACTATTACCGCACGCCCAGCTCCCACAGCGAGGTCTTCTCGCAGATTTACGCGCTTGCCTTCAACCGCGATACGCTGATCGAGGACAATGGCGCGATCGAGCGCCAGCAGGCCGTGCTGAAATCTGGCGCGGTGCCCTATATCCAGTTTGGCGAACAGGAAATGATGTGTCGCCACAGCGCCGCGGTCGTGCAGGGTGCAGTCGATGGACTGATGCCGATTGCGGTCGCCGCAGAGTAGCTAACTGGCGCGCCGCCATGCGTATCGTGCGCGTGGGGGCGAGCAGGGCAAGGCCTCTGATGCCTTGGCTGGGAGTGTCCCAAGCGGCATGGCCTTCGCAATAGTCCCGCATCGTTTATAACGGGGGAAAGATCCGCTCTATGCCCGCACCGCAGATGCTGAGCAGCGCGGAAAGGCCCGAATTACTCAATTCTTTAGTGGCGGCGCGCCTACACGCTACTTATCCGCTTGCCGCGGTAAGGGTTGTGCGGCGTTCGCGCCCGCAGGGGAGAGGCCGTGTCCGTTTCGATCAGTGAATTCACACTTGCGATTGCCCAAAGCGAACTCGATGATCTTCGGCAGCGCCTGCAACGTACCCGCTGGCCGGAACCCGAAGCGACCGGCGATTGGAGCCAGGGGGCGCGGCTGACGAAAGTGCAGGCGCTGTGCGACTACTGGGGCAAGCACTACGACTGGCGGCGCTGCGAAGCGCGACTCAATGCCCTGGGCCAGTGGCGCACTGAGATCGACGGGGTGGGCATCCATTTCTGCACGTCCGCTCACCCCATCCCGGCGCAATGCCGCTGCTGATAACTCACGGTTGGCCGGGTTCCGTGGTGGAATTCCTGAAAGTGATCGGGCCGCTGACCGATCCGGTCGCACATGGCGGCGATGCGAGTGACGCGTTCCACGTTGTCGCCCCTTCGTTGCCTGGCTTCGGCTTCTCGGACCGACCCTCGGGACCGGGCTGGGGGATCGAACGCATTGCCAAGGCCTGGGCCGAATTGATGCGGCGGCTGGGTTATGACCAGTATGTCGCGCAGGGCGGAGACTGGGGTGCCGCAGTGACCACCCAGATCGGCGCGGACCGGCCTGACGGATGTCTTGCGATCCACCTCAATATGCAGATCGTGTTGCCGGAGCAAAACGATCTCGCCGATCTGACTGCCGCCGAGCAACTGAGCCTCGCCAACATGCAACAGCACCAGGCAAATGGCAGCGGCTATGCCGCGATCCAGGGCACCCGGCCGCAGACCCTGGGCTACGCCCTGACGGATTCGCCGGCCGGGCAAGCGGCGTGGATCTTTGAGAAGTTCCATTTCTGGACCGACCACGACGGCGATGTTGAAACCGTGTTGTCGCGCGACGAGATGCTCGATGCCATCATGATGTACTGGCTGCCCGCCACGGCCGCATCGTCGGCGCGCCTGTATTGGGAGGCGGCGGACTTTTTCCGGCGCATCCCCATCGCCATGCCGGTAGGGGTTAGTATCTTTCCCCGGGAGATCTTCCGGCCTTCGCGTCGATGGGCGGAGCGGGCCTATTCCAATATCATCTACTGGAACGAACTGGAGCGCGGCGGGCACTTTGCCGCCTTCGAACAACCTGATCTGTTCGTGCAGGAGCTGCGCGCCTGCTTCCGCGCCCTGCGGCGCAAGGTATGATCGTTCTGGCCTAGCCGGCTCTTGCGTGCGGGGCGCAGGGCCGGGGTTGCCAAGGCCTTCTAACGAATTCAGTGGCCGCCAAACCGCCCATAGGGCACTTTGCGGTTTGACGGAATCGGGCGAAAGATCAACCTTTGAACGCTTGAAGTTGTCTGCCGCTACGGGAGTGTGAAAGGTCTGAACCGAGGCTGAGTTACCCGGGCTGTTGGTGCCTGGCGGCGATTGCCGCTTGCGGCAAGAACGATGACGGGCTGGCGTTAGTGCTTCCTTTTTCCGATCCGTCTGGCGTTGCAACGCGCGTTTGCCCCGGCATCGTGCGTGGGAATTTTCGACGAAGGCGAGTGATAACAACGATGAACCGTTTCAAGGACAAGGTCGCTATCGTTTCCGGCGCGGCAAGCGGAATGGGGGAAATGGAAGCGCGGCTAATCGCGGCCGAAGGCGGCAGGGTCGTGCTCACCGACGTGAACGAGGCCGGAGAGGCGATCGCGCGCGACATTGGCGATGCCGCGGTATTCATGAAGCACGATGTCTCCGACGAGGCAGGCTGGACCCGTGTGGTCGACCTGGCGCGCGAACGCTTCGGACCACCGACCGTGCTGATCAACAACGGCGGCGTGGGGGCCTATGGCGGCATCCACGAGATCGAGACCGACTACATGCGCGAGATCATGGAGATCAACTTCATGGGCAGCTTCTTCGGCATTCGGGCGGTCCTGCCGTCGATGCGCGAAAAAGGCGGCGGCGCCATCGTCAACATTTCCTCCGGACTGGCGACCACCAGCCTGGCGGGATATTTTCCGGTCGGCGCTTCAAAGTGGGCCGTGCGCGGGATGACGCGTCTTGCGGCCAAGGACCTCGCGGGGTTCAACGTGCGCGTAAACACGGTGTTTCCGGGCGCGATCGACACCCCTTCGCTGGTCCAGTCGGTGCGCGACAATGCCGCAACCATGATGCCGATGGGCCGGGTCGGCAGTTCCGAGGAATGCGCGCGGGTCGTCGTGTTCCTGTGTTCGGATGAAGCCAGCTACATGTCGGGGGCCGAGGTCATGGTCGACGGCGCGCTGTTGTGCTGACCGGGTGGATCCGCATTTCCGACGGGGGTCATGACGCGCGGTGCGCCCCATGAATTGCAAGGGACTAGCAACCACATGAACGACCTCTCGCGTTACTGGACAACGGCTGGCCAGCTCGGGATCGACCAGCACACGGCAACCGTCGAAAGCCACGTCTCGCCCGAAATCTATGCGCTCGAGGTCGAGCAGATCTATCGCAAGCTGTGGCTGATCGCAGGGCGGGTGGAAGACATTCCCGAAGCCGGCAACTTTTTCGTGCGCGACGTGCCCACGGTCAAGGCCGAGGCGCTGATCGTGCGTGGCAAGGATGGCGAGATCCGCGCCTTCTACAACACCTGCTCACATCGCGGTGCGGTGGTCGTGAACGAGAATAAAGGCTCTTCGCTAACGTTTCGCTGTCCGTATCATTCGTGGCTCTATGGTGCCGACGGTACCCTGCGCGCGATTCCGGCGGCCGAGCAGTTTCCCAAAGTGGACAAGGCCAAGCACGGTTTGACTCCGATCGCGCTGGATATCTGGAACGGCTTCATCTTCATCAATTTTGCACCCGAGCCGGCCCAGACATTGCGCGAATTCCTGGGTGGGCTGGGCGAGCTGCATGAAACTCTGCCGTTCGAGCGCTTTCCTTTTCACACCAAGGCCACTACTGAATTCGCGTCCAACTGGAAATCGGGGATGCACACCTTCAGCGAGGGCTATCACATCACCACCGCGCATGCGCGGACGCTAACCCCGCAGATCGTGACGCGCGAAAATCCCACCTTCAACTTCTTCGACATCCGCCTCTTTGGTCCGCACAGCACCTTGACCAGCGAGCGCAACTTTGACTGGCGGCCCAAGACGCCCATCGTGCAGTTTGTGGTTGACCAATTGCCACCGGCCACCTTGCCGCGCGACGGCAACGAGCGGAGCGATTTCGCCACGCATCCCTCGATCAACCGCATCGGGATTCCCAATTTCGGTGTCGAGACCATCACGATCTTCCCGAATGTGTGCCTGCAGCCGCTGGGCGGCGGGTATATCTGGATGGAGTTCTGGCCGCTCGCGCCCAGCCGGACCATTGTCGAGGTCCGCCAGCATTCGGCCCGGCCGCCGGTTTCGCTGCGCGAGGAATTCGCTATGGCCTATGCCGCCACCAATGCCCGCGACGTGCTGACCGAAGACTTTTCCCTGACTGAACTGCAGCAGCGTGGGTTCGAGATGGGAGCCAAAACGCATCAGACATTTGGTGAGAACGAACCCCTGTTGCGCTGGTTCGCTCGTGCGGTCGACTACTACCTCTATGGGGGAGAACCCCTGCCCGACATGCTGATGGCTGCCGAATAAGGCGAACCATCGATCCGCCGGGCCGCGCCTGGCAAGAATGCTGCGCTTAGGAGATGGGAAAATGGCTACAACAGCGGACGTGGCGAGCGAGTTCGCCGCCCTCAACAAACTCTACAGCTCGGGCGATCCGGTCGAACGCAATCCTTTTCCTATGTATCGCGAACTCCGCGACAAGCGGCCGATCATGGATGGTGATATCCTGGCACGCTACGGCGTTCCGTCGCAGGCGGACTACATTCTGAGCGGGCGCCAGATTTACAGCCTGTTTCGCTACGAAGACGTGGCCCGCGCGCTGCAGGACGACGAGACGTTCTCGGCCGGGCTGCAGGCGATCGGTCTGGGCGATTTCCTGGGCGACGGCATCCTCACCGCCTATTCTGGCACCGAGCACCGCAAATTGCGCGGCGCGATGGCCAAGGCCCTGACGCCGACGACCCTGCGCGACTGGCGCAGCCAGCTGATCGAGCCGCAGATCCGCAATCACCTCGAAGCGCTCAAGCCGCGCGGCAAGTGCGATCTCGTATCCGAATTTACGCTCCGCTTCCCGATCGACGTCGTCTACCGCATTCTCGGTTATCCGGACGACAGCGAATTCGCGGCGCAGTTTGCCGGCTGGGCGCTGCGCATCCTGTCGGGAACGCCGACCGATCCCGAAGCCGTGACCCAGGCCCACGCCGCCGCCTTGGAAGCCTCGCGCAATATCTATGACGCCACGCTGGAGGTGGTGAAGGCGCGGCGCAAGGCCGGCGCCGATGGCACCGACATGATGTCGCGCATGATCAGCGCCGAATACGAAGGCGAAACGCTCGACGATCACATCATCACCAGCCTTATCCGAGGCTTGCTGCCAGCCGCCGCCGAGACTACCACTCGCACGCTGGGCAATATGCTGGTGCTGCTGATGGACCGACCGGAAATGCTTTCGCGTCTGCGCGACGATCGCAGCCTTATGACCAAGGCGATTACCGAGACGATGCGGATGGAGCCGACCGCAGCCTACCTTGCGCGCGAAACCCGTGTCGATACCGAATTCCATGGCGTGAAGGTGCCCGCAGGAACTGCGCTGTCACTTTGCATCGGATCGGCCAACCGCGATGAACGCGTCTTTGAAAATCCTGACGAGCTTGATTTCGACCGTAAGCTGACGCCGACAATGCTGGGCTTTGGGGCTGGTGCGCATATCTGCCTTGGGATGCCGCTCGCCCGGCTGGAGGTAGAAGTGGCCATGAACGCGATACTCGACATCCTGCCAGCAATCCGTCGCGATTCGGACGCCCCGCGGTCCGAGATCGTCGGGCTCAATCTGCGCGGACCCGACGACCTGAATGTCTGTTGGTACTGACAGCCTTGTCCAGTCGCGAACGAGTGAGGTGATACCATGACCGAGGCAAAGAATGTGGCCCTGCCCGCCGGGTTTGAGGACCTTGCTGAATTTGCGCCCACCTGGGGCCAGTGCTTCACGCAAGACGAACGCAACCGGGTGAGGGTGCAGTCGACGATGGCCGAGTTGCAGCACTTCTACAACGTGGTGCAGCCGCGCCTCGACGCGATCTTCGTGCATCTTGACGCGTTCCCGCTGGGCCAGCTACCGGAGCCAGAGGACCTGCTCAACCGCATCGTGCTGAGCCTGACCGAGGTTTCGCTGGCAGTCGAGATCTTTGGTCAGCCGCAGGTGCCTGGCGCGCCCGCTGCGCACCCGATGCGGATCCGGTGGCAGGGACTGCCCGCCAAAGCCTGAAACCGAACGGCGGCCAGAGCGTCGCCGCGATCCCTAGGGGAGAATGAGATGGAGTTCGGACTGAAAGGACGGCGCGCGTTCGTCAGTGGCAGCACCAGCGGCATCGGCGCAGCCTGCGCACGGATGCTGGCCGCTCATGGGGCGACCGTGGTAGTCCACGGGCGCAACCGTGCCCGGGCAGACAAGGTTGTGAAGGATATCGTCGAAGCCGGCGGCCGCGCCATCGCGGTGCTGGGCGATCTTTCCGACGATGACCAGGTGGCAGCCCTGGTCGATGAGGTGAACACTGCGATCGGCGGGATCGACGTGCTGGTCAGCAATGCCGGGGATGCGCAGCCGTTCTCGCCCGACTGGTTTGCCGTCAATCTCGAGCAGTGGGCTGGCACCTACAACCGCAATGTGTTGTCCGCGGTCAGGCTCGTCCAGAATTTCGTCCCGGGTATGCGGGAGCGCGGATGGGGGCGGGTGATTGTGATCGGCAGCGCGGCCTATTCCAAGCCCACCATCGATTTCCCCGCCTACGCGCCGGGCAAGGCGGCGCTTGTCAACATCATAGTGGGTCTTGCTCGCGTACTCGCCAACACCGGGATTACCGCCAACATCATCAGCCCAGGCGCAGTGCTGACCGAGACCATGACATCGAATCTGCTTCCCATCGCGCAAGCTGAGGGATGGACCGACACCGAACCTGACGTAATCGAAAGACGGCTCGTGGCTGAAAAATGGCACAATTGCGTTGGCCGCATGGCACGGCCCGACGAGATCGCGGCCGCGGTCGTCTTCCTTTCGGGGACTCTTGCGGCCTGCATGACCGGTAGCAACATCCGCGTTGACTGCGGCGAAACAGCATCGTTTCACTGAGTCCAAGCCAATGGTCTGCCGGGATGCCAAACCCAAAAGCGCGTAGTTTCCGTGTTGGGCTTGGGCGAGCAATTGGCCGCGCGGCAATCATTCCTGGGTCAATTGACGCGGCTTCAACGAACTGAAGAGGATTGAACGCGATGAATAAGATCGCATTGGTGACCGGCGGCGCGCATCCGATGGGGATTGGGTTTGCCAGCGCGCGTGCGCTCGTGCGGCAAGGCTACCAGGTGATCGTTACCGGCATCGACGCCGCCGAGATCGCCCTGACCCCTCTGGAGCAGGGCATCACCGCTCGCGTCCTCGATGTGACCGACGCCGATGCGGTGGCTGCGCTGGTTTCCGATCTTCCTCGTCTGGATTCGCTGGTCAATGCGGCAGGCCGGGCGATTTACGGCGAGTTTGACCTCGCCACCTTTGCCCGCACGCTGGACATCAACCTGACCGGCACGATGAGCATGGCGCTGGCCGCGCACCCCTTGCTGGCCCGCCAAGGCGGCGCAGTCGTGAACATCGGATCAATCTATTCGACCTTCGGTAGCGCGATGACTCCAGGCTATGCGGCCAGCAAAGGCGGCATCGCCGCTCTAACCAGGTCGTTAGCAGTCGCTTGGGCAAAGGACGGCATCCGAGTAAACGCGGTGGCGCCGGGCTGGATCAAGACGAATATGTCGCGACCAATGTGGGAGGACGACGAGGCGTCTCGTCCGGCCTTGCAGCGTACGCCGATGGGGCGCTGGGGGGAAGCATCTGAGTTGGGCGACGTCATCGGCTTTTTGTGTGCACCCGAAAGTAGCTTCGTTACCGGCGTGATGATCCCCGTAGACGGCGGATATACGATTTCGGGTTGAACAGCGCCGTAAACGACACATGGTAGCGCATGGCAGGCAATGTGAGGATCGTGACCGCGGGGTAGTGCGCAACTTTGCGGCGAGGGCAGAGCTGGTCGTGCAGACAGGCGACCAGGCTGCGATTCCGGGCGTAAGTGGCGAGCAGGTGTTGTCCATCGAGAATCGGAAACAGACTTTGCCCGCGTTCGCGCTGTGCTCGACTGGGGGCCGAGGGTCATTAAAAGAGAGGACTGCACGTGGGAAAACTCGATGATCGCGTCGCCATTGTCACGGGTGCGGCAGGTGGCATCGGCCGGGAAATCGCCCGCCATTTGGCCGACGAGGGCGCGACGCTCGTACTGGCCGACATCAATGTCGAGGGTGCTGAGAAAATCGCCCGGGACATCGGTCGCGATGCGATGGCGGTGTCCTTCGACGCCTATGACGCCGACACTATCTTCTCGATGGTGCGCACGGTGATCGACTGCCATGGCAAGCTCGACATTCTGGTTAACAATGCGGCGGATACGAGCCTCACCTATGCCGACCGCACCATCCTCGAAACTGAGATCGAGACCTTCGACAAGTCCATTAAATCGAACCTGCGTGCGGTATTTATCGCGACAAAGGCCGCGTTGCCTCATCTTATTGTCAGTAAGGGAGCAATCGTGAACATTTCGTCGACCGGTGGTCTCGTGGGCGATAGCTGGCTCACCAGCTATAATGCGGCCAAGTCGGGCGTGATCTCGCTGACCAAGAACACCGCGGTGCAATATGGTAAGCAGGGCGTCCGCTGCAACTCAATCTGCCCAGGTTTCATCGCCCATGGCAAAGCTCGGGAAATGATGAAGGACACGCTCCAGTCCGCGCTGGATGTATCCTATGTGACGCGCAACGGCGCACCGGAAGATATCGGCGCGCTTGCGACCTTCCTGGCGTCGGATAATGCGGGCTTCATCAACGGCGAGAACATCGTGTGTGATGGCGGCTGGACGGTCGGTGTGGCGCCATGGCGCGTCGGTGATCCGAAGGTGGTCGAGGCATAAGCATAACAGGGAGGAGCGAACTTGAGGGCCAAATTGGCACTCGAGGATTTGAGCCAGGCGCTGGCGGAGGAATTGGCGCCATTCGGCGTCTGCGTTATGATCGTGGAGCCCGGCGCTATCCGCGCCGCATTCAATTCCGCGAAGCTCGCCGCGCCGACCCATCGGATTGCGGCATATGCGGGTACGCTGGCCGGTGACATGACGGAGATCATGCACCACTTTCATGGCCGCCAGCTAGGCGATCCGGATATGGCGGCGGAGGCGATCCTGACCGCACTCGATGCGGATGCCCCTCCGCTGCGACTTGCGCTCGGGGCCGACGCGCTTGGATGGACTCGAGGAAAGCTGGCCCGTGTTACCAGTGACTTCGACAGTTGGGAAAGCGTGTCTGTGGCAACTGCCCGCGCCCCCGAGATGTAATGGCGTTTTTGTTCCCTGCTGGCCTTACTTTACCGCCAATTTGAACATGCGCACTTCCAAGGGCCGGGCGTCACCTCCGTCCTTGCGATGTCTAGTCTGGGCTTCGTATACGCATAGAAAGCATACGCAGCCCATAACGTTGGAATGCCTTTCTAGCGAAACAAATTCGGCTACGATTCGGGAAGTGATAAGTAACCGCTGATGCTCTCGAAAAAGGGGCATGTATCGGGGAGAAGATGAATGACATTCAAGCGCTGCTTGCTGGCGAGTACTGTTCTTAATTTGGCATACGTAGGCACAGCCTATGCGCAGGCCGAACCCTCGCAGATCCGGTCTGCCGATGCAGGTGTCGATACGCCTTCCGGTGACATCGTGGTTACGGCGCGTCGGCGCAGCGAGGAATTGAGCCGCATTCCGGTGACCGTGACCGCCTTTTCGGGCGAGACGCTGCAGCGCAAGTCGATCCTCAACACCGCCGACCTGACCAAGGTCACGCCCGGCCTCAACTTTTCGCTGTCCGGTTCGTCGGTTAACCCGGTCATCGCCATTCGCGGCCAGTCGCGCGGCCTGGCCGGCCCGGGCACGCCCGGCGTGCTGACCTATTTCAACGAAGTGCCCTTGCCCAGCTATGGCAGCATCATCACCACCTACGATATGGACAATATCCAGGTCCTCAAGGGGCCACAGGGTACCCTGTTCGGCCGTAACGCCATCGGCGGTGCCGTCCTTACCAATTCGCGCAAGCCGACCTACAACTTCGGCGGCTATCTCGAAGCCGAATACGGCCGGTTCAACTCGCTTCGCGTCGAAGGTGCGATTAATCTGCCGGTCGTGGCCGACAAGCTGGCGATCCGCCTAGCAGGGCAGTCAACCAGCACGGACGGGTTCACCAAGACCAATGTCTATGCCCCCTATACGCTGACCGGCCCGTTCAGCTCGGCGCCCGGCGGCGCCATTCCGAACACCCGCAATGCTGGCGAAATTGACAACAAGGGGCTGCGCGTTTCCGTTCTGGCAGAGCCGGTTACGGGTTTTTCGAACCTGACCGTGCTCGATTACTACCAGTCGCGCGGCCGATCAAACATTGTATTTGCCGGTCTTTTCCCGGGCAGCACGCCGGTCTATTCGCTGCCGGCCAGCACGCTGACCCAGCTCGGTCTGGGCGGATTGCTAAACCCGACCTTCCACTGCGGCACCTCGCCCAGCTGCGACATCGACCTGGCGATTGCCTTCGCCAAGGCCAACCCTTCCGGGCGTGAAGCCTACACGAACATGATTCCCGATGGCAAGACAACCGTATTCGGCGTATCGAACACCACCTCGATCGATGTCACAGACAACGTGCAGGTGAAGAATATCTTTGCCTACCGGACCACCAAGGACGATAACAACACCGATATTGACGGATCGGCCTTGGCCATCATCGATGTGGTCGATCGGGTCCGCCTGCAGCAGATTACCGAGGAGCTGCAGCTCAGCGGCCAGCTGTTCAACAACAAGTTGAAGTATGTTATCGGCGGCTTTTATTACGAGACGAAGCCCAACGGAGTTGGCGGCCGCGAGGCAGACGGCATTTCGGTGTTCAACGGCCTGAACGTGACCACCAACATGAACTACCAGCACGAGCAGACCAAGGCGGTGTACGGACAGGTCGACTATGACTTCTCCGATTTTATCCAGGGGCTCAGCGCGACCGCAGGCTACCGCTATTCGTGGGACAAGACCTCCGGCTGCGTCTACATTGCCGATTACAGCCTGGTGAACGGCGGTACGCCGCCACGGGTTGGCGCCTTCGGTTTCCTGCCGACCGAAAAGCAGTGCGAAAGCAACGCCTTTACCCCGGACCCCGCAGCCTCGCCAGGATCGACCATCGCGCAGGTCTTCAACCAGAAGTCGTCGAAGGGCACTTATACCTTCGCGCTCAACTGGCAGGCGACACGTGACCTCCTGCTCTACGCGACGACCCGCCGCGGCTATCGCCCGGGCGGCTACAACTCGCCTACCGTACCGAACAAGATCAGCACAGCACAGCTGTTCGATCCGGAAACCTATACCGATGTCGAGATCGGCACCAAGGGCCGCTACACGATTGGCAATATCGGCGGAAGCTTCAGCCTTGCAGCCTTCCGTGGCAAGGACAAGGGCTACCAGTACTACCAGACGACGACCGGTATTGCCGATCTTCCCTCGGGCGGCTTGCTGCTGAACAAGGCGGATCTGATCATCAAGGGCTTCGAAGGTGATTTCACCATCCGCCCGGTGGAGGGGCTGACGCTTGGCGCCAACTTTGCCTACACCGATGTGAAGGTCGACAAGCTGACGGTGAACCCGCAGGTTCAGGCGGTTTACGCCGCCGCCGGCGCGGCCGACTCGCTTCTGGTCACCTCTGTGTTCTTCACTCCGAAATGGCAGGTCAACGGCAGCATCAGCTACGACTACCCGGAACGGGTGCTGGGCGGCCAGTTGGGCTTCAACCTCGATTTCCACTATCAGGACAAGTACTTGGCAGGCGAAATCTACATCCCGTCGTACAATACGCTTGATGCCCGTGTCTCGCTGGCCAAGCTGTACGATGACCGGGTGACGGTGAGCGCCTTTGCACGCAACCTGCTGAACGAGCGCTACTATGTCGGGCCCTCGGCTTCGGCTTCGGGCGGTGGCGCGCTGTCGTACATCATGGCATCGCCGGTCACCTATGGCGGTTCGGTTCGGTATACCTTCTGATCTGCGAGTACCCGCCCCTTCTGGTAAGCGTAAGAGAAGGGGCGGTGCTGGCCGGAGTGCCGCCGACAGCAGGTGAGTTGTTCGTACGGCGAGGCCGGGCCCCCGCCCGGTTCACGGCTCGCCTATGCCCTATGCATTTGCCAAATTCTGCAAGTCGGCCGGGCTGGACTGGGGGCCGAGCTTCCGAGACGTGCTCGAAATTGAGCTATAGTTTGCGTCATCAGCGGGCGGACAGCAGTCTGCTCTGCGATGGCCCCGTGCCCGTCAGTCGAAGCCCGCGGTAAACCCGCCATCGACCGAAATGGCCTGTCCGGTAATGCAAGATGACCGGTCTGAAAGCAGGTGAGAGGTGGCTTGTTTGGTCTGCACAGGGTTTGGCAACAGATTAGTGGATCGTCCGCCGCTTGCTGTTTCGAACTGCCGATATGGGCCGTCATGCAGGAAGGGCGTAGCCCGACCGGAGTG
>Ga0075012_10002063_pt1 | contig 19955 bp, 19 predicted proteins | sample All_14_2_FD_71474 | JGI IMG/M metagenome (GOLD analysis project Ga0075012, IMG submission 71474) | Freshwater microbial communities in response to fracking from Pennsylvania, USA - Allegheny Zone_MetaG_DW_15 | ecosystem: Environmental > Aquatic > Deep subsurface > Groundwater > Drilled... | reverse complement strand
TTTGTGGCTTCAGCCATGGAACAACCTTCTAAAAGAGAGATTTCGCAAAGGTTTAGCAGCCGTAGCCGCCGGATGCAACTATCCGTGGCTTCTTCTGATCTCGATACCCACCGCTGATGCGTCGGGCATGATGGCGGTTTTCTCGACCCTGACGGTCACAGCGTTAATCATCGGGGTTGAAAGCGCCAGCTGGGCTATCTTTTCAGCCAGTGTTTCCACAAGCTGAATATGCCCTTGCGCGGCAATCGCCCTAATACCCTTGGTCAGCGTATCGTAACACACAACATCAGCATAGGAGTCCGCCTGCCAATTGACGGGCGGTATCACGTCGGCCTCAAGGTTCACCAGCACAGGCTGTGCCGCCACCTGCTCTTCTTCATAGACGCCGATGCGCACATTGAGTTTCAAGTCGCGAATAACGAGGCGGGTATAATTGGCGGGCTGGTCCATATCCATCTTCCATAAAAGAACAAAGCCCGCTTGAAACCGGAAGCGGGCTTTGCGAATTGATGCGTGGTGCTATTAGCCGTTGGCGGCTTTTGCAACTTCGGCAGCGAAATCTGTTTCTTCCTTGGCAACACCTTCGCCAAGACCAAAACGGACAAAACCTTTCAGCGTCACAGGCGCGCCGACCTCCTTGGCAGCGTCAGCCACCACTTTGGAAATCTTGGTCTCGCCGTCCATAACAAACAGCTGCTCCAGCAATACAACTTCTTCGTAGTATTTGCGGATACGGCCATCAACCATTTTGGCAATGACGTCTTCAGGCTTGCCGCCTGCGCGGGCCTGATCCGTCAGTACGGCGCGTTCACGCTCAAGTGCCGATGCATCAACGCTGTCGACCGACAGGAATTCAGGCTTGGCAGCAGCCACGTGCATAGCCAGCTTTTTGCCCAAGTCACGCAGCTTGTCAGCCGGTGCATCCGATTCCAAAGCAATCAGAACGCCAATTTTACCCAAAGCAGGCTGGATGGCATTGTGCATATAGGATGCAACCAAACCTTTGGAAACTTCCAGATGGGCCATACGGCGCAGTGCCATGTTTTCGCCGATACCGGCGATCATGTCGGTCAGCGTGTCGGCAACAGTTTTGCCGCTCATGGTTTTGGTCGCGAGGTCTTCAACCAGCGTTACGTCTTTTGCAGCCAGTTGGGCTACATCACGCACGAAGTTCTGGAAGATCTCGTTGCGGGCAACAAAGTCCGTTTCCGAGTTGACTTCAACAACAACAGCGCGTGTTTCAGCAGCGTTGGATGCGATGGCAACCAGACCTTCAGCCGTTGTGCGACCTGATTTTTTAGCGGCTTTCGAAAGGCCTTTTTTACGCAGCCAGTCAATCGCGGCTTCCATGTTGCCGGCGTTTTCTTCCAATGCTTTTTTGCAATCAAGCATACCGGCGCCAGTGGCTTCGCGGAGGTCCTTGATCATCGATGCGGTGACTTGTGTCATGGTTTGATCCCTTTTTGATGTTAGTTCCCGCCCGCGCCCTGCCGCTATGCGGCGTCGGGGCGGGAACCGGATTTAATTATGCGTTAGCGGCTTTTTTCTTTTTACCTTCGTCAGCGTCGTCAACAACGGCGGTAACTTTAGGCAGTTCGACTTTCACATCGACGGCAGCGCCGATATCAACGCCGGCACGAACTTGTTCGGCTTGAAGACCATCAAGCACAGCATCGGAAACCAGCTGGCAGTACAGTTCGATAGCGCGCAGGGCGTCGTCGTTACCAGGGACCGGGAACAGAATACCATCAGGGTTGCTGTTAGAATCGCAAACGGCAACAACTGGAATACCCAGAACGTTAGCTTCTTTAATGGCGATATCTTCTTTCAGCGTATCGATGATGAAGATGAGGTCTGGTTGGCCAGCCATATCCTTGATACCGCCGATAACCAGTTCCAGACGATCTTTTTCGCGGGTGCGGTCAAGACGCTCTTTCTTGGTGAGGCCGGGGCCGCCGGAAGCCAGAAGCTGGTCCAGTTCGCGCAGGCGGGCAATGGCGGTTGAAATTGTTTTCCAGTTGGTGAGCATGCCGCCCAACCAACGGTGATTCACGTAATACTGGCCGCATTTTTTGGCAGCGGCAGCAATTTTTTCCTGTGCCTGGCGCTTGGTACCGACGAACAGTACGCGGCCGCCACGGGCAGCGGTGTCACGAACGGCTTTCAAAGCAGCGTCGAGCATCGGCACTGTTTGTTGCAAGTCCATGATGTGAATGTTGTTACGAACGCCGAAAATATACGGCTTCATTTTGGGGTTCCAACGGCGGGTGTTGTGGCCGAAGTGAACGCCGGCTTCAAGAAGTTGGCGCATGGTAAATGTAGTTGTTGCCATTAAAGGCTCCTTTTTCTAACAGTTGTTTCCTCTGCGGGCCTTAGGCCGTACTGGCCACTGTTTAAGGAATCCCGCATGTGTGATGGCCGTGTTTATGACGTTTTACCCCTTGTAATGCAAGTAAAATCCACATAAATCCGTGCATAATCTTCCATAAAACTTGACCTCGGCCTCCACAGGCCCTCTGAATACGCTATGCACAACGTACTTTTTGTCCTCTCGCCCTTGTCGCCAGCCCTTCTGGAAGGCCCCGTTTGCGCACAGGCGGCACAGGCCTTGAAGGCCGAAGGGGCCCAGCGGGCGGACCTCTCGACTCTGCCCCGCTACGCCTACACAAGCCCACCCCGCCAGCATAAGGAATATGCCGCGCCCGACTTCACCTATGCCGCCCGCGGCCTCGCCAACCTTATCCTCCGGCCCGTACTGGGCCGGTCCGATGTACTGGATTTATCTTTGATCGACAAAATACTACCCGGCTACACAACTTTATCGAATGTCGGAACAATTTTTGCCCGCAAGGCTACCCCCCAAGCCAATATAAGTATAGATGAACATGACGGGCGCGATATAGGCCTCGTATTCTATCTGGCCCTTCATAGCCGCGCATCTGGCGGCAGTGCCTATGACCATCTGGTCTTTCCGCATTTGAGCACACGGGCATTGGGCGCCCTCAAACAGTTCTGCCCCAATATTAGTGGCACCAATCTGGAAGGTTACGGGACCAGCCTTGACCTAAGCGCTCTGCGCTTACAGATGACCCGCCTCAACAAGGCCGCAGCACCAGCAAAGGCCCCGCGCAATACCTGTCATTGATTCACACATACCTACGGCAGTATAATTGCTCTATGCGCGCCCTGTTTCTAACAATCTTCCTGCTGATGCCCCTGCCTGCCATGGCAGCCGAATGCCATGATGAAGCTATCGCATCACTGATTGATAACAACACATCACCGCAAAGCATAAATGGCGCGCAATGCGATAAAACCACACTTGGCATGATTAACCCCAACGGGCTTGTCTGTAAAACGGACGCGGATTGCATGTTGCTGGTGCAAACTTTGGCAGCACCTGTCGGGCCTTACACGCAAGAAATGCCGCTCGAAAGCTCAACTCTCGACAACACTGCGCACACCTGGCAAGCGGTGCAATGACGATAATGCCTGCGGACTGAGCTTCCAGCGCCCCGGCACCACCACATCGGCCTTATAGCCAGCCTGTGCGGGTACCGATAACAACAGTGTTGAAACGCCGTTACCCTCTGCCGTTACAATCGTCTTGATCTGGTTGATGGCCGTGCTGTCAGCCAGTGTCACGGTGCATCGACGCGGCTGGGATGCAAGCACATCGGACAGTTTTTGAACGGCTTGAATGGTCACACGCATCTGGTCGTCGCGCAATTCGCACTCAACGGTCAGCAGCAGGCTTTCACCCGCATTCATGATGCCACGCGACTTCGCGAGCTCCTCTGAAAACACCATGCCTTCAAATACGCCGCTGGGGTCCGATATTTGCAGGAAGGCGTATTTATTACCTGATTTGGCCGATACCTTTTCCGATTTTTTAAGCAAAACACCCGCCATCAGCCCGCGCATCTGCGGTTTGCTGCGCAGTTTCTCGGCCAAGTCAGCCGCAAGCGTCACACGCATGCGCCCCAATACGGCGCGCTGCGAATCCAGCGGGTGAGCCGAGAGGTAAAAGCCCACGGCTTCAAACTCGTGCCGCAATTTCTCCAGATGGTCCCATTCCAGCATCACCGGCAATGGCGGGCGGTTGGCAGTGGCACCACCCGCCCCCGCACCAAACAGGCCTATCTGGCCTACATCGCGGTCGGCATGCATGTTCTGGCAATAACGAAGCACCACTTCGGCAGCTTCGTAGGCGGCCGCGCGCGTCATGCCGAAACCATCGAATGCACCTGCAGTCGCCAGCGCTTCCATGGTTTTTTTGTTCAGCACCTTGGGGTCAAGGCGTTCGGCAAAATCAAACACGTCTTTGAATGGGCCATTGGCATCGCGCTCGGCCTTCATGGCCGTCATTGCCTGCTGGCCCACGCCTTTAAGGGCGGCCAAGCTGTAACGGATGGACGTGCCCTCGACCATGAATTCAAAGCTCGATGCGTTCACATCGGGTGGCAGCACGGGAATCCCCATGCGCGCACATTCCTGCCTGAAAATGGATAGTTTATCGGTGTTGCCTTGGTCCAGCGTCATGGACGCGGCCATGAATTCCAGCGGGTGATTGGCCTTGAGCCACGCGGTCCAGTAGGAAATAAGCGCATAACCGGCCGAGTGCGCCTTGTTGAAACCGTAGCCTGCGAACTTATCGATCTTATCGAAAATCAGGTTCGCCTGCTCGGCGCCCACGCCGCTATGTTCGGCAGCACCGGCCACAAACTGCGCGCGCTGCGCATCCATTTCACTTTGGATTTTCTTACCCATCGCACGGCGCAAAAGGTCGGCCCCGCCGAGGCTATAGCCCGACAATATCTGCGCCGCCTGCATGACCTGTTCTTGATAAATCATCACGCCGTAGGTATCGCGCAGCACAGGCTCCAGCTTTGGGTGCATGTAGTCACGCTCTTCCTGCCCATGAAGGCAGGCGAGGTATTTTGGTATGTTCTCCATAGGTCCGGGCCTGAAGAGAGCCACAAGCGCTATAATCTGGTCGAAATTGTCGACCTTCATCTGCTTGCCAAGGTCGCGCATGCCAGCACTTTCAAGCTGGAATACGCCGATGGTCTCGCCCCGTGCGATCAGCCTGAAGCTCTTTTCGTCATCCAGCGGGACCGAGAGAATATCAAGCGGTTTGCCGCTACGCGCCGCAACAAGGTCCACCGCCTTTTGAATGACGGTCATAGTCTTGAGGCCCAAAAAGTCGAACTTCACCAAACCGGCGCTTTCAACATATTTCATGTTGAACTGTGTGGCCGGCATATCCGAACCAGGGTCGCGGTACAGTGGCGCCAAGTCTTCTAATGGGCGGTCACCAATCACCACCCCTGCCGCGTGGGTCGATGCGTGGCGGTAAAGCCCTTCAAGCTTCAAGGCAATGTCGATCAGTTTCGCGGTCACTTCATCGCGCTTCAGTTCACGGCGCAAATCGGGGTCGGCATCCAGCGCTTCCTCAAGGGAAACGGGGTTAGCCGGGTTTTGCGGGATCATTTTCGCAATACGGTCGACCTGCATGTAAGGCATCTGCAGCACGCGCCCAACGTCGCGCACCACGGCGCGGGCCTGCAACTTACCAAATGTAATAATTTGCGCCACGCGGTCACGGCCATAACGCTGTTGTACATAATGTATAACTTCGTCACGACGGTCTTGGCAGAAGTCTACGTCGAAGTCTGGCATCGAAACCCGTTCGGGGTTCAAAAACCGTTCGAACAGCAGATTGAACTGCAGCGGGTCCAAGTCGGTAATCCGCAATGCCCACGCCACAACCGACCCTGCGCCCGAGCCGCGGCCAGGCCCGACAGGGATGCTATGTTCTTTCGCCCATTTGATAAAATCGGACACGATCAGGAAGTAACCAGCAAACCCCATAGGCTTAATGGTGTTTAATTCAAACTCCAATCTTTCTGTGTATTCTCTGATAGTTGCATTACGTTCTTTAACTGACATATCAGGTCGTAAAACGTAGTTTTCAAGCCGCCATGTCAGGCCCGCGCGCGATTCATCATCCAGAATCTGGATCTCGTCCCGCCCGTCATTATACGAAAACGGCGGCAAAATCGGGTCGATAGCCTTAAGTAAATGCGAACAGCGCTGCGCAATCACAACCGTGTTATCGACAGCCTCGGGCAAATCAGAAAACAATTCGCGCATATCATCGGCAGTTTTCAAATAGCACTCGGGCGATGCCTTACGGCGGTCCTCTTCCGTGACATAGCGGCCCGTCGCGATACACAGCAAGGCATCATGTGCCTCGTGCATATCGGCTTCGGCAAAATAGACATCGTTTGTAGCAACCAGCGGAATATCAAACGCATAAGCCAGATCAACCAGCCCATCCTCGACCGTATTTTCCTCACGCTCGTTATGGCGCTGGATTTCCATGTAAAGGCGGTTGGGGAACAGGCCGATAAGCTTTTTGAGGATCCTCTCGGCATCCTTTTGCTGGTTATGCAACAGGTACTGGGCCACGGGGCCGCGTACACCGCCTGTCAGACACAATAGACCATCGGCGCAATTCTCAAGCTCTTCCCAGCTGGCGAATACTTCTTTGGTGCTATCGGCATGCACATAAGCGCGGCTGACAAGACGGCACAAGCTTTGGTAGCCAACCTCGTTCTGGGCCAGCAACGTTAACTGGTGGCGCTCGAACCCCATCGCCATCTGGCACCCGATAATAGGCTGCACGCCTGCCTTCGATGCTTCCAGCGCAAACTCAAGGGCACCAAACATATTGTTTGTATCGGTCACGCCAATGGCGGGCATGCCCCGCTTCACACAGGTTTTCACTAGGTCTTTGACCGTAATAGCCCCTTCCGCCAATGAATAGGCGGTATGGACGTGCAGATGAATGAAACCCGGCGCTGTTGTCATGAATAGGTGCATTAAAGCCTGCCCACAGCCTGAAACCAAGCTTTGTAGAGGCACCATCAACAGCAAAATAAACTATTGGTTAAATTAAACGATAACCCCGCCTTTGAGGCGCAACGTGCGGTCCATGCGGGCGGCAAGCTCGGGGTTATGGGTTGCCATCAGCATTGCAACACCGGTTTTGCGCACCAGCGTTTCGAGCATTTTGAAAACGCCTTCGGCCGTGTCGGGGTCAAGATTACCCGTGGGTTCGTCAGCCAAAAGCAGCTTGGGGCGGTTGGCCAAAGCCCGCGCAATCGATACGCGCTGCTGTTCCCCGCCTGACAGGCGCGCGGGGCGGTGGTCTAAACGCGCGGCCAGTCCCAGCGCTTCCAGCATTTTGGTAGCTTTGTCGGATGCTTGCTTTTTGGATACACCGGCAATCATCATCGGCAGCATGACGTTTTCAAGCGCCGAAAATTCAGGCAGCAAATGGTGTGCCTGATACACGAACCCGATAGTATCGCGGCGCAAATTGGTACGTTGCGCGTCATTCATGGCCTGCGCTTCCTGCCCATTAATGGCAATTCGGCCTTGCGACGGCGTGTCAAGCAACCCTACACATTGCAAAAGCGTGGATTTGCCCGAGCCAGACTGCCCCATAAGGGCCACCATTTCACCGGCGGCGATATCGAAGCTGATACCCTGCAGCACATGCAGGTTTGAATCCGCCTGATTGTAAACGCGGTGCAAATCACCAACATGAAGCACGACATTGTTATTCATAGCGTAGCGCCTCGACAGGGTCTAAACGGGCGGCGCGCCATGCGGGGTACAGCGTAGCGAGGAACGACAGGGTGAAAGCCATGCCAAGTACGGAGGCGACTTCAGACCAGTCCAGCTTCGCAGGAAGTTTGGATAGGAAATAGATTTCGGCCGAAAACAATTCGGTGCCTGTGAGCTTTTGAAGCGCCTCGCGGATATATTCGATATTGAGCGCGAAGCTGATGCCAACGGCAGCGCCTGCCAATGTGCCGACAATACCGATGGTGGCGCCCGTGAGAATGAATATTTTTAACATACTATGCTGGCTTGCGCCCATGGTACGCATGATGGCGATATCGCGCCCCTTGTCTTTCACCAGCATGATCATGGAGCTGATGATGTTGAAGGCCGCAACCAGAATAATCATCGTCAAAATCATGAACATGACATTGCGCTCAACTTGCAATGCGTTGAAAAAGCTGCGGTTGCTGCCTTTCCAGTCAATCACCTTGTAGTTGGGCCCCATGGCATCAGCAATGTTCTGCCCGATTGTGTCCGTATTGGCCACGTTATTGGTGAATATCTCGAGCGCATCGACGCCGGTGCCGGTATCGAAAAACGCCTGTGCGGCCTCTAGTGGCACAAACACGAAATTGGCGTTGTATTCGTACATCTCGACATCAAAAATAACAGAAACCGTAAATCGGCGGGAACGTGGCATGGTGCCAAACGGCGTGACCTTACCCTGCGGTGAAATCAGCACCAGCTCGTCACCCAGCTTAAGGCCCAGTTTTTTAGCCATCTCAAGGCCGATAGCCGCGCCATCGCCACTGAAACGGGCCAGCGACCCTTCGCGAATACCGTCTGACAACACGGGCTTTTTAGAAAAACTGACGGCCGAAAGCCCGCGCACCATCACACCGGACGATTTACCCCCCACCGTCATCAAGGCCTGCCGCTCAACCATCGGGAACACGCCCGTCACGCCAGGAATTTTCTGAGGGATGGTGTTGGTTAGCACCCCGTAATCTTGTACGTAAGTGTTGACGCCCATGACGTTGAGATGGCCATTCAGGCCCAACAGGCGGCCCATAAGCTCAGCCCTGAAGCCGTTCATGACGCTCATGACAATAATAAGCGTGGCTACGCCCAGCAAAATCCCCATAAAGGAAAATCCGGCGATAACCGATACAAACCCTTCAGCTTTGCGCGCGCGCAAATACCGCCAGGCCATCATACGTTCGAAAGGCGAAAACATCGGTCAGACCATGAAGAAATAAGTTGACCGGATCAACGTGAATTTACTATTTTCATAAAAATTAAAAAACCGGAGCATTCATAGTGGCTTACAATTCAAACGGCACACCGCTTTATTCGAAATTTACAGGCGTCAGCCAGAACGCACTTGGTGTGCCCCAAGCCAGTTTTGAATTGATAAAACCTGTAAACCGCCGCGACATAGCTGCTGGCAGCTCCAAACGCGTAACGCACGATACCTACACGGCCCGCGAAATGGCCGAACTTATCCGCGAACTTGACCGCGACGGGCTCGATAAAACAATGTTTGTTGATGCAAAAGCAAAGGTCGATGCTGCCAACCGCCGCCGCGGTCTTGCCCCCTCATCCTGACCAATAAATTAAGAAAAACGGCATAAAATTACGGTACAATATTGGCAGGAGAAGGATTCCTGCCATGACCGATACTGCGCCAACCGTCACTGTTCCTAATCTGAATACATCAGGCGCTTTGCCTGACTTGCCGCTCAAGGTCCGTAACAAAACCCTGCTTGGCATTCTCATGCTTATCCCGCTATTTGGCGTAACAGCACTTTTTGATGGTCTTTTCCTGAACGGCACTATCAAAGAACTTATGTACAAAGACCCTCAGCAGATAGCCCTTTGGGCCGCCGTATTGACGGTACCGCATATCATCGCCTCTCTTGTTACTTTCGTTGACCGCGATTACGTGGTCCAGTATCGCAAAAGCCTGATCAAAGGCAGCATCATCGCGATTATTTTAGGCTTCGGTGTACCGATTTTCTTAGGCGGCATCGGCATCCTGATCGTTATGGCGTTCTACACCATGTATCACAACCTGATGCAGCAATACGGCCTTTCACTCATGATGTGCCGCCAGCCGGCCACGCGCGATTACCATGTCTGGCGCTGGTGCACCATTTTACCGGCGGGCGTGGCCTATACGGCCCTTATGGCATCTGACCATCCGTTGATCAGTGCAAATTGGAATATGATCGTAGCCATCATTGGCGGCTTCTTGGCCTTTGCGACCATCTTCGGAATCCGCCTTGTGATAACCGTGCTTAAAAACCCGATGCACACAAAAATCGGCCTGACATACCTGCTGATGAACATGCTTATGCTTTATGTGTGCTTTGGCCTGATCGCTACGGGTTATGGTTTTGCGGCTACCCTGCTGCCACGCCTGACCCACGACTTGACCGCCTTCTGGATTTACATGGTGCACGACCAAAACCGCAACGCGGTGAAGGTACATAACCCCATCTATTACATCCCAAAAAAACTGGGGATTCCGCCTGCCCTGTTGTGCGCGCCAATTGCCATTGGTATCACCTACCTCCTGATGAATACGGCCAATACGCTGTACATGGTGACGCTATTCGTAACGGCGCTCAATTTCATGCACTACTACATGGAAAGCTATATGTGGAAACGCGGGACCCTCCACCGCCAATACGTGCCCTTCGCGTAAAACATGACAGCTGAAACATTCACAGCATCAGGTGCCATCGCCGATCTGCCTTATAAAGTCAGCAATAAGATGCTGCTATGGTTCATGGCCGTTGTGCCGTTTGCAACGGCCCTCACGGTGCTGGACCATTTCTTCTTCGGCAATGTCATGCGCGAAGCGATGAGCCTGCACATGCTGGACATCATCACCGTCACGGCCATTTTGACATTTCCGCATATTATCGCGTCGCTCGTAAGCTTTGCTGACCGCGAATACCGCGAATATTACCGAAAGCCATTAATAGGCGGCATATGCGTGTCGCTCAGCCTCGCTATCGGCAGCGATATCCTTTTCGGCGGGCGCGCCATCCTCGTGGTCGTCGCGTTCTATTCCATCTATCACAATATCATGCAGCAGTTCGGCCTCTCGGCCATCATGCTCAGGCAAAAACCTACACCAACCTATAACCTGATGAAATGGACGATGGTCGTCCCCACATGGCTGGCCTACGGCATCCTCAGCTTCCCGTTCATCCCCGAACTTGAGCAGCATCAGGATGTTTTAATGCAGCTTGTGGGCGCATGCCTAGTAGTTGCGACATTGCTGGCAGGGCTATTTTACTACCGTATCAACCAGAAGCATACAGTGCCGCGCATAGGCTTAGCCTATTTCGGCAGTAACCTTATTCTGATGTATGTAAGTTACGGCATGATCGTCTTCGGCTATGGCGGCATGGCCATCTTGCTAGGGCGCGTATTGCACGATTTGTCGGCCTACTGGATCTATATGGTCCATGACCAGAACCGTAATAACACAACCCTGCACAACCCCGTTTACAAGCTGCCAAAAAAATTCGGCATCAAGCCGCTTTACGTGCTTATACCGCTGGCCGTAGCCATCAGTTCGATTTTGCTGCTACTCGAAGAATTCGTCGACGCAATGGCCATCATCATCAGTTCGTTCAACATGATGCACTACTACATCGAAAGCTACACCTGGAAGCGCGGCACCCCGCACCGCCAGCATGTGCCATTCGTCTAAGTGTTAGGCTTAGTAGGCGCGGCCTATAAGCACTTTCGTGCCTTTATCGGCAAACGGCATGCAGCGTGTGGTCAGCGACAGGTCTTTCTTGACCGCCTCAAAACCAGCATCGTCAATTACACTCAGGTCCATACGGGCAAAACCGCCATTGGCTTCATTTTTAAAGAAGGCGCGCAATTCATCCAGCGATTTCACATCGGTGATCCGCTCATCCATGAATTTACGCGCGCGGGCCAGCATATCGTCATGCATTGCACTTAAAATACCCGGCATATTGGCAATGAACTCGTCAACCGTTTCGGTCTTTTTGGAATCACGGCCAAGGTCACGGCGCACATGGGTCAGCTTGCCTTCGGCCACTTCGCGGGCGCCCATTTCGATACGCAACGGCACACCCTTTTTAATCGCATCCCACATTTTTGTAGGGGTGCGTTCATCGCGGGCATCGACCTGCACGCGCACGCCAGCAGCCTTGATACGGGCCGCCAGTGTATTGCACGCATCAAGCACGGCATCATCCCCCTCGCCCTTCAGTACCGGAATAATCACGATCTGCTGGGGCGCAATTTGCGGCGGCATGATCATGCCATTATCATCGCCATGGATCATGATCATCGCGCCGATCATGCGTGACGTGAATGCCCAAGACGTTGTGTGCGCGAATTGTTCCTTGCCTTCTTTATCCTGAAACTTGATATCGCAGCTTTTGGCAAAATTCTGGCCAAGGTCATGCGATGTGGCGGCTTGCAGAGCTTTACCGTCCTGCATCAGAGTTTCGATTGTGTAGGTTTCATTGGCACCAGGGAAACGCTCATCCTTGGTTTTGATACCTTTGATGCCCGGTATGGCCAGATACTCGTTAAAGAATTTCTCGTACATATCGAGAATAGTAAGGCAATCGCGCTCGGCTTCCTCGTGGTTTGCAAAGGCATTATGCCCTTCATGCCAGAAAAATTCCGACGTACGCAAAAACATGCGCGTGCGCATTTCCCAGCGCATGACACTGCACCACTGGTTCAATTTCATTGGCAGGTCGCGGTATGACTGTATCCAGCGTGACATGGCGTCGCCGATAATCGTCTCCGATGTCGGGCGCACAACGTAAGGCTCTTCCAGCTCGGCCGTAGGTGCGGGGCGCAGGCCGCCCTTGCCGTCTGCCTCAAGGCGGTGATGGGTTACAACAGCGCACTCCTTGGCAAAACCTTCAACGTGCTCGGCTTCCTTGGCCAGAAAACTGACCGGAATGAGCAGCGGGAACGCACAGTTCTGGATACCGTAATCTTTGAGCCAACCGTCAAAAATGCGCTGCATGTTTTCCCACAATGCATAGCCATAAGGCTTGATAGTCATGCAACCGCGCACAGGCGAGTTTTCAGCCAAATCAGATGCCTTGATGACGGCCTGATACCAGCCGGGGAAATCTTCCGCGCGGGTCGGTGTAATGGCAGTTTGTGGTTTTTTCTGTGTGGTGGCAGCTGCGTTCGCGGTCATTTTTTATCCGATTTGTTCATATGGGTACGGCAATACCCGTTAACGGTGTTGGTGATTTCCTTGCCATTAAAAAGCAATTCGCCCGATTTCAAAACAGTAAGTGTGCCGAAATTGGTCTCGCTTTTAATGCCGTCTGGCGACTGGAAGCCCATGGCCTGCATAACATCAATATTGACGGGTACATCCACACGGTCAGGAATGGCAAAGGCCGCATTTTGCCCCCCATCGGCTGGAACCACGGGGTTACCGTAAGCATCGACACCCTCTTGATACATTACCCCAGCCTGCCCCGACATGATTTCATAGGTCTGGCAAACAAGGGCTGCCTGCTGCTCGGGCGTCACGGCCTCAGCATCCAAAGCCTTGGCGATATTATCGACATTTTTTAGGGCCTGAGCAGTGGCCTGACCCAAAGGTGCCAACTTTTCGCTATCCACATCCTTGGCCAATACAGGCGCACTAAACGCCAGCAACATCACAACGGCATACATAAAGAAACGCATGATTACCCCATCGGTGTGGATTGTGCCAATTCACGGAAATCGACCACATCAAAATAGAACATAAGCTGGATAATAATCCAAATAATGGCCGAAACTATGGTCGTGGCAATGATCTTGATTTTCATATTAGGGTTAGTCGGTGCACCCACAATACCCACTTCAGGATTCTGCGGCTGGCGCACGCCCCATGGCAACACCATGAACAGCGCTGTCCACCACACAACCAGATAAACAAGAATGCCCGAAACAACGCCCATAATGCTTACACCAACGATATATGTACGTTAACAAGCGGCTTGATGTCATACGCATCGCGGAAGAAGCGCTTGATGCGCGCACGCGCGGCTTCAACGCCAGCATCTTCCGACACACGTTCAGCTTTTGACAGTGTTTCAAAGCGTTCGGCCACGGCGTCTTCCAGTTCCGTGATAACACGCGCATCGCGCGCATCATCGGGGTCCAAGAGGCCCATGGCGCTCACCTGAATATCAAGCAAACTGCCATCTTGCCTATCAGCCACGAGGGACGCAAATACGGCACCATTGAAGCTCATTTTCCGGCGTTCCAAAATTGGCAGGCTGTCGGACGCCACAACACGACCCATATCGATGGCACTGAAATTCAGCGCGTAGTGGCGCAGTTTTTCAACGCCATGCGGCATGAATTTCAGCATCTCGCCGTTCATTGGCACATGGATATGCGGCACGTTTTTCTCACGCGCAAGTGACGCATGGGCCTCCATCTGCGTGCGCTCACCGTGTACGGGTATCACAATCGTCGGGCGCAGCCAGTCAAGCATTTGCGCCACATCGGAACGCACAGGATGGCCCGATACGTGCACGGGTGCATCGCGGTCGGTTACAATCCGTACACCCATACCAAGCAGCGAATTCTTGATTTCGTTGATAGCGGTTTCGTTGCCGGGAATAGCGCGTGACGAGAAAATCATCACATCATCGGCCTTGAGCTTAACCGATGGGTGTACACCGCGGGCTACGCGCGACAACGCTGCGCGGTCTTCACCTTGCGAGCCAGTCAAAATCAGCACGACCTTGTGGTCCGACATATCGGCGGCATCATCACCCGACAAAAAGCGCATCCCATCATCAATATGGCCCGTTTCGCGGGCGCAATTGACCATAGTATCAAGTGAGCGTCCGGCCAGAGCCACTTGCCGCCCGCAGGCGCGCGCCGCACGGTAGATGCTGATGATGCGACCGACATTCGACGCAAACATCGTAACCGCAATTTTGCGCGGCGCCGTTTTGAATACTTCGGTGAGCCCATGCTCGACTTCAAGTTCCGTTAAATGCTTGGTACGCACATCCGAGTTGGTTGAATCGCCGATATACGCCATGACGCCAGCGTCGCCCAAAGCGCTAAAAGCGGCAGGGTCCGTGATTGCACCCAGAATAGGCGCAGGGTCGAGGCACCAGTCACCCGTGTGCACAATGCGGCCCACAGGCGTTTCGATGCAAAGCGCGTTACCTTCAGGAATGGAATGCGAAACCGGCAGGTAGGTAACACCCCAACCTTCAACGGCATCAATACGCACATTTGGCTTCACGATGGTGATTTTGGGCTGCGCACCTTTATAACTGTGCTCTTCCAGCTTGCGGCGCAAAAGGGCCGCCGTAAAAGGCGTTGCGTAAATAGGGCAGCGCAGTTGCGGCCATAACCATGCAACGGCACCGATATGGTCTTCATGGCCATGGGTAATGAACAACGCTTTCAAGCGGTCGCGCTGCTCGGCTATCAGGCTGGCATCAGGTAAAACAACATCAACGCCCGGCAAACGTTCATCGGCGAAGGCCATGCCGCAATCAACGGCAATCCACGCCCCGTCATGCCCATACAGCGTGAAGTTGGCGCCAAATTGCCCGCAACCCCCCAATGGTAAAAACAGAACGCCTTTTTTATCAGGTACGGGAAGTTTATCACTCATGCTGCGGCCTTATGCGCCTTATTGCGCGTGTAAAACATTTGTAGGCCTCTGATGGTCAGCATCTCGTCCGTTTTATCAACGCCGTCAATACTGCCTTCAAAAATGGGGGCCAATCCCCCGGTTACTAGAATAAACAAATCAGGTTCCTTGATTTCAACCGACAGGCGTTTGACCAGCCCTTCGATCATCGAAACATAACCCCAAAATACGCCAGAGCGCATGGCCGATATGGTATCGGTGCCCATAACGGCCTTGGGCTTCACAATATCAATTTTCGGCAGCTTAGCCGTAGAACGATGCAACGCATCAGCCGACTGGTTGATGCCAGGCGCAATAATGCCGCCAATGTAAGCACCGTTGCGGTCAATCACTTCAAGTTTCGTGGCCGTGCCGAAATCAATAATAATCATCGGTGCTTTATAAATAGCGGTAGCCGCCATGACATTGGCCACACGGTCGGCGCCAAGGCTCTCAGGGTTCGGGAATGTGATTGTTAGGCCATGGCTGGTGCCAGCTTCACCCACAAACATGGGCGTACGCTTTACGTAGTTTTCGCAAAAGCGACGCAAATCGAAATTGGCGTTTGGCACGACCGAGCCGATGATAACTGCACTTATATCGGCAAAGCTCAGGCCTGACTGCTGCATCAAAGGGTATATCCACGATGCATACTCATCAGCCGTGCGGCTGGCATCAGCCCTGATGCGCCATACGGCCACAGGCACTTCACCGTCATTCAATACGGCAAAAACGGTGTTGGTGTTACCAGCGTCAATCGCTAAAAGCATGGCTTTCCTTAACCTACATAGCCCCGATAATCAACAATCACGAGGGTGCAGGCGCGAAATGCACAGCCGCACTATTGATGATACGGGCTTGGCCACTGGCCTCACGCATAATCAGGTTGCCGTCGGCATCAATGCCTTCAAACACGCCTTGGGCTGATTTATCGGCCATGCGGGCCGTCACAGGCTGGCCCACGCCATACGCGTTTTCAAGCCAGCGGGTGCGCACATGGGCAAAACCCTGTTCCTGCCAAATATCGTACCAATGCGCGATATCAGCCACAAGCTGCGTACGCACCTGCGCCACATCAACATGCGAGGCAAAACTGGCAATACCTATACCCGCTTCGGGCGGAGCCACGACGTTAACGCCAATACCAGCCAACAGAAAATCAGGTACGTCTTTCTGCCCGCTTTGCATCTCAAGCAGAATACCCGCAATCTTGCGGCCATCGATCAGTACGTCATTGGGCCATTTGAGCTTTGTGTTTGTAGCAGGTACGCCGAGCGCCTTCAGCGTATCGGCCAAAGCCACCGCCACCACGAATGATAACTGCGCGCACAAGGTGGTTGCCACGCGAGGGCGCAGCACCAGTGTCATGTAAAGATTACCAAGCGGTGATGTCCATGTATTACCGAAACGCCCGCGGCCCGATGTCTGCTGGTCGGCCTGCACAACAGCCCCTTCGGGCACGGCCTGCGTGGTCGCAAGCGCGCGCGCTTCGTCCATCGTACTAACTAAAGTTGGGTGGTGATAAAGCCGCGCCTGAAACGCCATTAGGGCAAAAGCCCTACCGTGGCGTTAGCAGCAGCAATAGCCAGCGGTTGCGGATACAGGATAAAGAACAGCACAAACAACAGGCTCGCGAACACGACGGCCACACCAGCAGCCGAACGGTTGAGCGCCAGCGGGGCGGTATCATCACCGGTTTCAAAGAACATGACGCGAATGATATTGAGGTAATACCAAGCCGCCACGACGGATGTGAGTACGCCCACAACCGCCAGCACATAAGCGTGTGAGGCCACAGCCGCCTGAAACACAGCGAACTTGCCAAAGAACCCTGCCAGCGGCGGAATACCCGACATCGAGAACATGAGTGCAGCCAACCCGTAAGCCAACACTGGGCGCGTTTTGGAAAGGCCCGCCAAATCGGCAATCTTTTCGACTGCCGTGCCGTCACGGCGCAGCATCAAAATAATACCGAACGTACCGATAGTCATGACCATATAGATCGCGAGGTAAATGATAACCGCCGTCAGGCCCGTATGCGTACCGGCCACAACACCAACAAGCGCGTAACCGATATTACCTATAGATGAATAGGCCAGCAGGCGCTTGATGCTTGTTTGTACAATGGCGGCAAACGCCCCAACAATCATGGATGCAAGCGACAAGATAGCGATAACCGGTGTCACATCGGCCAGCAGCGGGCCAAACGGACCAGTGATAAGGCGGATGAGTAAGGCCAGTGCTGCCACCTTGGGCACGATGGCGAAGAAAGCAGTCACAGAAGTCGGCGCGCCTTCATACACATCCGGCGTCCACATATGAAAGGGAACAGCCGAAATTTTGAAGGCAATAGCGCTAACGATAAGGATCATGCCGAAAAGCACGACAAGCGAGCCTGAAACGGGAGCCGATGCATCCATCAGAACGGTACGGATGACGTCAAACTGCGTGGCACCCACATACCCGTAAATGAGCGAAGAACCGAACAGCAAAAGGCCGGACGATATAGCGCCCAAAATGAAGTATTTGAGCCCCGCTTCCGATGAACGCACGTTATTACGGTCAAACGCGGCCAGCACATACAGCGCCAGCGATGAAAGTTCTAGGCCCACATACAAAGTCAGCAAATCGTTGGCCGAAACCATGATGAACATGCCGAGGACCGAAAAGCTCATCAAAATCGGGTATTCGAAACGTGACATGACCGTGCCGCGAAGGTCGGATACCACCATCAGCAGTGCAGCAATAGCACCGCCAGCGATCAGGAATTTCATCGTGCGGGCGAAGTTGTCGATAATCAGCGTGTTGCCAAAAACACGGACCGTGCCGTCAACATAACTGAGGTCCACATACGCCATGGCGGCCGCCCAGAGAACGACTGTAAGGATGGCAACAGGCTTAATGGCCGTGCCGCGCCCAAAAGCACCGATGACCATAAGAAGCATCGTACCAACGGCTAAAACAACCTCGGGCACAATGGTGGAGATATCACTGAAAACAGGAAGGGTCATGGTTTTATAACCTCGTGGCCCGTGTCATTGAAAATCGGGGCGAATACATCACCATGCGTCACAGGCGCGGGCAATACGGCACCTACCTGCCCCACAAGCCGTTCAACCGATGGCGCGGTGTAGTTGAATACGATGGATGGTACAACGCCCAAAACCAGCACCATGATGGCAAGCGGCACCAGATTGACCTTTTCGATGGTCGTAACATCAGCCATGGCCGATGCATCGGCATTCTCAGCAGGGCCAAATACAACCTTGCGGTACAGCCACAGCATGTAGGTAGCGCCCAGTACAACACCGGTACCGGCCAACAGGGCCACCCATGTGCTGGCCTGATAGGCACCAGCCAATACAAGGAATTCACCAACAAAGCCTGATGTACCCGGCAGGCCAACAGCCCCCAGCATGAACACCATGAACAGCGTGGCATAAACCGGCATGTTCTTCACGATGCCGCCATAGCGCGATAGGTCACGGCTATGCAGACGGTCGTAAACCACGCCGACAATCAGGAACAGAGCGCCCGATACAATCCCGTGTGAGATCATCTGGAATACGGCACCATCAATGCCCTGACGTGTGAAGGTAAACATACCCAAAGTCACAAAACCCATATGCGCGACCGACGAATACGCGATCATTTTCTTCATGTCGGTCTGCACCAATGCGACAAGCGACGTATAGATAATCGCGATGATTGATAACGCGAACACAAGGGGCGCAAAATACATCGATGCATCGGGGAACATGGGCAACGAAAAACGGAGCAACCCATACCCGCCCATTTTCAGCAATACGCCAGCCAGAATGACCGAACCGCCAGTAGGCGCTTCCACGTGAGCATCAGGCAACCATGTGTGCACAGGCCACATCGGCATTTTGACGGCAAAGCTGGCAAAAAACGCTACCCACAGCCATTTCTGCGCTTCAAGCGGAATGGTATGGCCCTGCGCAATCAGAGTCGGAATGTCGGTCGTGCCCAAATTGGCCGCCAGCCACAAAACGCCGACCAGCATGAGCACAGAACCCAGCAGGGTATAAAGAAACAATTTGAAGGCCGCATAAATACGGCGCTGCCCGCCCCACACCCCGATAATCAGGAACATGGGAATGAGCACGCCTTCAAAGAACACATAGAACAAAACAGTATCGAGCGCGCAGAACGTACCGATCATGAAGGTTTCGAGCACGAGAAACGCGACGATATATTCCCGCGCGCGGCTATGGACAGACTGGACGCTGGCAAGCAAGCAAACAGGCGTCAGCAAAGCCGAAAGGATTACGAAGAAAATCGAAATACCATCAACACCCAGATGGTAGGTCAGGCCCAAAGCAGGTAGCCACACGAATTTCTCGACGAACTGGAAGTCAGAAGATGCCCCGTTGAACGAGAAACCGGCAATCGCAGCCAGAATAAGAACAACGAGCGATACGCCAAGGCCGATACGCTGGGCCAGATGCTCGCTTTTACCGCGTAACATCAGAATAGCGAACGCACCTACCAAAGGCAGGAAGGTCATGAGCGAGAGGATAGGGAAAGCCGACATCATGTCAGATGACACCTTTCAGTTTCAAAAGCATCCAGCCCATGAAGCCGACAATGGCGATGATCATGGTCA
>Ga0075012_10002062_pt1 | contig 19957 bp, 9 predicted proteins | sample All_14_2_FD_71474 | JGI IMG/M metagenome (GOLD analysis project Ga0075012, IMG submission 71474) | Freshwater microbial communities in response to fracking from Pennsylvania, USA - Allegheny Zone_MetaG_DW_15 | ecosystem: Environmental > Aquatic > Deep subsurface > Groundwater > Drilled... | reverse complement strand
TTACTCTACATATCTCAGCTCTTTCAATCTGTAAGCTTTGTTTTGATATTCGAAGCCACCAACCAGAAAACTGATTGTTATGCAGTCGCCCGCCATATTGGTTCCGCCCTGATTATTATAATTCAAAATATTGTATTTGCCCTGAAGTGCCAAATACAGGTTATTTTTCAAATAATACCTGTATCCAATACCAAAATTAGTATTAAGTGAATTAACAGAATGACCTTCGTCGTTATCCGGATTATCGTCTTCAGTATTTATGCTCATGTTTTCGAACCCATCAAATCCAACTCCTGCCAGCACACTAAACTCACTGCGTTTCAGTTTAAGGAGAACTCTTTCGAGATCGAGGCCGATGTAACCCCCCAAAAAATAGTCAGTAGAATCAATTATTCCATCCTTCATATAGTAATACTCATTTTTGGAGTGTACAAATTTTAAGGCAAGAGTAAGATCATACATCATTTTATTATGACGAATACCACCCTGAATACCAAGTATAGGATGGTTCCCAAGCAAAGCGGCATTTCCCTGCGGCATCCATATTCCGGCAACTGCTGCAAAATGAAAATCAGGTTTGTTGTTGTATTTATTAACTTCCTGATAATAATACCTGTATAAATCGGTTGAGTCGTAATCAGCAACAAGCTGAAGTTCCTTAAATGGATCATTCAATACATTGGCATAAAATTCGCTGAACAAAAGTTCCAAAGGATGATAAAACGTATAAGTAAGCAATTTATCAGCAACAGTTTGTGTGAAAAAATCATATTCGCCGCGGATAGGAACAAAACCAAAATAATCAGCATAATCGTTATACATATCAGGATAGTTTGTGGTATCCATCCGTACCATATAATTCAGGATATAATCAAGCATAGTTGAATCATAAATCTGTTCGCTGAATGTACCGGTAAGAATTGAAAACAGTATCCGGGTTCGCACGACAGGCTCACTCAAACCACAGGATTGCTGCCAGGTGTTCAGTGTTATGCCTATGCTATCGAAATCGCCGATCGCATAAAAATACATGATTAGGTTAGCCGAATTATAAGCTACTGTTTCACAATCAGGCGTTTCGCTAACGGTAAGGGTATCAGATCCGTTTTGAGAAAATCCGGTTGAAACCGATATAAGAATAGCGACAAAAAGAAAAATCTTTTTAAACATTTCCGGCATGTGAGAATAAACTGATTGCAAATTTACGACGAAATAAACGAATCCTGCATTCAGTTTACCATATCCTAATCACATACACATCAAACAACACATGAATTTTGTATTTTCGCATAGCTTTCACTCAACTTTCGATAATTAACTGTACCGGCAAATATTCATATATTATTGACAACGTTCCGGGAACCAATATACTCCAACTATGCAGCAATACGTAGATCAACTTATCGAAGACCTGGAAAAAGCAGCAGCTCATCCTCCCGACTCCTGCTTATATTGAGATACCTCCACATATGGAATCAATCCCGGATATAGCGGAAGTCGCATTGGTTCCTTATAAAACAATACGGGAATTGACTGGCATTGGCGAGGAAGTGTTTCCGAATGTTTTTCAATTAACGGATGAGCAAATAGAGATGATAACTGCTTCGATATTTAAAATATTCGAAACGTTGCACGTTGACCTGGTTGATAAGCCTGCCATTATCCCCCCGGAGTTTTTGTATGACGCAATCATAGAGAACTGGGGAATGTATATTCAATATCTGCCTTCATCGGGCTACGACCTTGAACTTTGCACACAACATATTGAAACATGTCCGTATGGCGAATTCTGCGATTATTGCCTTGATCCCGAATTTGAGGAGGATGAAGAAATACCTCCCGGTAACCGCATACGCAGAAGTGAAGGCGAATTGCCTTTTAAAGTGAATTTTCAGTCTCCTTTATGATATCCCGAGGTGTTTTTTCAGCGATGCCAGCAACCTTGGTTTGTTTACAGGTTTTGTTAAAAACTCGATACAACCCGCATCATAGGCTTCACTTTCGTCGCGGGCCGAAACAAATGCCGTTAAAGCTAAAATTGGCAAATCCGGTAAAAACTCCTTTATCTTGCGGGTTGCTTCAAGGCCGCCCATGACAGGCATTTTCATATCCATCAGAATAAGATTTACTTCCGGATTGCTGCGGCAAATATCAACTGCTTCGGAACCGTTAGCAGCACGCAGCACAAAGTAATTTTCGCGTTTAAGTACAATCTCGAGGTATTTAAAATTAAAATCGTCGTCCTCGGCAACAAGGATAACTGGTTTTGAAATCCACCCTGGCTGAGTGATTTTCACATCTTTGGTTTCGGGCTCCGAAACGATTACACTTGCCGGCAATGAAAAATAAAAAGATGAACCCTCATTTCGTGTTGATTTGAGATTGATATGACCTCCCAATAATTTTACCAGTTCCCCCGAAATTGATAGCCCAAGTCCACTGCCTTCGTAGCGTCGGGTGTGAGAGATATCAGCCTGCATGAAATACTCAAAAATAAGTTTTGTTTTATCTGCATCAATTCCTATTCCGGTATCGTTAACAAAAAATTCGATATCCGCAGCTTTCTTTCTGTACCCAAAAGTAATCTCTCCATTCTTTGTAAACTTAACAGCATTATCCAGCAAATGAGTAAATATTTTTTTAAGCAGCTCAGCATCAGAGTTTATTTGAATATCCGCCGGGATAGTTGGTTTAAGAATGGCCAATTCGATGCTGGCAGAAAAACATGCAGAAGCAAATTTATCTTTAATATCATCAAGGAAACCGTTCAATGAAAACGGTGAGTTACGAATCTCCATATTTCCTGATACCAACAGCGATATATCGAGGTAATTTGTGATGGTATTCATAAGGCGGAGGCTGCTTTTTTTGATTATATCGTTAAAAGCAGTTTTGTTTTCGATTGAAATATCGGGACTGAGTATCATTTCGCTAAAACCAACAATGCCGCTGAGCGGGGTGCGGATTTCGTGAGATATATTATTTATAAAAGCAGTTTTAAGCTTGTCGCCGGCTTCGGCTTTATCCTTAGCGATAATCATTTCTTCAATCATATGGCGCTTTTCGGTAATATCTTCCTTTATAGCAACCAGATGCATGATTTCACCCGACTCATTGAGCAAGGGCGATATAAGAGCTTTTTCCCAGTATATTTCCCCGTTTTTCTTTTTATTCTGCATTTCGCCAATCCATTCTTTTCCCGACATAATGGTTTGCCACATGTTACGGTAAAACTCATCGGGGTGTGCACCTGATTTTAGAACCTTCGGGTTTTGCCCTATAACTTCCTCGGCGGTGTAACCGGTTAATTCGGTAAATTTGGGATTAACATATTCGATAGTCCCGTCAATAGCTGTAATTACAATAGAGGCTGGATTTTGCTCCACTGCGAGGGATAATATTTTAAGTTTTTCTTCGGCTGCATTTTTCGACCTTATGATTTCTTTCTTTCGGATGGCCGATTTAATAGCTTCACCCAGGCGTGTGAGATTATCTTTAAGTATATAATCATCGGCACCGGCTTTCATACATTCCACGGCGGTTTCCTCGTTATTTGTGCCGGTAACAAGGATAAAAGGAGTATAAGGAGCAAGATCTTCGCGCAACCTGAGTGCTTTCATTCCATCGAACATGGGTAGGTTATAATCGGAGAGAATAAGTTCGGGATCGAACGATTTAATCTGACTGATATAATCCTTTTGTTGTTCAACGACTCTGATATCGAACTGCATACCGCTTTTATTGAGCTCGTGTTTAACAAGTTCAGCATCAGCAGGAATATCTTCAACCATTAAAAGTCTGATTTTATTTTCCATAATCAATTATGATTTTACAAATTATTCAAAATGATACTTACAAATTTAATTCAAATTATGCTTTTGCTTAAATGATAAAACGAATCTTGTGATTGTGAGAAAGTCATCAAAAAACAAAAACTGGTTATCCGAGGGTAAATCAAGTTCGGGTAAATTGGGTGCATTGGTTTTCATTTATTGTATCAGAGTTATTGGCATTTGCCTGGCATAAAGTATTAAGCCTATATCAGGACGGTTGTTAACTCTTTCTTTATTTTAAGCTTCATTTAAAACAGTATGCGGCAAGGTAAAAGAAAAGGTTGCTCCTTCATTAATTTTAGCATGGGCCTTTATGCTGCCGCCATGCCGTAAAATTATTCGTTGTGTAATTGCAAGGCCTACACCGTTGCCTGTAAACTCCCTGGTAGTATGCAAACGCTGGAAAACGCCAAACAATTTATCGTAATACTCCATATCAAATCCGGCCCCGTTATCTTTGACAAAAAACATGGTTCCTGAATCGCTTGTTTCAGCACCAATTTCAATTACGGGTTGCTGAATTTTTGATGTGTATTTTATTGCATTGCTGATGAGGTTTACCCATACCTGGCGTATAAGCGAAGTGTCGCCAAATGCATTAGGTATATCGTGAAGAAGAAATTGAGTTTTATCCTTTACTGAATCGTTTACCAGCTCGTGATACACGGAGTTTGCCATTTTCTGCATGTCTATTTCTGTCATTCTGATATCGCTTTTTCCGAGCCTTGAAAAAGCAAGCAAATCGTCGATCAGATTTCCCATTTTTCCTGCAGTTTCGATAATGATATTAAGCAGGCGTTTTCCTTCATTATCGAGCGATGCTTCGTGATCTTCGAGCAGGATATTGGCAAAACCATCCATTGCCCTGAGCGGAGCATGCAAGTCGTGAGAAATTGAATAACTGAAAGCTTCGAGTTCTTTATTGGCCGATTCGAGCTGGGCGGTACGCCGTTTTACCCTGTCCTCCAGTTCTTCGTTGAGTTTCCTGATTTTATCTTCAGCTAGCTTCCGTTCAGTAATTATATCGAAAACAATAACCAGGTTTCCTTTCTGCTGGCTGTACAAGGAGATTGAATACCAATTATTAAAGTTATTGACAAATTTCTCGAATCGTTCAGGCATACCTGTAGTTGCAACTCTAGCGAATATTTCTACGAGTTCTTTATCACTTTGTTTGAAATCGGGCAATAACTCCGAAAATTTTCGTCCGACAACATCAGTAAGTCCTGTAATTGTTTTAAACGAAGTGTTAACATCTACACAGATGATATCGACAGGAACCTCGTTTTCGAAAATCACGCTACAATCGATAAACCCTTCAATCATATTCTCGAACAGGGAGTGAAACCTTTTTTCACTTGCTTCGGCATTTTCTTTCGAAATGATAATTTGTTTCTGGGCGCGGGCCGAAAAAATAGCATTTGAAACTGAGTGAGCAAAGGTATTGAGAGTGTAAACATCAAATTCCGACCATATTTTTTCCCTGTTTACTGAATCGAACCCAATGAATCCCAGCAGATCGTCCCCTTTGTACAAAGGAACAACAAGCAACGAAACAATATCCTGCGATAAGAGTATTTCGCGCTCTATGGATGCTTCATCGGGCATATCTTTAACCTGTTGTATTAGTATATTTTCCTTGTTAAGCATTTTATCCATCCACCAGGGCATCATCGAAACAGGTAAATCCACCAGGTATTCAATTTGTGGTTCAATGCCCGGAGCGCACCATTCGTGAGTATTATCCATATAGTTATTGTCATCACGCAGCAGAAACACGTAAGACCTGTCAACGCATGAATAATTTCCGATAACTGATATTGCACGTTGAATTTTCTGATCGAGGTTATCAGCTGACACTTCAATTAAATCGGTTGAGATACCAACAATAAGCTCCTCAATATCAATCTGATGTTTTAGCATTTCGCGCGATTTTTTCAGCTCGCTGATATCGATATGAGTTCCGCTCATAATGAGTGGCTCGTTGTTTTCGTCCCATGCGGTTACCTTTCCACGGTCAATAATCCACACCCAATGGCCATCCTTGTGTTTCATCCGCACCTGGCTTTCGTATATCCCGACAGGTTCCTTTAAATAGGCTTCAATTTTTTGATTCGAGACCAGCAGATCGTCGGGGTGCGAATACAATTGCCAAGTTTTAATGGATGTAGGCAGTAATTCGGCTGAAGTGTATCCTATGATGTTTGCCCAGCGTTCGTTAAAAATGGTTTCACCAGTTTTGAGGTTCCACTCCCATGTACCGGTAGCGGAACCTATAATTACAGCTTCGAGCCTTTTATTGGTTTGTTCAAGTTCTTTCTGAACATTTATAAGCCTTGTGATATTCCAGCTTGTGCCAATGAGTATGTCCTGTCCGTTGAACCGGCCCGGGTACACCTTTGTTTCGACAGGTATAAAGTCGCCGTTTTTAGCTAACAGCGGTATATTACAAATTGATTTTTCGCCGGACAGCATTCCTGCCACAACCTGCCTGGCTTCGTTTCGCCGGTCGGTTGGATGAACATTTAAAATGGATTGACCTAATAACTCTTCGTGCGTATATCCTAAAGTTGTGGTTACTGATTTATTAATATGTATAATATCACCTTGCATATTAAGAATAAAAAGCAGGCCGTCGAAGGCATCGAATGATTGTTCAAAATCGCGGTTGGCCTGTTCCAGTAACTTAATATTTTCAACCTGTTTCGAAATATCCCTGCCGATTGTAAACAGGCAATCTTTTCCGTTCCATTTTTCTTTATACGTTTTCATACCGAAAGGAATGCGGCGACCATTTTTATGGAGGATATTTTCGTCGAATGTAATTGATCCGTTCTGTGCTATTATTTCAGCAAAATCCATTGGATTACGAGCTGTGGATAAATCGCTGATATCAGCAACTGATAGAAGCATCAATTCCTCCCGGGAGTATCCGAGAATTTCACATGCAAACCTGTTCACATCAATCAAAGCGCCGGGAGTTCCGTTATCAGTGATTTCGTGAATAAAAATTGCATCTTCAATTTTGTTGATCAACTCGCTTTCGTTCATTTTTTTATAGTATGCTTTACGTTAGTGTAGTGGTAAAATAGTATCCGTTTTATCAGAGCCCGGGATTGGTGTTTTTAAATGCTGGCATAAAAACTATTTTTTTTACACAGCAACCCCATGAATATTGGATGCATCAGAAAAAGGCAAAGCAAAGTAAAAAGTGGTTCCCTTGTTAATTTCGCTTTCGGCCCACACCCGGCCCTGATGTCGTTGAACAATGCGTTGAACAATTGCCAGCCCTACGCCGTTACCTTCAAATTGCCTGGCTGAATGAAGCCGTTTGAACACACCAAAAAGCTTATCGTAATATTCCATATCAAAACCGGCACCGTTATCCCTGATGTAAAAAACGGTTTCGGTTTCATTGTTGGTGCTACCAATTTCTATGACAGGATTTGCGATTTTTGAAGTGTATTTGATTGCATTGCTGATCAGGTTTACCCAAACCTGTTTTATCATCGGCGTATCGCCACAAGTACTGTCAATTTCCAAAACCCGGAAATCAATTTTCGCTTTATCCTGATCCGAAGCAAGGTCATTGTAAACATCAACTGCCAGGTCGTGCATGTTAATGACCGAAATTTTTATTTCGTTGGTACTGATTCGTGAAAACGAGAGCAGATCATCAATCAGGTCGCCCATTTTTTTTGATTGATCTATAATAGCACCAAGTATACGCTTGCCTTCGCTATCGAGCAAACCGGAATAATCTTCGATAAGCATGTTCGCATATCCGTTTAGCGCCCTTAAGGGAGCATGCAGATCGTGCGAAACTGAATAATTGAATGCTTCGAGTTCTTTATTGGTAAAATTGAGCTGTGCAGTGCGTTCGAGAGCTGTGGTATCAGTTAATTCTCTAATGTTTTCCGATTTTTTCAATCGGGTAGAAACTGTTTTTATAAGTTCAATACGTGTAAAAGGCTTTGTAATATAATCGTCGGCGCCCAAATCCATACCGGTTCTTATATTATTTCGCCCTGAGAGAGCAGTCATAAAAATAAACGGAATAAGCCTGGTGGGGATATTTTTGCGCAAAGTTTCAATTACTTCGGTGCCGTTCATATCGGGCATCATAATATCGCACAAAATAATGTCGGGCAACAATTGAGAAGCCAGTTCAATCCCGGTTAAACCATTATACGCTGACCATGCTTCGAAACCCTCGAATGTAAACCAGTCGATTAATTCTTCGTTTAACGAAATATTGTCTTCTATAATCAGGATTTTTTTCATTACTACGTATTAGGCACTTAAAAACTATCATTTCACTATTGGTTAACAGATTCCGGGAAAATAGCGATAAAGGTGCTTCCCTGGCCTGGCATACTTTCGATAAACAGCTTACCGTTAAATAATTCGATTAGTTTTTTTGCGATAATCAGTCCCAGTCCCGATCCCCGCTGTTCATGAATTTTGCGGTCGAATTGCATACTTGCCCCGATTTTATGAATATCGGCTGCCAGCATTCCTCTGCCATGATCCTTTACAATTAGCCTGAAGGTATTATTTTCGGTGCCGCAGCTTACTATTACTTTTTGACCAGGCTGCGAAAACTTAAAAGCATTATCAATTAGTTCTTCAACGATTTTTCGGAATTCAGTTTCTTCTATCGTAACAAATCCTTCGGAAACCGTTACTTGCAGGTCGTTGATCCTGTTATAACTTTGAGCAGTTTCTTTTGAAAGGGCTTCGCATATTTCGCAGGGATTTTTTAGTACCGATTGCCGGGTATTTTTAATTACGTTAAGTTGCAACTGAGCATATATAAGGTAATTGCGGATAAGCCGGAAGAGCTGGTTAGCGCTTTGCTGGATATTTTCGCCCAGTTCAACGCGGTTATCGGTAGTAAAATGAATATCGGGGTCTTTAAGCAAATAACTGGCGCCAAGTATGCCATTGAGCGGGGTAAGCAATTCGTGTGGAAGGTGAAGTATAATGCTATCGCGGAGTTCGTTAATAGCCGCTTCGGTATTCAATTTAACATCACCTGTCTTTTGCAGTCGTGTGGTTGCTGCTTTTAGCATCTCGCTTCGGGTAAACGGCTTAATGATATAATCATCAGCTCCGAGGTCCATGCCTGTTCTTATATTTTCGCGTTCGGCAAGTGCGGTCATAAAGATAAATGGTATCATCCTGGTAGCAGGGTTTTTGCGCAAAACTGATAATACTTCTCTGCCATCCATGCCGGGCATCATAATATCGCATACAATAAGATCAGGTAACTGTCCCTTTGCCAGCTCAACGCCGGTTATACCGTTGGTGGCTGTAAGAGTTTCGAATCCCTCGAAAGTAAACCAATCATTTACTTCTTCCGAAATAGATAACTGATCTTCAATTATCAATACCTTTTTCATAATAAAAATGCTCTGTATTTTTTTGGGGTTAAACTTTTAACAAATCAATTATTCAACATTTTTCAGGTCGTGACTTATAGAAATCGGCAACTGCACTATAAACTCCGAACCTGTGTTAAGCTTGCTTTTTACGGTTAGTGTGCCTTTATGACGGTCAATTGCCTCTTTCACAATATTAAGCCCGAGCCCTGTGCCTGGTATGTTGCCAGCGTTGGATGCTCTGAAAAAAGGTTCGAACAAGTGTTTCAAATCATCCTTCCCTATTCCTATCCCTTTATCTTTTACACTAAAATATACCGAGTTGTTATCGCTGTTTAGTTTCACCGAAATGAGCCTGTCTTTTTCAGAATATTTCAACGCATTGGTAATAAGGTTATTTACTATTTTTCCGGTTTCATTTTTATCGAGATACACATATAGCGGTCCTTTCGGGTGTTCAAAATGAAACCTGTTGTTTTCGCTGCCAATATTCCGGAATTCATCGATAATGGTATTGAAAAGTTCAACCATATCGAATTTAACAGGGTCGAGCAAATACTCTTTTGCCTGTAACCTGGTGAGATGCAGCATTTCGCCGATGTACTTATTAAGGTGTTCGACCTGTTGCCTTATTTTACTAAAACGGAGTTCGCGCTGTTCGGTAGTCATTCGCTCCCAGTATGATGCGAGCGACTCGCTCGATGCAAGTATGGTTGACAAAGGTGTTCGAAATTCGTGAGAGGCTACCGAAATGAATTTTGATTTCAGTTCGTTAAGCTCTTTTTCTTTTTCGATAGCTGCAAGCAGCGATTGTTCCGTTTTTTTACGCTTTGTAATATCAGTATGTGTTCCGATAACGCGATGCGGGCGGCCATCCGGTTGCCAGTTTACTACTTTGCCTCTGTCGAATATCCATTTATACGTTCCATCCTTGCAAAGCATACGGTGCTCGTTCATATAGATTTCGGTTACCCCGGCAAAATGTTTTTCCAGATCGGCGTAGCACGCAATTTTATCATCGGGATGAATGCGTTTGTCCCATTCACTAAGGGTATTTCCAATTTCTGAATCTGAATACCCTAACATTTCTTTCCATTGCTTCGAAAAAAACACTTCATTAGTATTTGCGTCCCAGTCCCAAACGCCATCGCCCGAGCCTTCGAGTGCAAAATTCCAACGTGCTTCGCTTTCGCGTAACGCTTTTTCCATTTCCTTGCGGCTTGTGATATCAATTTTAATAGAGATAAAATGTGAAACATCACCATTTTGATCCAATACCGGGGTTATGGTTTGTTCTTCAGCATAAAGCTGTCCGTCCTTCTTTTTATTGATTAGTTCGCCGGTCCATATTTTACCGCTGAGCAAACTGCTCCACATATTGTCGTAAAAGGCTTTTTCCTGCTTACCCGAATGTAGCAATTCGCGCGAGCTCTTACCTATTACTTCCGTAAGCGGATAACCAGTGAGATCGGCAAAACTGGAATTAGCCCAAAGTATGATTCCTCTGATATCGGTTATAATAATGGCAAAAGCAAACGATTCGAAAGCGGCACTCTGCATTTTAAGGGCAACTTCGGCTTTTTTACGTTCGGTAATATTAATTGCATAAGCAGAAACGCCGATAACCTCGTTGCGTTTGTTTACCACCGGAAACTTTGATTTTTCATACCAGATCAACTTATTATCAACAACTTTTTGCTCTTCAATAATCAATGGCATACGCCTGTTAATAACCTGCATATCTTCCACCAGATATCTTTGCGCCTCCTCTTCAGAAAAAATTTCGAAATCCGTGATACCTAAAATAGTGTCGGCTGACAGCGTGGCAAACAATCGTAAAATTTTATCGTTGTGCTCATTTACCAGCAGGTACTTCCCGTCAAGGTCTTTCAGCCAAAACATCCCGGGGTGATTGTTGATAACAGCGGAGAGGTATGATTCGCGTAACTGAAGTTCTTTTTCGGTTTTTCGCAGTTCGCTAATATCGCGCGAAATGCCGTAATGCACATCTTTATTATCCCATCTTCCGGCAATTATCCGGGTTTCGACAGGAATTAAGGAGCCATCCTTTGCGAAAAGCGGCAATGAGCAATAGGAAGCTCTGCCGGCAATCATTTCGTTTACCGAATGCCATAATTCTTCACGATTTTCGGGAGGATGTACTTTAAATATATCCAATTTCTGTAACTCAGCTGATGTATAACCCAGCCTTTGTTGAACTGCAGGATTGGTAAGCATTATTTTTCCTTCGGTATCGAGGATAAACAGGAAATCGTCGATGGTATCGAAAAGGGTTTTAAAATTCAGCTGGCTCGATAAAAGTGCGTTTTCGGCTTTGATCCTGAATATGGCACCACCTACCTGCAAAGCCAGCGATTCTATCGAAATAGCAGTGTTTTTATTGAACCCGTTAACTGCTTTCGAACCAATATTGAAGGAACCGATAACTCTTCCTTCAAACTTAATAGGAATTAGTCCAATATGATGAAAACCAGTATTGTTGAATGTTGGAAAAACATGACCAATGATTTCTTCGAAAGTACCGTAAAAAGGTCTGCCTTTTAGAACTATCTCCCCAAAATACGAATCAGATCCAACCGTTGATACCATTAGCTTAAACTGTTCCGAAACACCGCTATGTGCGGTGAGTTTAAACTCCCTGGTTTCGTGATCGAGCATAAAAATACCTGCAGCATCAATTACTTCGAACTTTAAAAGCGATTCGAGCGACATAGCAAGGGCTTCGTTCAAATCGGAACATGCGCTTAGTTCAATTGCCAGGTCGCGCTGAATGCTCATAAATTGCTCGGTGATTTTTCGTTCAGTTATGTCCTCAAAAATATACAAGCGGCCATGATACCCGCCAACATCATCCCGTAACTGTGTGGTAAACCTGCGTACGATTCGCCCATCAATAAACGGAATTTCATCTTCCAGAACCGAATGATTATCAATATGTTGAAGTGGCTCACACGAGGCGGCAAATGCAGGAATATCTTTTAAAACCGGCAAACAGTCGGGAATAATATCTCTATTTTTAAGTTCTCTTTTCTGAACCTGCTCCTCGAGATGGGCGATACCCCAAATTTCGAAAAACCGATGATTGGTATAAAGAATTTCATCGGTGCGGTTATCGACAACCAGAAATGCCAGTGGCGACGATTCTGTCATTTTCTTTAACAGCGATTCATTCCATTGAAGTGCTTTTTCGGCAATTATGCGTGGAGTAATATCGCGGATAATAGACAGTGCTTCGGTATCGGAAATGGCCAGAACACGGTCTTCGTAATAATGAATAATGCCATTTACCGGTAATTCATATTCAAAAGTGATTGTTTCGCCTGAACTGAATGCTTGATCAAGAGCAATCATAGCTTTGTCAGATATAGAGGCAGGAAGAATATCCCTTGTATTTTTACCAAGGAACATATTAGGTTCAAGCAAAAGGGATTCTTTATTGCCGGCATGGAACGCCATAAAAACCCCGTCCTTATTGAGCCTGAACATTAAATCGGGAACAGCGGTAAGAATAGCGCGGTTTTCGGCTTCGCTTTTTCGTAAAAGCTCTTCAGCTTCGCGGCGATCAGTTATATCGTGAATAATAGAGAAAAGCAGTTTTTCTCCTTCAACATCAATGGGCGAGGAATGAACTTCAACCAATCGTATTTCGCCTGAAGCGAGTTTATGCTTAAAAATGAAATAATTACGATTCTGCTGAACGGCTTCGTTTAATTGAGGTGCCATTTCGGCACGCGATAATATGTTAATATCAGTGATATGGATTTTTGCATCGCCGTTGAAATTGTATCCGTAAAAAACTTCAGCAGCGCGGTTTGCTTCAATTATAAATCCGGTTTCAGGATTAACAAGGAACATAACTGCCGCATGGTTGTGGAACATAGCATGAAAGCGTTCCTCGCTCAGGCGTAATGATTCCATTGCTTTTTTCTCAGCGGTAACATCCATTGCAACGCCAATATAACCTCCAATTGCACCGCTGGCATCTTCGAACGACGAAATTGTAAGATTAACCGGAAACCTGTTACCTTGTTTATGGATAAAATCCCACTCAAGTGGTTTAGCCGGCAGCAAATTATATACGCCTGCCATTGTGGTGAAGTCAGCAGGTAAAGCATTGCCCGACATATTGCTGATTTCTGCGGCAAATCGGTTTAACTGTACTTTGTCATGAAAAATATCGGGAGTAACTTTCCCTATTACTTCATCAGCGGAATAGCCAAGCATTTGTTCGGCTGCCGAGTTGAAAGTCTGCACCACCCCATCGGCAGAAGTTGAAAATATGGATAGTCCGGCATTATCGAGAATTGCTTTCTGCATATTTGCAAACTGCCTTATTTCCTGTGCACGAAGTTCCACACGTATTTCGAGACTCTGGTTAACAATGCTAAGCTCATACAGGCTCTCTTTCAACTGGCTTATATCCTCGAAAGTGGTGAAAGTTCTGAAAGGTTTTGTTTCGCCAGGCCTGAATTCGGGAGTAGCGCTTACTTTTATCCAGTTATAATATCCTTTAACAGGATTAAAAACACCCATAACTGCTTCGTTAACCGTACCGGTTTGCAATGCCAGCAGCGAAGGCTGATTTTCCGTTCCGAAAAGAGAACCATCTTCACGAATAGCATTTCCGTTCGGATCAATGGTATTGTTACCTATAACCTGCTCAGTGCTTAACCCGAGAATACGAATGGCCGATGGGTTTGCCGATATTATTTCACCTGAAGTATCCTGATATATAACCCCTTGCGACATGGTTTCGAAAAGGTTGCGGAATTTAAACTCACTGTTTTTCAGGTCTTCTTCAGCCCTGAATCTTCGGGTAATATCTTTATCAGTACCCCGGTAGCCCAAAAGATTACCATGCTTATCGAGCACAGGCACTCCGCTGGTTTCCAGAATTACGCTATGGCCTTTTATATGAATATTGGGATTTATAAAATTGTTAAAAGTCTCCTTGTTGTTAAAAACATGAAACGCTGCATTTTTCAGTTCTTCTTTAACAGCTGGATCAAAGGAATCGTAGAAATATTTTTTACCTACTAAATCTTCGGGTTTATAACCGAGCAGAGTTTCGGCTTCACCGCTCACATAGGTAATTAATCCGTTTACATCTACTTCCCACACCCATATTTCGGAGCCGGCTGTTACCTGGCTGAATCGCAATTCACTATCTATCAGCGCCTGTTCCGAAAGTTTTAAATCAGTAATATCGAGCCCGTGGCCAATATAGCCTATAAATTCACCTTTGCTGTTGTATCGCGGCGAAGCATCATTGAGTATCCAGTGGTATTCGCCGCTGAAATGGAGTACCCTGAATTCAATAGTGAACTTATTTCGTTTTTCACTTTCGCGGATAAACACTTCCAAAACTCTCTCCTTGTCGTCAGGATGCAGGCTTTCGTCCCAATCTCTGTCAGGTTCCTGTCCTTGAATACGTCCGGTAAAATCGAACCAGGGTTTATTGAAATAATAAAATTCTTTGTTTATATCCGAAAGCCATACGAGTGATTGTCCGGAATCAGCAAGTGTGCGGAAATGAACCTCACTTTCCCTGAGTAATTCTTCCGATTTTTTTCGTTTTCGGGTGTCGCGGATTGTACCTATAATTTTACCGATGCCTCCGTTACCATTAGTTTTGAGGGTTGACGACAGAGCGCAGGGCACCTGTTCGCCATCAGCACTTTGAAAATACATTTCGAAATCGGTAACACTGCCTTTCTCACTTAGCTCCTTCATGAGTGCATTACGCTGATCCTGCGAAGGATAGAATTCGAGAATCGACCTGCCGATAAGTTCCTCCCGCTGAAGCTGACCTTCGGTAAATATTGAAACCGAAGGGCTTACCTCAAGAATAATTCCATCAATCGACGATTCGTAGTAAACATCAAGAATATTATCGAATATGCTGTCGTATTTCTCCTGCAGCACGGTAACATATTCCTTTAATTCGCTTATACCATCTGCAACAACAGCTGATATCTGGCATTCATTTTTAGTATCAACAATGCCTTCGATAAGCAAATCGGTTGATTTACCCGAATTTGCAACAATGCTGATTGTAACTGATTGCGGCAGTTGTGTTTCGAAAGCTTTGTTAAGGAAGTTGTGAAAGTGTGCTGAAGTATGCTCCCCAACGAACAAATTAAAATTGGCACCAATAAATAGTGAACGCTCTTTACCAAGTAACCTGGCAGCAGTAAGGTTAAGATTTGTTATAACTCCCGATTTGTCGATGGTAAAAAGAGCGGACGGGGACGAATCATATAAGGAAATATATTTTTGCAATGACTCTGACAGTGCTCTGTTTGCTTCGCGCAGAGCTTCTTCCTGCTGACTGGGTTCAAAAACACTGTTTTTAACATCATTTGCTATCAGCGTACCGGGCATCGAAATAAAACCAAAATCATTTTGTTGCTGCTGATGCTCAATCTGACGGGTTTCGAGCTCGCGCAGCAGTTTTAATGTAGTATCAGCGGAAAAAGATTCCGCTTTTTCCGCTATTTTCTTACTCTTTTTCTTTTCTGCCTGCATACGAATCAGCTCGTTGGGGACAGAGTTACTCTTTCTTTTTCCCATTTTCTCAAGTTCCTTTTCGCCCTGTTTGAATTTCCTGTCTGTTTATTTTTAGTAACCGCATGTGTCTTTTTTTGGCTTTTGAATGGTGCCTTAAAACATTTTATATCAACGGTTTTCGTTTTTTTACTTTCTCTGCTTTTTTATCATTAAGCGTAAAGTAGAAGGTTGCACCTTCATTTACTTTACCATCGGCCCATATATGACCGTTATGTCTTTTAATGATGCGATCAACAATTGCAAGACCAACACCGGTACCTTCAAAATCAACGCTGTTATGCAGTCGTTGGAATACTTTGAACAGCATGTTGGCGTGGCACATATCGAAACCATATCCATTATCCTTCACGTAATAAATATTGCCCATAAAATGAATATTGACCCCGATATCGATGGTTGGGTATGGCCTTTTCGAGGAGTACTTTATTGCATTGCTTATCAGATTTACCCAAAGCTGTCTGATCATGGATGCATCGCCTGTAGCATGGGGCATATCTCTGAGAATAAACTCAATACGTTCTCTTTCAGCGCGTGTTGTGAGCTCATGAAAAACAGATTCGGCCATGGCAGCCATATCAATTGTTGTTTTCGAAATTTCACGGTTTCCAACACGCGAAAATGTAAGCATATCGTTAATGAGGTTACTCATTTTTGCTGAAGTGTCGAGAATAACCTGAATAACATGTTTAGCATCAGGAGGGAGCAAATCCGAATAATCTTCCTGCAGGATGTATGCAAACCCGTCAATTGAGCGTAACGGCGACTGCAAATCGTGAGATATAGAGTAGCTGAATGCTTCGAGGTCTTTATTGGCAGCTTCGAGCTTCGCGGTGCGGCTTGCAACACGTTTTTCAAGGTCGCTGTTAAGTTGTTTTATTTCTTCTTCGGTACGCTTGCGTTCGGTGATATTATTAAAAACACAAACGAAATATCCGGTAACCATGCTATATACCGAAAATGAAACCCAGTTGTTGAGGCTCTTTACATACGCTTCGAACTTTTCAGCTTTCCCGCTCATGGCAACCCTGCTGAATATATTAAAAAGTCCGGAGTCGGAAAGCAGAAAACCAGGAAGAACTTCCGAAATTTTCTTACCGGCAGCTTGCTTTAAACCGGTTAAAGCTTCGAAGGCAGTATTTACTTCAAGTATTTCAAAATCGACAGGAATATCATTTTCAACTATAAGTTTACCCCCTGCCACAGCATCGAACATATTTCCAAAAAGCGAATGAAGTTGTTTTTCGCTCGATTCCGCTTTTTCTTTGGCAGCAAGCAGGTTACGTTGGGAGCGGGCCGAAATTATAGCATTGGCAACCGAAAGCGCAAAAGTCTGAAGTGTATATTTATCAAATTCGGTCCATATTTTTTCCTCCACCACGCTGTCGAAACCGATAAAGCCAAGCAGTTCACCGGCATGATGTACAGGAACTACCAGTATTGAAATTATATTCTGCGATTTTAATATTTCCTGTTCATTGGCAGCCTCGGCAGGCATTTCGTCAATATGCTGAAACAGGATAATCTCTTTCCTCTGCATTTTCTCCATCCACCAGGGGAAAACAGAAGCCGGCAAATTTATCAGGTTATCAATTTGAGGTTCAACGCCTTCGGCACACCATTCGTGGGTGTTATCCATTATTGTCCCGTTCTCCCTGAGCTGGAACAAATAGGTGCGGTCAACTTTCGAAAAATCGCCGATCGACGCTATTGCAGCCTGTATTTTATCATCAAGGTTTGCACTGGTGATATGGGTAAGATCAATAGAAATTGCTGCAATGAGAGCTTCAATTTCTATTTGATGCCTGAGGGTTATGCGCGATTGAACAAGTTCAGTAATATCGGTATGCGTACCACTCATTTTCAGCGGTTTACCAAGCTCATCCCATTCGGTTATTTTACCTCTGTCCTCAACCCACACCCAATGCCCGTTTTTGTGTTTCATCCTGGCCTGGAACTCGTAAAATCCACTATTTCCGTTCAGGTAATCGTCAATTTTTTGATTGGATATAAGCAAATCGTCAGGATGGGCAAGATCAATCCACGATTGAATAGTATTTGGTGAAAGTTCAGAAAGGGAATACCCTATTATTTCGGCCCAGCGTTCGTTGTAAATAGTTTCACCGGTTTGAAGGTTCCACTCCCAGGTGCCGGTATTAGAGCCATAAATTACAGCTTCGAGGCGTTTGTAACTTTGTTCGAGATCGGATTTTATTTCGAGAAGCTCTTCGAAATTATTCTGCACGGCGAGGTAACTTCGGTGTAACTCCGATTCAATTTCAGCCAAACCGGTATTATCTTCGAACAGAGCAATATATTGAATTACTTCGCCACGATGGTCTTTTATAGCATTGATAACCGTTTTAACAATAACAGTATCACCACTTTTAGTTTTATCAATCAGCTGCCCTTCCCAGTGTCCTGTTGTATTTAAGTTTTGCCAGAGTTCGTTGTAGGTTTCTCTTTTTACCAAACCCGACGATAACACTTTGGGAAGCACACCTGACAGTTCAGTTTCATTATAACCGAAAACCCGCGAAAAAGCATGGTTAATCCTGATAATTTTACCTGACTTGTCGGTAATGAGTACAGGCGAAAAATTTTGATCGATAATCAGGTCGTTAATCTGAAGCAATCTGATGGCCGTAAATTCGCTGTCAATGGTAAGCGCCTGGCCTGATTCAGCCATATAGCTTTGATTTTGTTCGCTACAGGCAATTACCCTGCCGATGGCAATAATGCAAGTTTCGTTTTTCCAGATGCTTTTTAATGCTTTAAAACGGAATGATATTTTTTGTCCGTTTTTATGAAGCAGAGTATCATCAAAATAAACCACACCCTGAGGAGCGGAGTTGATTACTGAATCAAAATCACTGTTTAAGGCATTAAAAAAGTGCAGTTTTGAAGAAAACTGCTGATAAAATTCGTCATTCGAATAACCTAAAACATTATATGCGAACCTGTTAGCATCAACAACAGGTCCGGGAGAGCCATTTCCCATAAGCTTTAGAATAATTATGGCATCGTCCATTTCATTAAGCAGGTAATTGGAATCAATCATACGTGAGAAGTTGATAGTGGTGGTTAGATGTATATGAGTTTTACAAGCAATTGATATTTTTGGATTTAGAACAGCGTGTTAAACAGTTTGTAATTTCAGGTTCAGCATTTCGACAGGGTAAACATCAATGCTGAAGATTTCAGTTAGTAAAAAAAATTCGTGCTGACACAGTAAATGGTCAGCTTTAATTTGGGTGCATTTCGGCAAGCAATTTGCACTGCAGTTGTAAAAGCCTGTAAACGTGCATTTACGAAATAATTTTTCAGCATTTAAGTAACATGTTCACATATAGACACACTTTACATTAGAATAATAAATGTATGCCGAAGCTAAAAACCGGAGGGTAGAGGATATTGTGCTTTACTTGTAGAGGAAGAAACAAAAATTATGTAGCAGATAGCGCTACAAAAATGCGTAAAACCCATACCCTTGACTGCATTGAAGTAAAAGCAGGTGAAGAAACCGAAACCGAAGGTGGCTTGGAAAAGCAATAAACTAACAATAGGTGGAAGTGAGCCCGGGTGGGGCGCAAGCTGCGCCTGGGTTTTTAAAAAATTACTTTTAGGGGAAGCGAGGGAGATATTGGAAAAAGAGGGTAAATTTGGGAAGAAAATCAGGATTAAATACCCCAGTTGAATACGCTGAAAGTTTGCACTTCATTAAGTGGATATTTTAAGGATTGCAGATTTAAAAAAATGGAAACACGGATGAACATAGGGGTGAGAAAGACGAAATATTGCGGATAGACACTCGTTATGCTGCATAATATGAAAAAACTCATTTTCACTCTGATTCTTATACTTCTATACTTAGGAGTTCACTCGCAGTCAGTTTATTCTGAGTTTCCAAAGACAGTTTTTTCTGACTCAATTCAAAATGCAACACCAGAACCACTAAACCGAGATCTCTATTTTTTGCCAAAGAGCAAAGACATTCTAGAAATTGAATTACATACAATCAAACTTGACAATATCTCTTCTTGTCTCGCTTTACTTGAAATTCAACTTTTAGACAGTATTCAGCAAGAAGTAATTTTCTCAAGGCTTGAAGACTTTGCCGAATATTTTTATCAAATGCACGAACCCATAATT
>Ga0075012_10002060_pt1 | contig 19961 bp, 18 predicted proteins | sample All_14_2_FD_71474 | JGI IMG/M metagenome (GOLD analysis project Ga0075012, IMG submission 71474) | Freshwater microbial communities in response to fracking from Pennsylvania, USA - Allegheny Zone_MetaG_DW_15 | ecosystem: Environmental > Aquatic > Deep subsurface > Groundwater > Drilled... | reverse complement strand
GAGCATCTAAATGAACGTGTTTACAAGTGCCCGAGTCAGACTTCGTTACAGTTCGTTTCATTTCGCGAAACAATGGTTTCACCGGTACCATCGGACTTTGCGGGAAGTACGCGGTAAATTGGGGACATGTTGCGTGAGCGGATTGATGGTGATGCGGGTTATTTGGCGGAATTGCGACACGATCTGCACCGGTGTCCCGAGTTGATGTATGAGGAAGTTCAGACAAGTGGACGCGTTCAGAAAGAGTTGTCCGTGGCAGGCGTCGAATTCAAAAACGGATTAGCGAAAGGTACGGGGGTTTTGGGCTATCTGCCAGCAACGAAGCCAGGCGGACGGACGATTGCTTTGCGGGCCGATATGGATGCGTTGCCGATTTTGGAGGAGACGGGGCTGCCCTATGCGAGCGAGGTTCCGGGGAAAATGCATGCTTGCGGGCATGATGGACATACGGCGATTTTGGTGGGAGTTGCGCGGGCATTGGCGGGGGAACCTGAGCGACCGAATGATCTTTTGTTTGTTTTTCAGCCTGCGGAAGAAGGTGGGGCCGGGGGACACGCGATGTGTGAGGATGGTGTTTTGGATGGAAAAGTTTTGGGCGGGAAGGTCGATATGATTTACGGATTGCACGGCTGGCCAGAGGAAGGCGTGGGAGAGATTCGATGGAAGGTTGGGCCGATGATGGCGGCGACAAATCAGTTTGTGATTACAGTTAAGGGACAAGGGGGCCACGCCGCGGCTCCGCACACAACAGCTGACCCAGTCATCGCTGCGGCACAGATTGTGACGGCTTTGCAGAGCATTGCGAGTCGGAATGTGGATCCGTTGGATTCGATAGTTGTGAGTGTGACGAGTGTGCACGGCGGAACGGCATTTAATGTGATTCCGGAAGTGTGTGAGTTGAAAGGCACGATGAGAACACTTTTGCCTGAGACGCGGATTTTGGGCCGGGAGAGGATTTTTGCGATTGCGGAAGGAGTGGCTGGGGCGATGGGTTGTTCGGTCGAGATTGAATGGCGCGAGGGGTATCCAGTTACGGCGAACGATGCGGGGGCGACGGCCAATGTTCGGCGCGTGGCTGAAACTGTCGTGGGTGGATCGCGAGTTGGAGAACTTAGGGCGCCGGTTATGGGGGGCGAGGACTTTAGTTTTTATGGATTGCGGGTTCCGGCGGCGTTTTATTTTGTTGGGTTGCGACCAGAAGGCGTTGATTCTATGCCGAGTGTGCATACTCCTCGCTTTGACTTTAACGATGCGGTGATTCCGGACTGCGTTGAAATTATGTGTCGGCTGGCCCTTGATACTAACTAGGTTCTAGAATGGGGTTGCCCTCTCAATGATTAATTGAGAGGGCAGGTATTGATTCTAGAAACTGCAGCCCGATTGCCTGGATGCTGGAAATAGAGTGAGGTCTGTTTTAATTGTGGTTCCGGATTGCGACTTGATTGCGTTCAACATTTCGGAAATGACGGTGCGGTCGTAACCCTCCCAGAACTTGCTCACTTTCTTTTGTTTCGCGTTGATCAGGGCGATGTCGAGGCTGTGAGCTCCCCCAAATTTTTCGATGGTCTCACCTTTTGAGTCCGCGATGAGGGGGAATGAGAGTTTGAGTTCCTTTGCGTATGCTTTTGCTTTTGCGGCATCCAGATTGGTCATTCCAATGAGAGCGACCTTGGTTCCAAACATGGCTTTAAGGCGGTTCATATCGGGGGCGGATTTGGGATTGTGCGGGCATCCGTTGCTGAAGAAAACAATTACTGTGTCCTTCTTGGCGACCGACGCTTGGGTGTAAGTGTTTCCATCGCTGGCTTTGAGGCTGAACGTGGGAATTGATTTGCTTTGAGGATGTTCGACGACGAATATTGGGTTGGTGAGGATTACTGATGCGATGAGTGAAGTCATGGTTTTTCTCCGGTTTGGGGATTTTCGGTTGTGGTTTCGGGTTCCGGAAAAATGCATCCGGAGGTGAGTTTTTTGGGAGCGGCTTCGGATTTGAAGCCTTTATCGGGGATATTTGCGAGCCGCGCGATGCGGGCCGAAATATCTTGAAGGGTTTCGAGTGAGTAACCAGGATAGGCTTTCTCGATTTTCCCATCGGGGGTTACGAGGGTCGTGTAGACGCCACGTTCGGCGGCATAAGCACGAATGGTTTTTTGACTCGGATCTTCGAGGATGAGAAAGTGGGGCTGTGTGAGTTGCCTCCATGTTTCGGCCTCTTTACCGGTAGCATTGATGACGCCGATGACGCTTGCTTTGCCTTCGTAATTGTCAGCGAGCCTATCGACAAAGTGCTTTGCACCCAGACAGCAAGGACATTGCTTTTCGATGAAGAAAATTAGCAGGGGCTTGCCGTTGGCGGTCAGGCCCTGCAACGAATGAGTTGTGCCTTTGCCGTCGCTGAGGCTGAAATCAGCCGCGTCTTGTTGGCCGAGTTCCGCAGCCGTTTTGATCATCTCATCGGTCACGGGGTGATCTTCTTGCTGTTTGAGGGCGGCTTCTTCGATGAGGTTTTCGTTCTCGACGCCTAAGTTGGGGTTGAGTTGTGATCCGATTGGGATTGTGGGGTCATTCGATTTTGGCCACATAAATGCGGCGAGCGTGATGGCTCCCACGACTACGAGAGCAGTGGTTGCCGTGTTGGATTTTTGTTTAAAAGTCTTCATTTTTCGGGTGTGAGCAATCATGTGCTCGGTGCCGTTCGATTCCATTCATGGAACCTTGAGATAGAAATGAGGGGATATTGAAAGATTATTTTGGTGGCAGCGTTGGTGGAGGGCGATTGAAAATTAGGAGAGCTTGAACAAGAGGAATCTGAATGCTAGTTACTTGAATGGGCACAGGGCAAGAAATTGTAAGTTTGTTTTGGGCCAAAGTGATGGGGGGAATGAGTGAGGAGGTTGAGATTCTTTCGAGCTCAGCTTTCTGTTCTACTAGTTTTTTTTCGGCACATTGGCATTGCTTAAATTCTGGTTCTCCAATCTGGGGTGCCCGTAACGTTCCATACATTCCGCGTACCTGTTGGATATTCGCAGTTGGGCAATGTATACCGGAGGCTGTTTTTGAAACGATTAATGATGGAGATGATAGGATAAAACAGACGAAGATTGCGAGGAGTGTCCTTGCGAATTCGGAGGCGTTTTTGATGAGCCTCGTATTCATGATGTTTTAAGTCTAACTGCATTTTTTTGCGGATCATGGGTCTGTTGAAAATACGGGGATGTTGAATGAGAGCTTGTTTGGGGAGTTGAAATAGCGATAGGATAGAGTTATGCGCGGTTGGTACGTTGGTTTGTTGGCGATTTGGGCAGTTGTTGCTCAGGGGCAGACGGTGATTGAGGATTTTGAGTCTGCGTCTCTGGATAGTCGGGTGATGTTTCAGTTGCCGAGATTTAGTGGTTCGACGAGTGGGCTTTTGGAAACGAAATTTAATACCGGGCGTGTCGTGACGATGCCAACTCCACTTTCTAGTTTGGCGAATGCGGGTGCGAAGGGGTTTGAGACGCAGTTTGAGTTTATGTGGCGTCGAACGGGGCGATGGTGTCGACTGACGACTTTTAATGCAACAAGCAGACCCAACCCGATGGTGGATGCCAATCAAAAATTGCGAATTGATCTTTGGGTGAATGCTCCGGTTCGGCTTGCTTTGGGACTGAGGGAAGTTTCGGGAACGGGAGCAATTGGAACGAATGGAGGGACAACGGGGGGGATTGAATGGGTGGCAAATTCGGGATTAACAGGCAGTGCAGGTCAACCGGATGGTCAGGTATTGGTGGGAGGAGTTTGGCAGACGGTTGAGGTTGATTTGGGGTCTATTCCGAAGGGTGTTTTGGCTCCAGGGAAGGTGTTGAATTTTGCGAGCGGCAATTCAATCTTGGACTCATTTGGTGGGTATACGCTGGAGCATTTGGCGTTCAGCGGAATTGATCAGCACTACTCGGTTCATGTTGTTATTGACCGGGTATACATGGTTCCTTAGTGAGCCAGTATGAAGATTGATCGCATTCGCATTTTTCCGTATTCGATTGGGCGAGAAGTGCCATTTAAGATAGCGACAATGACTTCGACTTCGATTGACGGGGTGTTTGTGGCGATTGATTCGGAGGGGCTAACGGGATGGGGCGAGGGGTTGCCATTTCATTCGATCAATGGTGAAACGCAGGGGACTTGTGTGGAAAGTCTGAAGTTTCTCGGGCAGTTTTTGGTTGGACGAGATTTTATAGAAGTGGGGGTTTTGGTTCGAGAGTTGAAGAATCTGTTACCGGCGCAAACGACAGCAATTGGTGCACTGGATATTGCCCTTCATGATTTGCTGGGTCAGAAAGTTGGCGTGCCAATTTATCAACTTTTTGGTGGAAAAAACCGAGAAATGCCGACAGATTTGACGATTGGTATTGTTGATGCTGATGTAGCAGAAAGTAAAGCAGGAGATATTGTTGGGCGAGGATTTGGGGTGATTAAGGTGAAATTGGGCGATGGGATTGATCATGATGTTGCCCGCGTTGGCGCGGTGAGAGCGGGGGCACCGGATGCGGGGATACGGGTGGATGCGAATCAAGCTTATGATCGCGAGACGGCTTTGGAGGTACTGGATGAGATATCCGAGTTCGGGATTCAGTTTTGCGAGCAACCGGTAAAGCGGGGAGATTGGGATGGATTGAAATGGCTGCATGACAACGGCAGCGTTTCGGTTATGGCGGACGAGAGCTGTTTTAGCGCGGAGGATGCATTTGGTTTAATATCGAGGGGGTGCTGTTCACTTGTGAACGTTAAGTTGTGTAAAAGCGGAGGTTTGATCGGGGGCCGTGAGATTGGAACGGTGGTGCGTAATGGATTTGGGAAATGCATGATTGGGGGGATGGCGGAGACCCGTTTGGGTGTTACGGCGAGCGCGCATTTGGGCTGTTCGGATGATGTGTTTCAGTACTTTGATTTGGACGCGCATATTGGGCATACGGTTGATCCGATCGAAGGGGGAATTGAGATAGTGGGGGGTCGGGTTCGTTTGGGTGATGAGCCAGGTTTGGGGGCACGGCCTTCGGAGAGTTATTTGTCGGGGCTTGATATGATTGAGGTGAGGTGATGGGTGATCGCCGCCTTCTTCTCATTGCAATGAGTGGGGTGCGGATTTATGACGATGAACTTCGTGAACTCGGAATGACTTTGCCGGGGTTTATTGAACGAGGCGAAGTAATAGCGAGTTTGCCCAGTTTAGGTTTGTTAACTATTGCCGGAGCTACACCAGAAGGTTGGGAAATTGTTTATCGAGAAATCGACTCGATGAATGAAGAGCAAGTTAGCATCCTGGCTGATGAAGGCTGGGATTTAGTTGGTGTATCGAGCTTGACAGCAAGGATTTATGATGCTTATCGCGTATTGAAAGTTTTTCGCGAACGAGGCATCCCTACCGTGATAGGGGGCTTACATGCGAGTGTTTTGCCTGAAGAAGCTGCTCAGCATGCTGACGCGGTTGTTTTGGGGGAAGGTGAGTTTGTGTGGGGACGTGTCATCCAAGATTGTGTGGAGGGCCGACTTCATGGAATTTATGATGCGAAGTTTTCAAAGGTTGGGCTGGAGGAAACTCCTTTGCCTCGATGGGATTTGTTGGAGATTGAACGGTATAACCGTTTTCCTTTACAAACAACCCGAGGGTGTCCGCTGGATTGTTCCTTTTGTGGAGCGAGCAGACTTATTAGCCAATATAAGCGGAAGCCGATTTCGCGCATTCGTGAAGAATTGGAAAGTATTTTATCTCTCTGGCCCGAAGCATTTATTGAACTCGCCGATGACAATACGTTTGTGAATAAGAAGTGGGGAATAGAATTAGCGACTTTGATGGCGGAGTATCCGGAGATTCGTTGGTTCACGGAGTCTGATATTTCTGTTGCGGACAATGAGGAGTTGTTGGGAACACTTTCCGAGTCGGGCTGTGCGCAGGTGTTGATTGGTTTGGAATCGGTTTCATCGACTGCTTTGACAGAGACAGATTCTGGTGGCTGGAAATCGAAACAGATGGAGAGATATCTTGATCGTATCTCTGTGATTCAGGAGAGTGGGATCAGCGTTAACGGCTGTTTTGCTTTTGGGTTTGATGACGATGATAATGGTGTGTTTGAACGCACAGGGGATTGGATTGAAGCGAGTGGTTTGAGCGAAGTTCAGCTCACTCTGTTGACTCCGTTTCCGGGAACAGCACTCTTCGATAAATTGAGAAGCGAAGATAGATTGTTGGCTGAGACATTTTGGGATCAATGCACATTGTTTGATGTGGTTTTCGAGCCAAAGCAAATGACGGCAACGGAACTGCGGTTAGGATTTCGCGATTTGGTGGAACGAATTTATTCTACGGAAGCTTCGGCGAACCGTAAAGCGAGGCGATTGAGTCTTTATCGAAATAGAAAGCGATGAAAGAAGTGTTGGTTAACATTTTTAGATTTATCACCTTTCGGTCAAAAGTCGAAGATTTTGACGACTGGGATTGGCGTCATTTCACGGTTGGAATTCTGGGAACATGGGCGGTGGGGATTGCTCGTAATTGGGACTATCCAGATGCGCCGTTGTTTGCCACGCTTGGATTGGCTTCAATTGCTTATGTATTTGTTTTTTCGCTTGTGCTTTTTTGCTTTGCGTGGCTAGTTTCTGAAGAAAAACGGAATTATTGGCATGTCCTTACGATGGTGGTGTTGACGAGTTTTCCAGGATTGATCTATGGGATCCCCGTGGAGAGATTTCTAGAAGGTGGGACGGCACAAGTTGCCAATCTCTGGTTTCTTGGTTTTGTAGCGACATGGCGAGTTTCGCTGGCATTGTTTTATTTAGTCCGTGCGGCTCAGAATTCGTTTGGAATTGCTCTGGCGACGTTGGCGACACCGATCTTTGGGATTATTTTGTCGTTAATTCTGACGGGTAGGGCGGGTTATGTTATGGAAATTATGGGAGGAATGAATCGTGATTCTTCGAGTCCTGAATTTCAGGTGGATTCCGCTATTGCAACGTTAGGATGCTTTTCTTTTTTATTGGCTCCCATTGCGTTCCTCGTTTATCTGATTGCGGCCACCGCGAATCGGAATTCGAAATGAAGTATCGGGAGCCCGGATTGGGGATTCGGCCTTTGGTGAGCTATTTGTCGGGGCTTGATTTGATTGAGGTGAGATAGCCCGGGAAAATTCCCGGGCATTTTATGGACTCTCCTCTCCCTGTCGATATAAAGCATTTTTTAGGATTCGTTCTATGGATTTGAGGGTTTTTCAGAAACCGAGGCGACGAACAGCAAACCGAATCCATGAGAATTGGCTTGCTTGGAATTGGAATTGTAACCGCTGCTTCATTACAGCATCATTACAAAAAGTGATGGATTTAAGAAATTTGTACAGTTGTTGTTGATACAGGTTAGACTTGAGTCTGTGGAAATTCATATTCGATTGCTCGGTCAGCCGAAAGTTCTGATTAATGGCATCGGCAAGCCAGTTAGTGTTCGAGGGTTAGGGCGTGTCTTTGTGTTTCTTGTTCTTTTGCGGGGTACGAATGTTGGGCGTGATGAGATGGCGAAAGTGCTGTGGCCCGGTGAAGACTCTGAGGTGAGTGCAAACAGGCTCCGAGTTTCTCTCAACCGAGTGCGAAACTTGATCGGTGACCATCTTTATGCAGATCGTGAGCGGATTGGGCTTGTTGGCGTTGTGGGCATCGTTGACATTTGGGAGTGGGAGTTGCGATTGCAGGCGGCGCTTGATGAGGTTGATTTTGCTTATCAAAAGTCATTGTTATTAGATCAACTGCCGGTGATTTCCGGGAAAGTGTGGAGCGAATTTGAGGCACTTGATTTAAGTGATTTGCCCCACCGGTGGGAGCAATTGTGTAGGGATGGGTTGCGCCGGTTGAGCCGGATATGTTTGGATGCACGTGATTGGGAATCAGTTGATAGTGTGTGGAACGCGGCGATTGGTCGAGGGAATTTTGATCAGGAGTTGGGTGAATATTTGCTTCGGGCATACGATGGGCGGGGTCGATTGGAGGATGGGATACGAGCTTTGCGTCTCTCGGCAAGAGAACTGAAAATTGATATAGAAGGAGAGAAGTTCGCTGAATTGCGGACTACTTGGCAAAAGTTAGGGGAGCAAAAGAAAAAGCCGAGTGGGTTTGCCTCGTCGCACTTTCAGCTTTTGGGTTCGGCGTTATTGAAGCATATTGATTTACATGCCGAAGTTCTTGCTGACCTGCTTGTTAGTTTGGAAGTCCAACTTGCGATGCAAGCAGTTCCTCTTGATTTGATCAAAATTTTGGAGGCGATTCGGTTGCAGTTGGAAGTCGGGAGTCCGAGATGGATTGCAGTGGAGGCGGCGCGGTTATCAGCGTATGGGTCGGTTTATGACTCGGAAAAAATGCTGGAGATTAGTGAGTCGCTGCTTCAGTACGAAATGACCGGCCGTCAGGCAGGAAATGTTTGGATGATCTATGCGTTTAGCTTGTTTCAGTACCGGAGATGGGATGAGGCACTGACAGCGATTCGATCTTGTCAGCAGGTTTCGGAAAAGAACGGTACTCCAGAAGGGGTCGAAATTGGCCGGTTGACGGAGGCGGCTTTTCTTTGGCATTTAGGTGAAGTTGAAACCGCTCGGACTATTTATGATAGTTATCTTGTGCGTTTTGAACACTCTGAAAGTTTTGCTTTCAGAGTGAATTGGGCGATTTCTCAGTTTAATTACGCGGTGCTCGAATTGATTTATGGAGACATTTGGAAGGCGCGAGATCATGTTGACAATTCGTTTGGCGAGCGAGAGAACTACAACCTTGACCGGTTGATGCCGAATCTTCTTTCGTTGATGGGAGTTATTTATGGTCGATGTGGTGAGATCAATAAGGGGATTGAATATGCGATTGAAGGTTTGAAGCTGACTTACTGGAGAGGGGCGAGTCGTGAGGGCCAGATCAATTTAGAGTGGGCCTGTGGTTTGTTGGTATTGGGTGGGTTTCAGATTGAGGCATTGAGTGTTTTGGAATGGGTTGATGCATGGCGGCAAAGCACGGGTCATACCCGAGCATTTGCAGAGAAGAAGTATGTCCAGGATTTACAACTAGATAAATTGACTAGGAGAGAACCTTTGATCTCCATTTCTGAAGAGTATCGCGTTGTGATGGCATTCACGATAAGGCATCTGCGGTTGATGCAGGAAGCGGGCTCCACGTCACGAGTAGGAGTTTATAAATGAGGAAAAAAAATGACTCAGGCGAGGAGCCTGAGCCAATGAACATTGGGATAAAAGTCTTTTTTTATTTTCGCTTTCGCTTGATTGCGGCGAGAGCAGCTAGTCCGAGGATTGTCATGGTTGCCGGTTCGGGTACCGGATAGATTGTTCCGCTTCCTGAGCCGACAGTCCATCCGGAAAGTGGGTCTCCGTTGGCATCAATTACGGACATTCCGACCATGGTGATAGTGTTGCCAAAGTTGGCTTGACCGGCGATGTTGGAACCGTCAAGGTAGTTGTAGGTTTTGACATCGAAGCCGTTGTAAAGGAGGACGTTGTGGTTGATTTGTAGATCGCCGCCGATTTCGATGAAATCTGTGGCGAAGATTTCGTCGACGATTCCATTGCTGTCGGGATTCGCGACATAGTTGGCGACCATAACGCCATCATTTGTCACTTGGAGCCCACCGTAGGAGTTGGTTCCTGTCATGACTCCGTGGACATGGAAGAAAAAGTTGACGCGAACGGTAGCGTTGGCGGTGCCGCCATAAGTGAATACATCGTTGTAGGATGCTTGGGCACCAACGAGGAGATGATCTGGGCTTCCTTCAAAGTCTGGGTTTTCGCCCGGGCCCTCCCAGAAGTATGAGTTATCTGGATTGTAGTAGTTGTTATTGACAAATCCGCTCACGTTCGTTTTTAGGATTCCGTATTGTGAAGAAGCAGAGGATGTTCCTCCGGCAGTCATGGTTTGCATGTTCCCGTTATCATCCATTCCGGTGAATGCTTGGCTGCTGTTTATTCCAACCGCAGCTCCCTCACCAGAAGATTGGGTGCTTATTCCGTAGACTCCACTGCTGAATGACATGTTTCCGGCACCGAAGTAGGCGAATGTTGATCGGGATTGGGCAGTGGCCGTCGCAGAAACGATTGCGACTGAAACCAATGTGATAGCTTTAAATTTTTGTGTGAACGTCATTTTGATGTTGCTCCTCTCAATTGCATTATTAGTGTGCCAGGCCGACCATTAGATGGGCATTACATAGGGAAGGAATCTCATTTTGGGAATCAGGGCTAGTAAAGTTGCGTGCAAAGGCTTTGCCGAGTTTTAGGTTGAGGGGGCAAAATACACACCAAAGTGCGTGATAGCATTAGTTGACCATTAGTTAGGGAAGTTAAGATTTTCTTCCTATTGCACTTGGAGGATGAATGAGGGAGAATGAGCTTGGATGAACCGTTTGGAGATTTTGGGGGGGTTGCGATTGGTGGAGGATGGGAAACCGAAGGAGCTTGCTTCTGGGGGGCGGTTGCTGGCCTATTTGGCGCTACATGCTCCGAATGCGGTTGATCGGCGGAAGTGTGCCGCTGATCTCTATCCAGAAGATGATTACGATGTTTCGGGCAACCGGATTCGGGTGGCTTTGGCGCGTTTTAAGAAAAGTTTGGGAGAGAGTTTGATTTCGGAGGGGAGGGATTTGCAGCTAACCGGGATTGGCTTATCAGTTGACTTTTGGGAGGCGGAGCAAGAAGTTCAGTCTATTTCTGACCGGATAGATATTGCGGAAGAGCTTGAGGGTTTGGAGAAGTTGCTTCCGGGTTTAGAGCGGCGTTTATTGCCAGAAATTCAGGACGCATGGGTGGAAGGCTTTAGGGCGGCATGGGATCGGGAGTGTGTGACGCTTTGCCGGCGTACGGTGGATCTTGCTACTGGAGCACAAAAATGGGAATTATCTCAGCAGGCAAGCAAGATTGGGCTTTTGCACGATGAGAACAATATTGGTCTGTGGCGAACTTATTTACGCTCAGCGTATTATTGCCGCGATGTTGAGTCGGCCTTGGGGGATTTGAATCGATTTGAGGAATCGGGAAATTGTTCCTTGTCGGCCGATGAAATTTTGGAACTACGGAATTCGGTGAAGGAGTTAGCGGCTGAGGGTAAAGATGTCGCAGCTCGTTGGTCGGAGAGTCAGCTTCTGAATTTGGGACGGATGTTTGCGCGGGTCATCGAGGAAGCGCCGGGTGATGCGGCAAGTTTTTTTCTGCTCAGAGGGGCAATCGGGGAGTTTTATCGTGACCCGAGTAGTTATTTGCCGTTTCTAGACAGTTTGGTGAGCACGGGAGCTTTGGATCCGGAGGTCGAACAGGATATAAGGTTGCAGATTGTCGATGCATCAGGTTTGCGCTATGATTCGGCGACGGTTTTGGAGCAGACGAGTCAATTGTTGACGATGGATTTGACTCCGGCAAGAAAGGGGAGAGCACTTTTCAGCCGGTCGTTTGCGGCGTTTCAGAATCGCAATTATGAAGCAGCGATTGAAGCGATTACGGAGTCTTCAAATCTCCACGCCTCGTTGGGTGACGAATTACGGGCCAGTAACAGTCGGATGGTGGAGGGTGCTTATCGTTGGCATATGGGGGAGATTGACCGTGCATTGGAAATTTATGCGGCGGGTCGAGCACGTTTGGAGATGCACGATGATTCGATTTCAAAGGCGAATATTACAGTGAACTGGGCGAATATGACAACGATCTACTTTATTTTGGGCGATATTAATAAGGCGAAGGAAGGGATGCGGAGTTGTTTTCAGGCAATGGGAGAGGGGCCGAACGAGAATATGATGGCCATGTTTCATTCGCTTGCTGGGGCGGTGACGGTAGCGGCGGGAGATACGTTACGGGGTGTTGATTTGTTGGTCGATGGGTTGAAACGCTCTTATCGCCGGGATTCGGATCGGGAGATGCAGATTGGTTTGGAGTGGGCGGCGGGGGCTTTGATGGAGGGGAACTTTTTTGCAGAATCGCTTGCGGTTATGGATTGGGTAGCGGCTTGGCGGTTTCGGACGAATCACGTTCGGTCGGTGGCAGAGACGATGTACGCGGATCGCATTGCCTCAAAGTGCGGGGATGTTTCGATCACAAAACTTGATCCAGATGCGAGCCCTAAAAAGGTCATTAGCTTTGTGATCGGTCGATTGCGAGAACTGGATCAACGTCGCAGTGTTGCGTAAGAGATTTGATTGAAGTCCTTTTCAGAATGAATTTAAGCAACCTGAATTGATGCAGGCGGGTAGATTGAATTCATGGATGCGAAGAAAGAGATTGAGATTTTGGTTCGGGCGAAGTACCCGATTTTATTTGTTAGTAGTTGGGAAGAGCGAAGGGTTGAAGAGGCGATTCGGGAAGTCTCTCAGAAGCTGAATCGCCAATTGCACACTTGGAGTGTGACGCAGGGGATGCAGCCCGCGGTGAAGCGGGCGAGTGGGCCGGTGAAGGCAAGTAGTTTGCCGGGCGAATTAGAAGCTTTGGCGCAGATCCATGAGAGCGCGGAATTTACGATATTTTTGATGAAGGATTTTCATCCGTATATGAAAGACACGCGGGTGGTTCGATTGTTGCGAGACTTGGCGAATCGGTTGCGGGGGAAAGCGCAGACGCTTATCTTCGTGAGTCCGACTTTGACATTGCCTACGGAACTGGAGAAAGACATTACGGTTTTGGAGTATCCGCTACCGGAACAAGCGGAGATTTCGACACAACTTGATGAGATTTTGGAGGCGATGAAAGATACGCCGCTGGTTGATACAACTTTGACGGATGAGATGCGGGAGTCAATTGTGCGAAGCGCACAAGGCTTGACAGCGGATGAAATTGAGAGTGCCTTGGCGCGCAGTTTGGTGGAAGATCGAAAGCTGACAGTTGACAAGATTATTGAGGAGAAAAAGCAGATCGTCCGTAAGACGGGGATGCTGGAGTTTTATCCGAGTTCGAGCTCGATGAAGGACGTTGGTGGACACGATCTTTTGAAGGATTGGCTCAACAAGCGCAGCAAGAGTTTTACAGATGCAGCCCGTGATTTTGGGATTCCTTATCCAAAGGGGATTTTGATTATTGGGGTTCAGGGTTGCGGTAAGTCACTCGTGGCAAAGGCGGTGAGCAGTGCTTATAACTTGCCGATGCTGAAGATGGATGTGGGCCGGATTTTTGGCAGTTTGGTTGGTCAGAGCGAGCAGAACATGCGGCGGGCGATTGCGATTGCGGAGAGTTTGGCGCCGTGTGTTTTGTGGATTGATGAACTTGAAAAGGGGTTCGCGGGGATGAACGGCGGGGTGAGTGATAGTGGGACGACGGCACGCGTGTTCTCGACATTTTTGACCTGGATGCAAGAGAAAACGAAGCCAGTGTTCTTGATTGCGACGGGGAATAACGTGGCGCAATTGCCTCCGGAATTGATGCGGAAAGGACGCTTTGATGAGATTTTCTTTGTTGACCTGCCCGATGAGAAGGAGCGCGAGGAGATTTTCAATATTCACTTGAAAAAACGAAATCGTGATCCGAAGAAGTTTAAAGTGAAGGAGTTGGCTTCGATTACGGACGGATTTAGTGGGGCAGAGATTGAGCAATTAGTGGTGGGGGCATTGAATGCGGCGTTTTTTGCGGATCGAGAACTAACGTTTAAAGATATTAAGTTTGAGGCTGATAATCAGGTGCCCTTGAGCCGGATGATGAGCGAGGATATTGCGGAATTGCGGGAATGGGCGCGGATGCGGGCCCGTCCGAGTGCGAAATACGGAGAGGATTAACTTATGGCGGTCACCTTGCTGGTTGGGGTGGCGGGCCATAGTTGGCGGGATTGGCTGGAATCTCGGCTGAGCAATCGCGGATTGGTCGTGGCGGATCCGGCGCATGCAGAATATGGTGCGCCAGGCAGGGTTTTGCGGGTCGTGAATAGGAAGATTGATTCGTGGCGGTTGGTGGGGACAATCGATTTTCTGCGCAATCCGGTGGGTTGGTTGAGTGGGATTGGGGAACTGGTTGAGGACGGGGATGTCGTTGTGGGGCCGATTGTTCGCGATTCGCCTGCGGCACGGTATTCGATTTTAGCAATGGCGCAATTGGTGGGTGCTGATCAGATATTGATACCGAAAGGTTGCTTTGCAGAAGATTGGGGTTGGCCGGTGGGGCCGGAGGTGGTGGCGGTGAGCACAGAATTTCCGGATATGGTGAAGGATGCTCAGCGGCGGGCACGGTGGCTGGAACTGATCGAGGATTGCCAGATCCATGAGATTCACTTAGCGGATGTGCAGATGATGGGGGCACGTTTGGGGAGCGGGGTGCGAGCGGAAAATGAGTTTGGTTTGGGGGAGGTTTCGGGGGGGACTTTGCATTTGGTGACGCGGGAAATGGTGGACGAGGACATGATCTCGCGGATGCTGGACGAGTTTCATGTGAGCAAGGTGAGTTTGGTGCATCCCCGGAGTTATCACGGTCTGATTTGCAGTTTTGCGCATCAGAATGGGGCAGATTTTGGTATGGGAGTGATCAAGCGGTTCGATGAGCTGCGTGGGGTTATGGAGATTTTGAATACCGCAGTAGTCCCGGCACCGGTTCGGATTTTGAAGATTGGATCGTTCCGAGTTGACTCAAAAGGGAAAGAGATAGGGGAGCAAGGGCCTTGGACGGTATAACAAAGAGTCTGAATGCGCATATTTATCGTTCGGCATGGTCAGACCGCTTGGAATGCAAATGGTTTGGCACAAGGTCACTCTGATGTTGACCTGGATGAAACGGGTCGCGAGCAATCGTTGCGGCTTGCCGATGCATTGATGGGATTGAGAATTGGTCAAATTTATTCGAGTGATTTGAAGCGGTGTGTTTCAACGGCTGAGCCCGTGGCGTCGGCATTAGGATTGGATTTGGAGGTTCGGGATGATTTGCGGGAGCGTACTTTTGGGGAATTGGAGGGGGCCCATTATACGGAGATTCGAGCGTGGTTTTCGGCGGAAAGCAGAGCGAGGGGTTTGGGAGAGCATGAGATTCGGCCACAAGGTGGGGAATCGATGAAGGATGTTTGGAATCGTTTGGCGAAGTTTAATCGGCTCATTGATCGTTCGCGAGAGAATATGGCGGTGGTGACCCATGGGGGGACAGGGGGGCTTTTGATGGCCCGATTGATGCGAGGGACGGTGCCAACGGCGAAGAGTTTTAGGTTGGAAAATACGGGAATCACGGAACTGATTCGGCGTCCGGATGGTTATTGGCAGTTATTGCGGTTCAGTGATACGCGTCATTTAGCGGGCCATGAAAGAAAAGATTGTAACTAAGTGGGGGCCATGGCTCCTCAGCTTTTTATTGCTGAGTTTGGCGTTTCCTCCGGCGAACATTTATTTGTTGATTTTTGTGGCTCTGGTGCCGTGGCTGAAGCAGTTGCGAGAGGGGAATTCTAAAGCTGGGTTTTGGGGCGGATATGGATTTGGGTTTTTCTATTTTGCGTTTCAGATGTTTTGGGTTGTGGGATTTGTCGGTAAGTGGACGGGAAGTATTCCTTTGGCGGTCGTGCCGTGGATTGTCTGTGCTTTCTTGGCGGGGTGGTTTTATGCGGCGACGGGCTGGTTGATGGCCCGATGCTTTGCGATGAAAGTGAGCTGGTTGGTGCCTTTGATTTGGGCGGGGAGTGAGGCTTTTCGGGCTTATGTTCCGAGTTTGGCTTTTCCTTGGGGGATTGCGGCTTTGCCGCTTTGGCAGGTTCCGATTTTGGCGCAAGGCGGGGCATGGGGCACGATATTTTTGGTGAGTGCTTGGGTTGTGTTGGTGAACATGCTCTTGCTTGAAGTGTTTTATCCGAAGGATGGGGCAGTTAATCGGACATTTGTGGGCAGAGCGGGTGTGGTCTGTTTGGGGTTTGCGGTGCTCGGTGTTTTTCGTTATACGAATGTTCCGACAGGTGAGACAAAGACATTTACATTGGGGCAACCGGGGGTGAATATGGCATTTTCGACTCCGGAAGATGAGCAGCGAGGTTTGGCGGCAGCGACGGCGGACATATTGCCTGCGGCGATTGCGCAGGGTACGGATCTTTTGATTTTGCCAGAAGGGTATGCGGGGAAAATTGAGGGTGATCCGGTTTTGACTCCGCTCGGGTATGAGCCAGCCGTCCACGTGATTATGGGGGGGCAACGGATTGCGGGAGGCACACAGGTTTATCAGACGGCCTATGCATGGGATGGAGCCGCTTGGAGCTCAGCAGACAAAACGCGTTTGGTGGTTTTTGGGGAGTATGTTCCGTTTCGGGATCAGTTGCCATTTTTGAAGAATTTCAATTTGCCAGCGGGAGACTTGATTGCGGCAACGGAACTGAAAACGATGGAGATTGACGGTCTAAAAGTTGGGCCGCTGATTTGCTTTGAAGGCGTTTTTCCGGATTTAGTCGTGGGGCATGCGAATAACGGGGCCCAGGTTTTGGTGCAGATGTCGATTGATGATTGGTATGAGGAGACTCCGGCGCACGATCAACTTTGGATGAGTTCGATTTGGCGTTCGATTGAGAGTGGATTGCCGTTGATGCGAGTGGGGGGACGGGGCCGGAGTTTGGCGACAGATTCGAGGGGGAACTTGATTGCGGAGGTTCCGATTGGGGAGACGCGGGCGGAGAAAGTTGTGGCGGTTTTACCGGCGGGGAGTGACGCCTTTGGGGGTCGGTTTGGGTTCGTTTTTATCTGTTGGGCGGTGTGTGTGGGAGTTTTCGGGTGGAGCTTGGTGGGCAGAAAAATAATGAAGCGCCAAGAGATATCCCCTGACGCTTCTTGATGATTGCTTGATTAGTCTTGTTGTTTTGTTTTGCAGATACGGTGTCGGCTTTCTACTTGGGTAGGAAGCATGTATGCCATGACGTTGACGCGGACGTATTCTTTGCCTTCACGCTTACTAGGATCGCCTTCGTTAGCGGCAAGAGTTTCTTTGATGAGTTTGTTTATGCCGAGTTTGATTTGTTCGGCAACTTCGGGCGAGGCGTAGATGTTTTGCCACTCGTATTTGAAATACTGGAGGAAAGAAGGATCGGCGTGGGCTGCGTATTGGGCGGCTTCATTTTGTCGATCGGCGAGTCGCATTTGGCCCCGGAACCGTTCGATGTATTTTTCGATGACGGTGAGGGGTTGTTGGCCAAGGTCAAAATGTGTGGCGAGTCCGCGGTGGGAATAGAGGGACTCGGTTCGAGATCGTCTTTTTCGGGTTCCGACTTGGACGAGGAGACCGGCGGAGACGAGCTTGGCAACGTGTTCACCGACGGATGCGGATGTTTTGCCGATTTCGTTTGCGACTTCTCGGATTGATCGGGCTTCGTTTGGGTTGAACGAAGCGAACACTTCTGATGCGGCATAGGATGCGAGCACTGTGATGTGTTCTCTGGTGAGTTCCAGTAGATCGATTTGATCGTTGTGTATTTTCTTCATAACCGGTGGAGTCCGCTTTCCGCCCTATTCCTAAGGCAGGTAATTTTTGATTCAGTTTTTCTCCAGCCTCGCCGTGTGGGGCGTTCACTATTCCTATTGGACGTCACCAGTTGCTGGGTACTAGAAATTATGCGGTGCAGAGCGCGATTCCGTGTTGAAACCGCGAATATGGGTCGTTTCTGGTAGGACCTTTTTGATTCCTTAAGTTCAAAGTAAAAAAAAAGAGACCTATTCAAAAAATCGAAATGAACTTTTTGAACTTTCGGAAAAAAGTCGTGAACTATGTGAATATTCACGGGTGAACGAAGCGATTGTCAGGCGATTTCAGGTGGACCGAATGCATTGAACAGGCGCAAAAACATTGGGTTAATGGCAGGAACGTTGAAAAGACATCTATTTAAAAAAATGGAGGAGGGAAGGGGATTCGAACCCCTGAAGGCTTTCACCTTAGTAGTTTTCAAGACTACCGCAATCGACCACTCTGCCATCCCTCCTTGCGGGTGTTTTTCGGTCGAGTGGGATTTTACCTTTGAGTTTTTGGGAGGGTATGGGTTAGAGTGAGGAGAGATGCTCAGTTTTGTGATGGGAATGATGATGATTCAGGGAGATTTGCAGGCATTTGGGCCGGTGCCGTCGGCGCGGCAGTTAGCATGGCACGAGCAGGAATATTATGCTTTTGTTCATTTTGGGCCGAACACTTTTACGAACAAGGAGTGGGGCGATGGGCTGGAGGATCCGAAAGTTTTTGCGCCGACGGAGCTTGATACGGATCAGTGGTGTCGGGTTTTTAAGGAAGCGGGGATGACGGCGGTGATTTTGACGGCGAAGCACCATGATGGTTTTTGTTTGTGGCCAAGCAATTTTTCGACGCATACGGTGGCGAAGAGTGGTTATGACGGTGATGTTTTGGGATCGCTGGCGAAGAGTTGCAAGAAGTATGGTTTGAAGTTGGGAGTTTATTTATCGCCTTGGGATCGTAACCATCCGAAATATGGGATGGAGGAGTACAACGACATTTTTGTGAAGATGCTTGAGGAAGTTTTGGGGAATTACGGAGAGGTTTTTGAGGTTTGGTTTGATGGTGCGAATGGGGAGGGCCCGAATGGGAAGAAGCAGTTTTATGACTTTGATCGCTTTAATGAGACGGTTCGGCGGTTGCAGCCTGGGGCGGTGATTTTTAGTGATGCGGGACCGGATATTCGCTGGGTGGGGAATGAAGCGGGATACGCGGGGGAGACGAATTGGGCGACGATCAATCGGTCGCGTTATGTGCCGGGCACTCCATTTTATGAGGAGTTGACGGTAGGGACGATGGGGGGTAGTGACTGGGTGCCGGCAGAGTGCGATGTATCGATTCGGCGTGGTTGGTTTTGGCGGGCGAGTGAGGATATTACGGTGAAATCGACGGAGAAGCTGATGGATATCTGGTTGGGGTCGGTTGGGAGGGGGTCGAGTTTGTTGTTGAACGTTCCACCGGATAATCGGGGGAAGATCTCGGAGGTTGACGTCAAGGCACTCATGGATTTTCGGTCGGCGCGGGATTCACTCTTTCATGCTGAACGAAAGGGGAAGTATTTGGCCTCGTCGGTTCGGGGTGGGTTTGAAAATGGAGCAGAGAAATGGGCACCTGCAGATGGAGACAAGGTTAAAAAATTGACTCTGGACTTTGGGGAATTTGAGGAGATTGGGGTGATTGATTTTGGGGAGGCGATTGCTTTGGGTCAGCGGGTGACGGGGTGGAAGGTTGCGATTTTGGGCCAGGATGGTTGGTATGACGTGGCGAAGGGGACGACGATTGGTCGTCGGAGGATTGTACGGGTGGGGGATGTGACGGCCAGAAAGGTGGTTTTGGAGATTACGGGAAGTTTGGCGGTTCCGGTTATCGACCGGTTTCGTGTGTATCAGTCAGTGGAGTAAGGTCTTAGCCGCCGATTGCTTCGAGTTGAGACTGGACTTCGGCGCGTTGGGCGTCGGTTGTGCAGAAAGCTTGGGCTTTGTAGAGGGCGGCGCGGGCAGAGGCTCTGTCATTTTGGCTGAGGAAGTTGTTGGCGACTTGGGTGTATCGATTGCGGGCGCGGAGGTCGATGTCGGCGGAACGTTCGGGGGCGATGATTTTGGCGTCGCGAAATTTTTCGTTGGCGTCGCGCCAGAGCTCTTCTCGCATTCGGGCATTTGTTTCGGTTAAGCCTTGATCGACAAGTGTTTCGGCATCAAGGATGAACGACTCGGCATTACCTTTTGGTTGATTTGACTGGTTGACGATCTGTTCCGGTTGACTTTGATTGGTAGGAGTTGTGGGGGAAGCCGCTTGACCTGTTGGTTGAGAAGGTTGATTTTGAGGTGTTGAATTGTTGTTCGTGGGTGATTTGCTCGATGCGACGGCTGGCTTTTGGTCGGGGAGTTTTTGGGCGTAGTCGGAGGTCGCGGATGTTATAGCATTGAGTCCAAAAATGAGGATACCGCAAATGCCACCTATGATGAGTACGGCGATGAAGAAACGGGTGAGGTTAGCAGAAGCTTCGGGGGAAAGGATTACGATCGGTTTTCGCGGTGGGGG
>Ga0075012_10002058_pt1 | contig 19977 bp, 19 predicted proteins | sample All_14_2_FD_71474 | JGI IMG/M metagenome (GOLD analysis project Ga0075012, IMG submission 71474) | Freshwater microbial communities in response to fracking from Pennsylvania, USA - Allegheny Zone_MetaG_DW_15 | ecosystem: Environmental > Aquatic > Deep subsurface > Groundwater > Drilled... | reverse complement strand
ACTATGCCCCCTCGGTTGCCGATCCGGCCCGGTCGATTCGCCGCCAGGACCCCTATTTCGCCGCCCCGCCCCAGGCGCAGATGGCCATGCAGCCGACACCCCAGCCGACCTGGATGCCCGCTCCGCCGCCGACACCGACGGCCGTCGACCCCCGTGCTCCAGCGGAGGCCGCCACGCCGGTTGCCTCGGCTCAGACCTACGACCCCATGGCCCCCCGCGCCGACGCCCTGATCTTCCGCATGGGCCAGTCGCCGCAGACCAACCCCGAAGCCGAGGCGCAGGCCCAGGTTCAGCCCCAGACACAGCCCGCGCCGCGCGTGATGGCCCAGGCCGCACCCCGGAGCGGTCAGCCGGCCCGCGAGGGAGCCCGCTACTACTCCGTTCACCGCGAGGCCGGCCATCAACCCGACCCGATGATCCTGCCCGAGTCGATCTTCATCGGCGGGGCCTCCATGGATCTGGCCGAACCGCCCGCGGCACCGATCGTCCCCCGCACCGTCAATGGCCGCACACAGGTGGTGGTCCCCAATCAGGAACCCGGACTGCCATGACCCTCCCCGCCGCAGAGACCGCTGCCACCGGGGCCGCCACTGCCGGGTCCCGCCTTCCGGCCCTGATCGCCATGGCCCAGGAACCCTCCAGCGAAAGCCGTCGCGCCCTGCTGAGGGAACTGACCGACCACTTCTTCGGTGCGACCACCCGCACCACGACCGAGGACGACCTCTATGGCTCGGTCCTGTCGGATCTGGCCGCGGACATGGAAGCCGCCGTGCGGCGCGAGCTGTCGGCCCGGTTCGCCACGCGACCCGATGCGCCCCGTGCCCTGATCCGCCGCCTGGCCAACGACGAGGCCGAGATCGCCGGCGAGGTCTTGCGGGTTTCCAGCGTCCTGACCGAGGAAGACCTGCTGGGTGTCGTCCGGACCCGGGGTCAGGATCACCTGCGGGCCGTCTCCAGCCGCGCCGACGTCTCCGAAGCCCTCTCGGACGTCATCGTCGAGCGGGGTGACGACGAGACCCTGGGCCACCTGCTCCGCAACGACGGGGCCCGCCTGTCGCGCTCGGCCTCCGAAGCGGCCGTCGAACGCGCCAAGGCCAACCCCGAACTCCATGCCGCGACCGTCGAACGGTCCAGCCTGCCGCCCGACCTGCTCAACGAGATGTATTTCGTGGTCGAGGCCCGGCTGCGCCAGCACATCCTGGGACAGAACGCAGCCATGGACCCGGTCCTGCTGGAAAGCGCCCTGGCCGCCGGGCGGACCCGGGTCGCCACCGACGACGGGGCCCTGCCCGCCGACTATGGCTCCAGCCTGAACTATGTCGGGGAACTGCGCGCCGCCGGCCAGCTGTCGCCCCAGATGCTGGCGCGGTTCCTGCGGTCGGGCTCGCGCACGCCCTTTCTGATCGCCCTGGCCCAGCTGGCAGACGTGGACTTCCACACCGCCCGCCAGATCGTCGAACGGCGCGAGGTCGATGCCCTGGCCGTGGTCTGCAAGGCCGCAGATCTTGACCGCGCCCTGTTCCTGACCTTTGTCGTCATCATCCTGAACGACGACGGCGACGCCATGAGCCGTGCCCATGTCTATGGCCGCCTCTATGCCGAACTGACCCGAGACCAGGCCCTGCGCACCGTCCGCTTCTGGCGGATGCGCCGGAGCGTCCAGGCGGCGTGAGGGTCGAGGTCTGAGGTTCGAGGTTACAGGGGCGAGGGTCATAGGGCCAGGTCCGCAACCGAACCCTTAGCCCCTCGAACCTGGACCCTCTTCCCTCGACCCCGGAAAAACGCCCGCCTCCTTTCGGAAACGGGCGTTCGTTCAGCGCAGCAGGCGCATCGACTATTTCTTGGCGCGGACCACGCGGGCGGGCTTGCGACCGCCTTGGCCCAGGCCCATCTGCTTGGCCAGTTCAGAGCGCGCCTTGGCATAGTTGGGGGCGACCATCGGATAGTCCTTGGCCAGGTTCCACTTGGCCCGATAGTCTTCGGGGCTCAGGTCGTACTTGGTGCGCAGGTGACGCTTCAACGACTTGAACTTGCGGCCGTCCTCCAGACAGATCAGGAAGTCCGGGCTGATCGACTTGCGGATCGGAACCGCCGGTTCCTTGATTTCGGGCTCGACCTCGACCACTCCGGTCGAGACTTGCGACAGCGCGGCGTGAATGTTCGAGATCAGCGAAGGCAGGTCCGTCGCCGAAACGCTGTTGTTGCCGACATAGGCCGAAACGATGTCCGCCGTCATTTCCAGAAGACCGGTCTTGTCATCCATGCTGAGCGTTTCCACTTGTCTTGTTCCGCGATGAGTCGCCGTGTTCCGGCTGTTAAGACGCAGGTCAATACTGACGTTCGCAGCTGAAATCAATGCACGATGAATACCCGCTGTCGTTGAGGTCAGCGATCGACTGCCACGGCCTGTGTTCTGGCGGCGATCAGCGACCGAAGTTCTCGGCCAGGGCCATCATCGCGGCCCGCTCGGGTGCGGAATATTCGCCCATGTCATGGTCGTCTCCGTCGCGGATGGCCTTGAGCAAGGCCGGCGACAGGGCCGAGGACAGGGACCAGTTCCAGTAACGCAGAACCGTCTGGGCGCGATCGACGGCCAGCATCTCGAAACAGACCGAGACCCGCTCCCAGATCGGATGGATCTGTCCGTCCGGTCCGGTCTCGGGCCGACGCATCGACCGCCACAGGTTCTGGAGATCCACACGGGTCATGCCCGTCGCCTTGCACAGGATGGCCAGGGGCTCGCCGCCCGCATCACCCAGAATCTTGGCCCCGGTCAAAGGCTTGATCCCGGCCAGATAGGACATTTCCGCCGCCAGGTCCCGCGTCAGCCCGGTCTGGGCGGCCGTGGCGACGGCGTGTTCCAGGCTGTCGTAGGGGCTCTTGGCGACGGCGGCGCGGTTCCGCTGGCGGCGTTCGATGAACTGCAGGGCCTTGCGCGAGACAGGGTCCTGCCAGCCCTCCTGGGCGGCGATGGCGAAGATGTCCTCGACCACCTCCTGCATGACTTCGCGCGACACCGCGAACCTTTGCAGGATGGTCCGACGATCCTCGGGCCCGCACCACCAGAACATCACATAGGCCCCCGAAGGCCGAAGCTCCGACCGTTTCAGCAGGTGGGCGCAGAAGGTCGGGGTCTGGCGGCTCAGGCTGACGATCTGTTCGATGCCGCTCTGGGACAGGCGAGCGGTGGTGTTGCGCATCAGGGTCTCGATCACCCGCGCCTCCCCGGCCGCGATCAGGCTCTCGGTGACGACTTCCGACAGGCCGCGCCGGGCGGCGATCAGGACACGGTGCTCGATCCCCGCGTCGCGGGCACAGGCCACCAGGTCGGCATCGGTCAGGGAGGCGCACTGTTCGATCAGCAGACCGGCCACCTCGGGGTCATCGCGCAGCAGCATCCGGGCCAGGCTGTTGGGCAGTTCCGACAGGGGGGCCAGCCGCGCCGCCACCCGCCTGCGCTCCGACGGGGCCGCCAACCGGAGCATCTCGACCAGCAGGTCGCCGGTCACGGCCCGTTCAAAGGCGTTGATCCGGCTGGCCGGCAGGGACACCACATCCGCCAGCCGCTTGAGCAGGGCATGGCGCGCCCGCGTCGTGGGCGGCGGCACAACCTCGGGCAGGGCGGCGACGGGATCGAACATGTCCGCCTACTCTAGGCCGTAGCGGTTAACCGGCGGTGAGGGCCGAGACGCCCTTGAGCCGGGTGAACTCAAGCTCCAGCGCTTCTCTCAGCGCCTCTTCGACCGACAACCCACGAAGCTCGGCGACCTGAACCGCGAGCGCTTCGATTTCGGGATCGTCAATGACAAGAAGACTCTCGGCCATCACAACCCCTCGAACAACGCCGTGGACAGGTAGCGCTCGGCGAAGCTGGGGATGATGACCACGATGGTCTTGCCGGCGTTTTCCTCGAGCGCCGCCAGGCGGAAGGCGGCGGTCAGGGCGGCGCCGGACGAGATGCCGACGGGGATGCCCTCGGTGCGGGCGACCTTTCTGGCCATGTCGAAACTGTCCTCGTTGGAGACCTGTTCGACGCTGTCGATGACCGAGCGATCGACGATGGAGGGCACGAAGCCCGCACCGATGCCCTGGATCTTGTGCGGGCCAGGGGCACCGCCGGACAGGACCGGAGACGCCGTGGGCTCGACCGCGACCATGCGGACCGAGGGCTTCTTGGCCTTCAGGGCCTGGCCGACGCCGGTGATGGTGCCGCCAGTCCCGACGCCCGAGACGACGATGTCCACGGCCCCGGCGGTGTCGTTCCAGATCTCCTCGGCCGTCGTGGCGCGGTGGATGGCGGGGTTGGCCAGGTTATCGAACTGGGACGGGCTGACGGCGTTGGGCGTGGTCTCCAGCAGTTCGGCAGCGCGGGCGATGGCCCCCTTCATGCCCTTTTCGGCCGGCGTCAGCTCGAGCGTGGCCCCCAGCAGGGCCAGCATCTTGCGCCGTTCGATGGACATGCTCTCGGGCATGACCAGGATCAGCTTGTAGCCCTTGGCGGCGGCGACGAAGGCGAGGGCGATGCCGGTGTTGCCGCTGGTGGGCTCGATCAGGACGGTGTCGGGCTTGATCTGGCCCGACGCCTCCAGCGCCTCGACCATGGCCACGCCGATCCGGTCCTTGACCGAGGCGATGGGGTTGAAGAACTCCAGCTTGGCCAGGACCGTGGCCCTGGACCCATATTCGGCCGACAGGCGCGGCAGCTTGACCAGGGGGGTGTCGCCGATGGTGTCGATGATGGACTCATAGACCTTGCCGCGGCCCCTGGTGGCGCGTTTGGAGGCATCATAGGCGGTCATCGGGGCGTCTCCGGGCGGGATGTGGCACGGTCGAAAACAGGGTGCAGATCGTGCAGATAGTGCGGTTTGCGGGGTCTGAAAACAGGGTGCGGATCGTGCAGATAGTGCGGTTTGCGGGGTCTGAAAACAGGGTGCGGATCGTGCGGATTGTGCGCAAAGCCCACGGTGAAAAACAGGGTGCACATCGTGCACATCGTGCCGATCAGCAGACACGCCGCCGAACCGGTCCACCCGTCACATAGGCGCTCGCCGCCCGCGCGCAATGGAGATTATCTGGCAGCGACGGGAGGAAAAGCTGGGGGCGGAGGTAACGGTGCCGTCGCTCCGGCGCTTTCGTCAATCGGCGTTTGTCGTGAGAGACCCACGGCTGTATCAGCGATGAGCCGCCCGGTTGTTAAGGCGGGGGAAAGGACGGACGATGCGTGTTGTTGCCGCGGCCCGGCGGATCGGGCTGTTCCTGGGCCTGTCCGTTTCGCTCGCCGCCGGAGCTGCCAGCGCTGGAGACCAGGTTCTACGTGGCGAAGCCGCCTCCTGGGTGCTGCCTTCGGAGGAAGAAAACGCCGCGCCGGCCGCTGCCGCCGCCGAAGGCCTGCGGTTTCTGTTGTTCGACAGCCAGTTGCACGCCGAGGCGGACAGCGAGTCCGCCTATGTCCGCTATCGCAGTCTGGCGCTCGCGCCCCAGGCCCTGCCTCTGCTCGGCAACGTCTCCCTGAGCTGGAACCCCGCCAGCGAAGAGGTCACGGTTCATCATGTCCTCATCATCCGGGGCGGCCAGACGATCGACGTGCTCGTCGAACAGACCTTCGAGACCCTGCGTCGCGAACAGAACCTGGAACAGGCCATGCTCGACGGCCGCCTTACGGCGATCCTCCAGCCCGCAGGCCTGCGAGTGGGCGACATCCTCGACGTCGCCTATACCCTGACGTCGCGCGACCCGATCATGGCCGGCCATCCCGAACATACTCTCGATCTCAACCTGCCCTTCGTGATCGACCATACCCGCTATCGCGCCTCTTGGCCGACGGCCCTGCCGGTGCGACTGCGAGCGGCCAACGACTGGACGCCCCTTGTTCCGAAACAAGGCGGAGGCCAGTCCAGCGTCGAGGTGGAGTTGAACGGGGTACAGCCCATCGTCGTGCCTGACGACCTGCCGCTGCGCCTTCGCGGGGTGCGCCGTGTGGAGTTGAGTGGCTATCGAGACTGGTCGGAGATCGCCGTCAGGCTAAAGCCTCTGTACGACAGCGCGCGGCGTCTGAATGAGGACTCGCCGCTGAAGGCCGAGATCGAGCGCATCCGCGTCCTGTCCGATGACCCGGCGGTGCAGGCGGCCGCGGCCCTCCGTCTGGTTCAGGATCAGGTCCGTTACGTCGCCCTGATGATGGGCCAGGGTGCCCTGACCCCGGCCTCGGCCGACGAGACCTGGAGCCGACGCTTCGGCGACTGCAAGGCGAAGACCGCCCTGTTGCTTGCACTGCTGGACGGCCTCGGTATCGAGGCTGCCCCTGCCGCCGTCAGCATGCAGAACGGCGACGGCATGAATGAACGGCTGCCGATGATCGGGGCCTTCGACCATGTTCTGGTCCGCGCCTCGATGGGGGGCGCAGTGTATTGGCTGGACGGTGCGCGCACCGGGGACCGCACGCTCGGCGAGGTCTCCGTTCCGCCGTTCCGCTGGGCCCTGCCGCTGACCGGCCCCGAGGCGAAACTGGAGCCCCTGAAGGTCCCGGTGAAGATCGTGGCCGATTCCGAGACGACCATCGCCATCGATGCGACGAGCGGTCTTTACGCCCCGGTCGGCGTGGTCGGCACGATGGTCCTGCGTGGCGATGCCGCCGCCGCCGTCGGCGGCCAGTTGGGCATTGTTTCGGAAGCCCAGAGGGACCAGGGCCTGCGCGACCTGTGGTCGGCCCAGCTTGCGGCTCCGACGATCACCGCTGTGACCTCCGGCTATAACGTTGAGGCCAATCTCCTGACCCTGACCATGACGGGGACGATGAAGCTGTCATGGCGCGCGGAAGGCCTGATCCCTCCAGGCGGCAGCTATCAGACGATTTCTACCGAGGCGCGACCGGACGGCCCGTTCAAGACCCTGCCCTACGCGGTCAACCACCCGACCCTGACGCGCCAGATCGCGACGCTCCGCCTGCCCGCCGACGGGGCCGGGTTCCGCGTGTCCGGCGGTCAGGTCGATCGCACGGAACTGGCCCACGCCCTGCGTCGTACCGTGTCGCTCGACGGCGATCTGGTAAGGATCGAAGTCACCATGCAGAGCATCGCCGACGAGATTTCCGCCGCCGACGCCGACAAGGCCCGCGCCGACGCCCTGGTTCGCCCCTATGACCCGCCACGGGTTTTCGCCCCCGCCAACTATCGTCCCACAGACGCCGATCGCGCGGCCTGGGCGAAGGACGCGCCGACCACGTCGAGCGGCTGGCTGGACCGCGCCCTGGCCCTGTCTCAGGGCGGCGATGCAAAGGGTGCCGTCGATGCGGCCGACCAGGCGGTTACACTTGATCCCCAGAACAGCGCCGCCTGGGCCAACCGTGGCGTCTACCGCTTCTGGACCGGCGATCGGGAAGGCGCGACCTCGGACCTGGACAAGGCTGTCGACATCGACCCCTCCGAACGCGTCGCCATGAATGGCCACGCCCTGCTCGCCATGGCGGACAAGAGGTACGACGACGCCGTGGTCGAACTCTCCCGCGCGCTGCGCCAGGTTCCAGGCGACGAGTTCGCGCTGGGCCTGCGGTCCCAGGCCTATCAGGAACTCAATCAGTACGACCGGGCGCTACGGGACATGGACGCCCTGATCGCCGCCCGTCCGACATCAACGCAGTTGAAGATGCAGCGGATCGGCGTTTTGCAAGATGCCGGACGTCCTGATCAGGCCGACACCGAAATGGAAGCCCTGGCGCTTGCCGAGCCGACCAACTGGCGTGTCCTGCTGAACCAGGCCGCGTTGCAGCTCGAGCGGGGCCGCGCCCAGGCGGCGTCTGACACCCTCGACCGCGCTCTGGCCCTCGACCCGGAGCGGCCCGAGTCCATCCTGATGCTGAGGTTCGAGGCGTCCGTCGCCCTGGGGCGGCTGGACCTCGCCCAACAGGACGCCGTGCGGGTGCGCGAGGCGCATCCCGACGACGCCGACACCCTGAACAATCTGTGCTGGACTGCTGCGAAGGCGGGCGTCCTGCTGGATCAGGCGCTCAAGGATTGCGACTCCGCCCTGGCTCTCGAGCCTGACTCCGCCGCCATCCTGGACAGTCGGGGCAGAGTGTTGCTGCAACAGGGTGATATTCCCGGAGCCTCGGCAGCCTACGACGCCGCACTGGCCCAGGTGCCCAACCTGCCCGCTTCGCTGTATGGCCGCGGCCTGGCCCGTATCGCGAGCGGCCGCGCCGAGGAGGGCGAGGCTGACAAGGCGGCGGCGATCGCAATCGCGCCTCAGGTGGTCGACTCCTTCAAGGCCTATTCGCCCCCAGGGCAACAGCCACCGGCCGCCTGACCTTCACCCCGCGTTAACCATGATCCCGCATCCGTTAACGCGATGCACAACCTCGTCTCAGCCGTTCAAGCCATCGATCCCCTGGTCGTGACCGGCAAGGTCGCGGGGGTGTCGGGTCTGTTGATCGAGGCGCGCGGCGCGCTCAGTCGGCTGGCGGTCGGGGCGCGGGCCGAGATCGGGCGGCGGGGGACCACGCCCCTGCCCGCCGAGGTGGTGGGGTTCCGGGATTCCAAGGCCCTGCTGATGCCGTTTGGTCCGGTCGAGGGGGTGGCGCCGGGGGCCGATATCCGGATCATCGGGCAACAGGCCAGCGTGCGGCCGACCACAGCCTGGCTGGGCCGGATCATCGATGCCTTTGGCCAGCCCATCGACGGCAAGGGGCCGTTGCCGCAGGGGCCCGTGCCCTATCCCCTGCGCGCCGCCCCGCCCCCGGCCCATTCGCGCGGACGGGTCGGAGAGCGGCTGGACCTGGGGGTGCGGTCGATGGACGTGTTCACGACGACGTGCCGGGGTCAGAGGCTGGGCATCTTTGCCGGGTCGGGCGTGGGCAAGTCGGTGCTGTTGTCCATGCTGGCCAAACAGGCGACGTGCGACGCGGTCGTGGTCGGCCTGATCGGCGAACGGGGCCGGGAGGTGCGCGAGTTCATCGAGGAGACCCTGGGCGAGGACGGTCTGCGCCGCGCCATCGTGGTGGTGGCGACATCGGACGAACCGGCGCTGAAGCGGCGTCAGTCGGCCTATATGACCCTGGCCATCGCCGAATATCTGAGGGACCAGGACCTGGAGGTGCTGTGCCTGATGGATTCGGTCACCCGGTTTGCCATGGCCCAGCGCGAGATCGGACTGGCCGCCGGCGAGCCTCCGACGACCAAGGGATATACCCCCACCGTCTTCACCGAACTGCCCAAGCTGCTGGAGCGGGCGGGGCCGGGACCGATCCGGCCGGACGGGACGACGGCGGGGCCGATCACCGCCCTGTTCACCGTGCTGGTGGACGGGGGCGACCATGACGAGCCGATCGCCGACGCCGTGCGCGGTATTCTGGATGGCCATATCGTGATGGACCGCAAGATCGCCGAGCGCGGACGGTTTCCGGCCATCGACGTGCTGAAATCCGTCAGCCGGACCCTGCCCGGCTGCCAGACGCCGCCCGAACGCGAGTTGAACCGACGGGCGCGCCAGTGTCTGAGCGCCTATTCCAGCATGGAGGAGCTGATCAAGATCGGGGCCTACAGGGCCGGAGCCGACCCGGTCACCGACCGTGCCATCGCCCTGAACCCCGCGCTGGAGGCCTTCCTGGGTCAGGACAAGGACGACGCGACGCGTCTTTCCGATTCCTTTACCCGCCTGGAGGCAATCCTGAACCAGGGCATGGTTCAGTGATCCCTACCCGTACCTGCTGGAGTAAGTCTGCATGACCGCCTGGGCCCATTCGCTGATCCGGATCTCGAACTATGAGGTCGAGACGCTGCAGAAGCGTCTGGCCGAAATTTCGGCGCGCAAGGCCTCGGCCGAGATGCGGCTGGCGGTGCTGGATGCCGAGGTCGAGATCGAACGCGAGCGCGCCCGGGCCGACGCCAATGCCGGGATGCTGCTGACCGCCTATCTGGGCGGCTGGAAGGCCAGGAAGGGCGCGGCCGAGGCCGACCTGATGGAACTGGACGCCGAGGAAGAAGGGGCGCGCGATGCCCTGACCGGGGCCTTCGGCGAGCTGAAGAAATTCGAACACGTCGCCGAACTGACCCGCCTCAACGCCATCGTCGCCGCCAACAAGCGCGAGACGGCGGCCTTCGACGAGATGGGATTGCGGCGGCGGAGCGCCTGACGTCCCTTCTCCCCTTGCGGGTGGAGGAGGAGCGCATCGCGATCCGACGACGGGGGCACGCGAAGCGTGACGGTTGAGGGGCGTGACGGTTGAGGGGTATGCCTCCGCCCCGTAATTCTTACCGGCAAGAGCCGACTTGATGACACATACCCCTCATCCGACCCTGACGGGCCACCTTCTCCCGCAAGGGGAGAAGGAATTCTCGCGCCGCGCCCTGCTCGCCCTGCCCTTCGCCCTGGCCGCCTGCGACCGGTCCGCCTCGGCCGAAGCTGCGCCGCGCGTCGTCCCGCCGTTGAAGTCCATCGCCCCCTTTCCGATCGGCGTCTGCGTCAAGTCCAACCATATCGACGATCCGTCGTGGGTCACCCTGGCCACCACCCATGTCTCCCGGCTCACGCCCGAGTGGGAGATGAAGATGGAATATATCCTGGCCGAGGGGCTGGGGCGGCCGCGTTTCGACGGGCCCGACCGGATCGCGGCGTTTGCGGCGGCCAGCGGCATGGGGCTGCATGGCCATACGCTGATCTGGTACGCGCAGGGGGAACAGGCCTTTGCGGGGCTGGAACGGGCGCGGTTCACCCGAGAATTCGACCTTTATATCGCGACCGTCGCCGGTCGCTATCGCGGCCGGGTCCTCAGTTGGGACGTGGTCAACGAGCCGGTGACCGACGAGGGGTCGGACCTGCGCGACTGCCACTGGAGCCGGATGCTGGGCACCGACGGATACATCATCCGGGCCTTTGAACAGGCCCGGGCAGCGGACCCGGAGGCGGTGCTGTTCCTGAACGACTACAATCTGGAAAACACGCCGAGGAAGGGCGCGACCTTTCTGAAGCTGGTCGAGCGGCTGATGAAGGCCGGGGCACCCATCGGCGGGATCGGCACCCAGTCGCACCTGGACATCGAGATCCCGGCCGGTCAGGTGGCCGCCTTCCTGCGCGACGCGGGGTCCCTGGGCCTGCCGATCCATGTGTCGGAACTGGATGCGTCCCTGAGGAGCGGACGAACGGTCGATCTGCGCTCGCGGGACCAGCGGATCGCCCAGCAGAGCGCGCGCGTCGGCGAACTGGCCGAGGCCTTCATGGCCCTGCCTGCCGCCCAAAGGTTCGCCTTCACCGTCTGGGGGCTGCGCGACACCGACAGCTGGCTGAGACAGGGCGACAAGGACGACGGTCAGGACCAGCCGCTGCTGTTCGACGCCGGGGGGGCACCCAACCCGATGTTCGAGGCGGTGGCGGGGGCGTTTGAGGCGTGATTCACGGCGAGATGACCGCCTGCCTGCGAACACTTGACCAAGGAAGATGTGGTCCTATCTCCGCTATCGAACTTCAAAGGAGCGCGTCATGCGCGAAGGAAAATTCGAATAGCATTCCGAGGTCTCCACGCCTGGCGTGGACACAGCGGTGTGTATCGTCGGTCCTGAATGACGTACTTCCCGCCCAAACCGACGACGAATCCGCGTTCAAGCGTGGTTCCATCCATGTGATGAACTATTGGGAATTCGTCTGTGCAGCCGTGATCGTTGGAGATCTGGATGCGGAGATGGTGCGTCGGACAGTCAGACAGAATATTGTCGGCTATCATGACAAGTTCGCCGATGTCATCGATCACGAACGCGAAGTCGGAAACCGCCTTGTCCATCAACATCTGAGAACCATCGCCAATGAATGGCGATCCGTCCGCTGACCGAACCCCCCCCGCCGCCTTGCCGGTTCAGCAGACGGTGGCATCCCCCGGCCTGAACCGAATAAGCTGGAGTCCATGACGCTTTCCCATCGCCTTGCCCAGGTGTCCGATCTGGAGGCGCTCAATGCGCTGATGACCCGCGCGATCGCACGGTTGCAGAGCGATTTCCTGTCCCCCGAACAGGTGGTGGCCAGTCATCAGGTTATGGGGCTGGATAGCCAGCTGGTCAGGGATCAGACCTATTTCCTGATCGAGGACGGGGACCGGATCGTGGGCTGTGGCGGCTGGAGCTGGCGGGCCACCCTGTTTGGCGGCGACAACAGTATCGTCGCGCGCGAGCCCCTGCCGCTGGACCCCGCGACCGACGCCGCCAAGATCCGCGCCATGTATACCGATCCGGATTTCGCCCGACGCGGAATCGGCTCGCGAATCCTCAACCTCTGCGAACAGGCCGCACGGGACGCGGGTTTTTCAAAGGTCGAGATGATGGCCACCCTGGCCGGAGCACCGCTGTATCGCGCCTGCGGCTATACCGACATCGAAGCGATCGAGGCGACGACATCGGGCGGTGTGACCGTGCCCCTGATCAGGATGGGCAAGCCGCTCTGAGATCTGGCAGCGGGCGATGACCTTGTGCGTTAGCCGAAGCGCACCCAGCCCAAGTGGTACTTTGGCAACAAAGCGTCCAATTCATGACGGGACGGCTACCATTCCCCCTCAGTTCGGTGAAGGTAAGGAAACACTTCGGGGAAGAACGCGTCCGGGAAATCTATTCGCTTGTCATCAGCAGAATTGGATCTCTCAATGCTACAGAACGCCAAAAGTAAGCGTCTCAAGTTGATTCTCGGCAGCGGTAGTGCCGTCGCTGCACTGCTTTTGTCGCAGCCTACGTTTGCGCAAGCCGTATCATCAGACCCTGATGCAGATGAATCGCAGGTCGAAGACGTTGTCGTTATCGGGACACGACGAACCGACCGCTCGGTGACTGATTCGGCCTCTCCGATCGATGTCTTCGGCGGCGAAGAACTGAGCAACCAGCCCGCCGCAGACATGCTGGATGTGGTCAAGAACCTGGTTCCGTCCTTCTACGTCCCCCAGAATACCATCTCCGATGCTTCGACCTTTGTACGCGCGCCGTCGCTGCGCGGTCTGGGCGCCGACCAGGTGCTGGTAATGATCAACGGCAAACGCTACAACCGGTCGGCCCTGGTGCAGGTCGTCGGCGGCGGCGACACCGCCCTGTCGCTGGGCGCACAGAGCGCCGACATCTCGATGATCCCGTCGATCGCGGTCAAGAACCTGCAGATCCTGCGGGACGGGGCGACCGCCCAGTACGGGTCCGACGCCATCGGCGGCGTCATCAACTATGGCATCCGTGACGACGACAGCGGCTTCGAGGTCCAGACACGATATGGTCAAAACTATGCCGGCGACGGCGAGAGCTATCAGATCGCGGCCAATGCCGGGTTCAGCCTGTGGGATTCGGGCTTCGTGAATCTGTCCGGCGAATATTTCAAGGACGAGCAGACCAGCCGAGGCAAGACCCGGCCGATCGCGGCCGTGTTCGCGACCGTCAATCCCGGCCTGGCCTCGCGACTGCCCAACTATCCGGACCCGGTCCAGATCTGGGGCTCGTCGCCGACCGACGGCTACAAGCTGTTCCTCAACTCCGGCTATGACCTCAGCGCGAACAGCAGCCTGTACATGACGGTCAACGTCGGCCACCGCGAGGCCGACCAGAGCTTCAACTATCGTTCGCCGATCTCGGCCCCGACGCCGCTGGCCGTCGATGTCGGGACCGGAACGCCCGCCACCCGTTCGCCGGGCCGCAACGGGGCCTTCAACACGATCTTCCTGACGCGGTGCCCGACCGGCAACGCGACCTGCCCCACAGGCGGGTTTGTCCGGGACACCAATACCTTCAGCTTCGCCTCCGTCTATCCCGCCGGCTTCACCCCGCGCTTCCAGGGCGAGGCCGACCAGGCCTATGGAACGCTCGGCACCAAGGGCGTGGCCGACAGCGGCCTGACCTATGACCTGTCGGCGACCCTGGCGCAGAACTCGCTCGAGCTGGCGATGACCCAGTCGCTCAATGCGTCGTTTGGTCCGCTGAGCCAGACCTCGTTCAAGTTCGGCGAACTGATCCAGCGCGAGGCCAACCTGAACCTGGACCTGACCTATCCGATCGAGGTCGGGTTCGCGAGCCCGATCACCCTGTCGGGCGGTGCCGAATATCGCCGCGAGGAATATGAGCAGACGGCAGGCGATCTGCAGTCCTATGCCGCCGGCCCCTATGCCGTACAGACCCTGTATCGACAGACCGCACCCGGGGTCTATGTGGCCGACGGCACGGCGTCCCAATCGCCCGGTGCCAGCGGTTACGGCGGCACCAGCCCGGCCTCGGCAAAGGTCACCTCCCAGACCAGCTATGGCATCTATGTCGGGGCCGAGGCCGACATCACCGACGCCCTGTCGGTCGGCCTCATGGGACGCTACGAAGACTACAGCACCTTCGGTGACACCTTCGTCGGCAAGGCGAACGCCCTGTACCGGTTCTCGGACATGTTCTCGATCCGGGCCACGGTCGGCACGGGCTTCCACGCCCCGTCGCCCGGGCAGAGCGCCACCGAAATCCTGACCACGGCGTTCGCCCCCGGCGGCGATCAGGTCCAGACCGGCACCTATCCGGTCACCAGCGCGATCTCCCAGGCCTTCGGGGCGAAAACCCTGACGCCCGAGGAATCGGTCAACTTCGGAGCCGGGTTCATCTTGAATCCGATCCCCGCCCTGACCCTGACGGTCGATGCCTATCTGATCCAGGTCACGGATCGCATCAGCATCACCAGTACCTTTGACGTCACGGCGGCCGATATCGTCCGAGAGCCCGCCCTGGCCGCCGTCGGGGTCGGCGGTGCCGTGAACTATTTCACCAACGGCTTCGACACCGAGACCAAGGGGATCGACGCCGTCGCCAGCTATCGCACCGAATTGCTGGACGGCCCGCTGAACCTGACGCTGGCCTACAGCTACAACAAGAGCGAGGTGACCGACCACAACTCCCTGGTCATCAACGATGATCGGATCTTCGACATCCAGAACATCACGCCCAAGCACCGCGCCATCCTGTCGGCCGGCTGGGAGGTCGCGGGCTTCACGGTCAACGGCCGCGCCAACTACTACTCGAGCTGGGCCAGCGACCAGGACTATCCGGGCCAGGTGTTCGGCGACAAGGTCACCGCCGATCTGGACGTCAGCTATACGATCGCCGAGGCCTATACGATCACGGTCGGTGCCAATAATCTGTTCGACGAATATCCGGACAAGATCGCCGGGACCTCTGCCAACCCGATCTATGCCCTGACCGGCAGCACCGCCGACGGTCAGATCTATCCCCGCTCGGGCGGTCCGTTCGGCATGAACGGGGGCTTCTGGTTCGCCCGCCTCAGCGTCAAATACTAGACCGCAATATCTGCAAGGAAGGGGCGCGACAGCCAGGGCTGTCGCGCCCTTTTTTCGTTCGTCACGGGCCTGGGCCATCCGTCGCTGGTCGGTCGGACGATGTTCGGATTCTATCCCGAGGACGCCGCTGAGGCCGCCATCTTCAACATCCAGGATCCGGTGGCCGAGGGCGACACCATAAGGCGGCTGGTCGGGGCGGGCTTCATGGTCCGCAGCCGCGCCGACGCCAATACGGTCGAGGCCCGGACGCACGACCTGGGGCGGTTGAATGCAGCAGTCGAGGCCGGGGCCCAGATCATCAGCACCGACTACTATCCGGGCGCACCCGACCCCCTGGACCTCGGCTTTGTGGTGCGGCTCCGGGACGGCCTCACCCAGCCCAATCCGAGGGCTGCGGCGGCGGGCGGGACGGCGGACTGAACGACGGCGCGGCAGCGCTGACTGGATGGTCAGGCGTCGGCGGCCATCGCATCGACCAGGCCGGTCACCGCGGTCCGCAGCGCTTCGAGGTCCTGCGCGGGCATGGACAGTCTTGCCGCCAGGGCCATGGGCACGGAGCGGGCCTGGGCCTGAAGGGCTTCACCCTGTCCGGTCAAGGTGACCTGGACCCGTCTTTCGTCCGACGGGTCGCGGTGGCGCGCAATCAGACCCGCAGCCTCCATCCGCTTGAGCAGGGGCGTCAGGGTTCCGGAATCCAGGTGAAGCTGTCGACCCACCTCGCCGACCGTGCTGGGGGACCTTTCCCACAGCACCATCATGACGAGATACTGGGGATAGGTCAGACCAAGGGCCTCCAGCAGGGGCCGGTACAGACGGGTGATCAGGTTGGACGCCGCATAGAGCGGAAAGCAGACCTGGCGGTCGAGCCGCAACAGATCGTCTTCGGTCATGCCTTCCGCTCCTTGCCTCATCAGTGAGTCGTCACCGAGATCGCGACATCGATATTGCCCTTGATCGCGTTGGAATAGGGGCAGACGGCATGGGCCGTTGCCACGATCTCCTCGGCCGTCGCCTGATCGAGACCCGTGATCGCCACATCCATGGCCACGGAGAGCACAAAGCCGCCAGCGCCATTCGGCAGCAGACCGACGGTGGCCTCGACCACGATGTCCTTGTCGCCGACCCTGGCGTCCTTGCCGCGCGAAACGTGGATCACCGCGTTTTCGAAACAGGCAGCGTAGCCGGCAGCGAAAAGCTGTTCGGGATTGGTCGCCCCGCCCTTGCCCCCCAGCGACGCCGGCAGGGCAAGCTGGACGTCGAGCAGGCCGTCCTCGGTCCGGACGGTGCCTTGGCGACCGCCGACGGCAATGGCCTTGGTGGTGTAGAGGGCGCTCATGAATAGTCTCCTGGGACGTTGGAAAGAGTGACGACCAGATCTCCTGGCCTGCTTACTACATAGTGTACGATTTAATTGTGCACAATATATTATTGCGTAGTGGGGATTGAACCGCCCTCCGTCCTGGCCCGGGCACCGCAACCTCGCCAAAGTAAAACGCCCGCCGGGTTCCGGCGGGCGTTGATCGTTTCTGGACGTTTCTTCCCTGAAGTCGTGTCTTATGCGGCGGCGCTCTGTGAACCTTCCGACGGATCGCGAAGGACGTAGCCGCGGCCCCAGACGGTTTCGATATAGTGTTTGCCGCCCGCCGCCGTCGCCAGCTTCTTGCGCAGCTTGCAGATGAAGACGTCGATGATCTTGAGCTCGGGCTCGTCCATGCCGCCATACAGGTGGTTCAGGAACATTTCCTTGGTCAGGGTGGTACCCTTGCGGAGCGAGAGCAGCTCCAGCATCTGGTATTCCTTGCCGGTCAGGTGGACGCGGTGGCCGTGTACCTCGACCGTCTTGCCATCCAGGTTCACGGCGATCTCGCCGGTGTGGATGATGGCCTGGGCGTGACCCTTGGAACGACGGACCACGGCGTGGGTGCGCGCGATCAGCTCGTCCTTGTGGAAGGGCTTGGTCAGATAGTCGTCGGCACCGCCGCCGAAGGTCTTGACCTTGGTCTCGATCTCGGCCGAGCCCGACAGGATCATGACCGGCGTATTGACCTTGCCGACGCGCAGCTGGCGCAGGACTTCGAGGCCGCTCATGTCGGGCAGGTTCAGGTCCAGCAGGATCAGGTCGTAGTCATAGATCTTGCCCAGATCGATGCCTTCCTCGCCCAGGTCCGTCGTGTAGACGTTGAAACCTTCCGACTTCAGCATCAGCTCGATGCTTTGCGCGGTCGCGTGGTCGTCTTCAATCAGCAGAACGCGCATTCATGCCCCTCCAGGCAAAGCTTGACCATTTAACCCGGAGTATCGTTCCGGGTAACCTTGTTCGAGAGTTAACCGCTCAAAACCTTAAGAACAGTTAACGCCACCCCATTGAGGCGAATCGTAGGCTGATTTGCGATTCGGCGTCGAGAGTCGCGAGTCAAGGATTTCGTCTTTTCTTCGCCCGCCACGCGAAAATGGGCGCCCGGACGCCGCGACTGTCCAAACCCGGCAGGGCCAAATCGTTGCCCGCCAAAGCGTTACGACCGATTCTGACGTTATATAGGATCATCTTCCTATCATGGATCAGGATCCCACTAGGATCACGGGGTCGATCAGGATCAGAAGGACAAGGCAATGACGGAGACCTATCGCGTGGCAGTGACGGAGGGCGACAGGATCAGCGCCGGCCTGGCGATGCACATGCTGGCCGTGCCGACCGGGGTGCCGGTCGAGGCCATGGTGTCGAGCGGTCGGCTGAGCCCGTCGGTCCGCACCGCCCGGCGGCTGGCCATGTATCTGGCCCATATCGGCTTTGGGTGGCCGCTGGAGCGAGTGGCCCACGCCTTTGGCGTCAACCGGGCCACGGCGGGCTCGGGCTGTCGCTGGGCCGAGGATGCGCGCGACGATCCCCGGATCGACCGGCTGATGGACCGGCTGGAGACGGCGGTGCGCGACATCTGCGACGCCCCCGGACTGGAGCCCCGCGCATGAGCCGGGTGGTCGAACGGGCCCGGTTGATGCTGCGCAGGCCCGGGGCCTGGATCGACGGCGAAGACGGCCGCGCCCCGGGGGACGCACAGGTCTATCGCCTGAGACTGGGTCCCGATCGCCGGGCGCGGATCAACCTGACGCTGGACGAAGCGGCGTTCCGCGCCCTGGTGGTCGATCCCGGACTGCGGGGCCGCCGGAACGGGGGCTGGGTATCGAGGACAGCCCCGGCGGAAAAGGTCGGGCCCGAACCCGGCCGTCCCGGTCAGATCGAGGGCGGGCGCGACATCATGGGGGCGGACGGAGAGATCATCACGCACCGCGCCAATCTGGGCGAAAGCCCGATCGCCTGGCTGGCCCGGCGCAAGGACGTGTCGGGCCGCCCCTGGCTGAGCGCAGGCGAGGTCGCGGCGGGCGAACGGCTGCGGCTGGACGCCGAACGCGCCGCCTCGGGCCCGTCCCTGACCATGCGGTGGGACGCCCTGCCCCGCGCGGGCGGGGGTTCGTCGGCGCGGGTGGAGCCGAACGACCGCGCCATCTCGGCCTCGGCCCGCGTCGATGCGGCCCTGGCGGCCGTGAGCCCGCGCGTGCGGGCCATGGTGATCGCCATCTGCCTGAACAGCTCCAGCCTGCAACTGGCAGAAACATCGCTGGGGCTGAGGCGGCGACAGGGCAAGACCCTGTTGAAACAGGGGTTGCAGGCTCTGGCCGAGCATTACGGGATCGGGTGATCCCCTGGTGGTTCGCGTTGACACCTCCGGATCGAGGGGCACATAAGACGTTATGAACCGTGTGATCGTCGTCAAGGCAGCCCATGATGCCGAAGCCGGTGTCTGGTTCACCGAGTCCAGCGATGTCCATGGCCTGCGGATCGAGGCGGCGACGCTGGAGGCGCTGATCGCGCGGGTGCCCATCGCCATCCAGGACTTGCTGGGTGTGGAGGGGGAAACCCGGGACGTCCCCATTGAGGTCATCGCACACGCCAGCACCCGCGTCAGGCTCGGCCTCGCGGCGTGAGCTATACCAAGGATGTGAAACGCATCCTCAAGCAGGCGGGCTGCTATTTTCACAGACAGGGACGTGGCGATCACGAAATCTGGATCAGCCCTTTGAACGGCAAGCCATTCACTGTCGATGGCGACATCCGGTCCCGACACACGGCCAATGGGACGCTTCAGGACGCAGGTCTGCCCAAGGCCTTCTAGCCCGCGCCCATCGCCTCCTGCCGGATCCGGCCCACCATGGCGTTCAGGCCATTGGCGCGTTGCCGGGTCAGGGCCTGGGGCAGGCCAAGCCGGTCCAGGGCGGCCCGGGCGTCGAAGCCGAGAATCTCGGCCGATGTGCGGCCCGAATAGAGGGCGAGCAGCAGGGCGACATTGCCCTTCGAGATCGCGCTGTCGGAATCGGCGCGGAACACCAGACGGTCGACTTCGCAGCCCCCGATCCGCTCGCTGGCCAGCCAGACCTGGGCGGCACAACCGGGCACCTTGTTGGCCTCGATCCGGTCGGGCTCGGGCAAGGGTGCCAGACCCTTGCCCAGATCAATCACGTATTCGATACGCTGTTCCCAGTCCTCCAGCAGGTCGAAATTCTCGATCATCTCGGCCAGGGTATCGTCGATGGTGGCAGGGGGCTGGGTCATGCGGGCCAGATAGGCCGCGCGGCAGGTGACGACAACCGGGCCGATCGTCCCAACCCGGTTCTCGCCATGGAGCCCGGTGTCATCGCGCGCGGTCTTTCGC
>Ga0075012_10002055_pt1 | contig 19984 bp, 15 predicted proteins | sample All_14_2_FD_71474 | JGI IMG/M metagenome (GOLD analysis project Ga0075012, IMG submission 71474) | Freshwater microbial communities in response to fracking from Pennsylvania, USA - Allegheny Zone_MetaG_DW_15 | ecosystem: Environmental > Aquatic > Deep subsurface > Groundwater > Drilled... | reverse complement strand
TTTTCAATAGATAAGTGGCGCTAAAGGGGAGTTGTTTTGGAGCCCGTGAAGGGCTGTACAGCATGATGTGGCTTCTAAGGAGTTGAAAATTTATGAACCTGATTGACCTCAAAGAGCTTATCAAGATTCTCAAGATCAGCCGTTCCGCTATCTATTTGAATATCAAGAGGGGGGTGTGGCCAAAAGCCATAAAAATTTCATCCAGAGCCAATCGATGGTTTTTGCATGAGGTTGAGGAGATGGTTCACCTCATGGCCGCAGGGGCAAATGAGGAGCAAATAAGAAAAAAAGTGCAGAAAATCCATGAAGTACGGAAAATTGGCCCCCAGTCGTCTTGAGCCGGCTATGGGTGTCGCATCTCGGTCGATGTCCTTTGCCGGTATAGCCTCATCACCCGCGTCGCGATGTGGATGCGGGTGGATGGAGGGCGCCAAGTGGCCCTGCATTGATCCAGCGATTTCTGCACAGATCAGACTGTTCGGTTGAGGCGCCAACCCAGCCGCTCACGGCTGTCGCAATCGATCACCAGAGTCAGCGAAGCCCAGCCATCACGCCCCGTCCTTGAGCCCGTCCACAGCCAGACTCTGCTGCAGGCTGAGGACTATTATTCTTCCTCGAACCCAGCAGGGATGACAGCTTTTTTCATGCACTCAATTCCAGTGTGGCCCTGCCATAGGCTTCCTGCAATCGATGTCTTCTGCACAACGCCCGCCGCAGCGTCAGGTGATGCGCTGGGTTTCAGATGGTGCCCGTTTCCGGCTTACAAGGGCTGCTTGAAGGCCGATCTCTCCTCGAGTGACGGCCTCTGCTGTGACGGAGGAGGCGCGCGCAGTAGAGACCGACCATGACGCGTTCAAATGGAAATTGCCGAATTGCGCGGACCCCAGTTCATGGACTTCAGGTAAGCCATCGCAGCCAGAAACCCTTGAAGCCAAACCATGTCAAGCGGCTTGCTGATGACTGGCGTGTCCTCAGGCACGCCACCCCTGGCCTCAATCTGTTCGGGACTCATGCCGGTGATGACCAGCAGAGCCATTCCTGCGTATTCGGGATTGTTGCGTAGGCGTCTCAAGAACTCGAATCCGTCGACAACAGGAATGTTCAGGTCACTGATCAGCAGGTCAGGCTTGATTTTCCCGATGTCCAGCATCGCATCGATGGCTGAGTCGATTACGGTGCAGTCGATCGGCAGAGCCCAACGAGCCATGGAACTGCGAATGATCTCCAGCGTGACCTCGTCATCATCCACAATGAGCACGCGCAGCTTGGGCAAAACTGCTCCAACTGCAGCAGTCGTGCCACGCGTCCCATGAGCCTTGATGTAGGCGCGCAACGATTTCATCGAAATGCGGCGATGCCCCCCTTTGGTTCTCCACGCTTCGAGTTCGCCTCGCTCAACAAGTGACTGAACGGTTGCTACCGCTACTCCCAGCACCTTTGCGGCATAAAAAGTACCGCAAACGGTCGTTGGCGTGTCAGCCTCAACCCTATGGCTCATGTTCGCACCTCAAATGATTTTGTCATTGTGGTGCATTTTACGGCAATGTCACCGAACAACCGTCTACTGAAAAACACCGATAAAGTGCTGTCGTAAGAATATATCAAATATAACAAATAATTATATTTTATGATAAAAATCATATTTAACTATTAAATTTAAATAGACATCAGCGCTATTTTGTTGATGTGTGCGCAAGGGGGTGAGCAGGCAGAGATGCGGTGCGAGAAAAGCCCCGCCGCAGTGATCGGCCTGCGCTAGCACATCGCTTTTGACCTGCAGGGCGTGGAAAGGTCGTCGTTACATCCTAGATCTACTTGATAAAATCACTTATACTGATGAATATCAGTATGTCAAAGTTTTCCATCGCAAACGAATCGGCCGAGGTGTGCGGCACATGGCATGCATCAAAGCTGCTTGGGCTCTCCGTGGGTACGGTACAGGCCTTGGTCGACAAGGGCGAGCTCAAGGCGTGGAAGACCAAAGGTGGACATCGGAGGGTCTTCGTTCAGTCGCTCAAGGACTTTCAGAAGGAGAACGGCCTTCAGGTAAGCTCAGATGCGAAGGTGCCATCGTTTCGCATGTTGGTGGTCGATGATGACCCGGTGTTCTTGACGCTGGTAGAACAAGCCTGCTGCGCTTGGGACCTTGATGTGCAGTGCATCCGAATGAATTCCGCTATCGAAGCACTGATGAACATAAGAACCCTGCAACCCAGACTCCTGCTGACCGACCTTCATCTGCCAAAGATCGATGGCTTCGAGTTCATCCGACAGCTTCGCTGTGACAAGCAGTTTGCAAAGATTCACATTGTTGCAGTCACGGCAATGAAGACGGCTCGACTGGCCCAGGCAGGTGTTCTGCCGCCTGGAGTGCTCTTGATGGACAAGCCGCTGGATATGCAATGGTTGCGCGGATATGTGGCTGCTCTCACTGGCACGGCAACTCTGGTTTGACTTTCTGCCCCCAAGCCGAGGAGCCCAAAGACTCGGACCTTCTCGAGAAAGTGCTGCGAAAGTGGGTTCGTGAGTTGCAAGAGCCGCCGCAGGCGGCGCGAGACGACCAATGCGATGGCGTGGTGCCCTGCGCGAGAAATACAGACAATCTCCAATGCTTGCAGGCGGGAAAAGGTACAGAATTTTTTAAAATTCAAACTTCGCCGTCCGATTAGTTCTCAGGACTGGACGATTTTCGGCGCAATCGTCATTCTTGCTGTGCCTCATTTATCGCTCGCTGGCGAAAGCCAATTGGCGCGAGCGTCCAAAATGTCGTTCGCCGCCATCGTGGATGCGTTGGCTGATGGTTTTGGGGGCTGCTGATAAAGCCAATTCCTGGCTCCTTTGGGTGTCAGCGTGGGGGTGGCTTTGCTCCATTCGATGCCGGTTGCCGATTTAGATGAAAGAGTGCACTTCTTATAAAAGCTCCCGTTGACTTGGTTTTCGTGTTTAAGATAACGCACAAATTGCCGCAGCAGGCGTTGGTTGGGTCGAGCCGCTGGAGCGTGTCGCCAGAAGCTGGCCAGAGAGCCTTGGTACGTCAAGCCACGAATGTTATAGACAGCATTACCCATGACCTTCACCGCAGAGCCATGCCGCAACGCCTGAAGGCCCACCGTGCTGTTGATCACCACCACACCTCGGGCGTGGTCCAGCAACGTGGGCAGATGCTGGTCATGAATGTAGAAGACGCGTCCGATCAAATCGTTTGTGCGAGACATCCGGTCAATCAATGGACGATAGTCGCGATATCCGCGGTCCATCGGGTGGTGTTTAAAGACAAGTGCCGTGCGGCGGGGGGCTGAAGCGGCAAAAGATAAAATCACCAGCTCAATAAATTGCTCAATAGAGTCAAAGCGGGAGTGCACCGAAACTTGACTGTCGTTGTACACCTGGAGCGGTACCAAGAAATAGCGCTGTCCCCAGCATCGGAGCAACGTGGGCATCACAGCGCGCTGTTTCCAGCGGTACCAGAGCTTGCGCCATGCCGAACGTACCCAAGGCCTTGCTTCCAAGAGACTCAGGTCCCGGTGATGCAGCGGATCGGAATGCCAGAGTCGTCCTAACGCGCCCACGGTGAAATACAGGAACCCCCACCACACCATGTGCCAATAGCTCTTGCCAACCGAGCGCTCAAGCAAGTCCGGCAGTGCCGGCATGTCCAAGTAGGCTTGCGGGTCGCGTGGCAGCGTGGAGTGTCCGTTCACCCCCCACTGCTCTAGCGTGATGTGGTTAGGGCGAAGGTAGCCCTCCTCGAAAACCCCGACGCGCAACCCCCTCTCCTTGGCCAACTTCAATGCATCCACATGCACCGGCCTGCAGTCACCATATAGGAAAACTGTGTCAATCTTTCGCGTGTCTAAGAGTTGCGAAAGAAATTCGGGCCAATCTTGCATCCTGCCGACAAAACGCACCGCGTTTTGCCGATAGAACAGCCAGTCGCCCGCATGAAAATTGACCTTGGTCACCGTTGCAGCGCCAGCCTCCATCAGGTCAGCCGCAAAACGGGCAAAAAATGGCCCCACTGGGCCTTGCAACAGCAAGACGTTCTGGCCTTTGTAATCGTGCAGGTTCCTGTGGTTGAACTTGGTCTGCATGCTCACCGTTGCCAATCCTTGAGAGAGGTCCCAGAGGGCAACTGCACATGTTCAAAGAACATGCGTGCCCCTCGTTTGATCTCTCCCTCAGTGTCGGCCTGGCGGCCGAACAGGAGTTCGTTGAGGTTCAGCCCCAAGCTCACAAAGGTATGCCTTGACCGACCGTCACCCCGTGCCTGAGCGGCTTCCGAAAAGCCTCGAGCGTAGTAACCGGCCTGTAATTCCACGAAGCGCAGTGGTGTTGTACGGAGCGACTCAAAGCCGCCAAGCTTCAAGGCAAGCAGGTACTTTTGCCCCTCGTAGTCCGATAGCGGTTTGAATCCCCTAAGGCCAGATGGGCTGTACGCCATCCGGAAGTCAAGCCGGTCGTGCAGAGCCGGATATACCGCGCGTGCGTAGGCCAGACTGCTCCCCAACAGGTTCATGGCCACGTCCTCGCGGGAGAACCCGTGGTCATCCGAGTAGGCGTCAAACACCTCCACATACAGCATGATGGCTTGCGTGGTCAGTGCGGCGCTCAAACCTGCTCTTTCGACCGACCGACCCTGCCTGACCAGGCGGTCGGTCAGCAGGTTGGTCAGCGTGTAGCTGGTGAAGGCGTGCCCGAGCTTATCGGCACCTCCCGACCCCGTTTCTGCACCAAACCAGCCCTCGGGATTCCAGCGGAACCGCTTGCTGCTCCCCCAGTCCCAGCTGTAGATGCCCAGTGCAGTAACGCCTGCCACGGTGGCCCCTGTCTCCCAGCGAGTGGAGCGGATGTCCTCTGCCCATTGATCCCAGCTGTAGGTGGCAGTGCCTGGCGTGGCGTCTTGTGCGTGCGCGGGAAAACCCATTCCGCAAGCCCACATCAAGCCCATGCTGACCAATGATCTGAAACACGTCTTCAATATCGTCCTCCTGTCCAGCCCTGTACGACCACCCCAAGCCTGCGGAACTGGCGCCTGACCCATCCGTGGTGAAGCCGGTGCAGATCACCGTTCGCTTGCATTGCCTCTCTCTGGCGCACGATCTGCCTGAGAACTGCCTCGCATGTGGTGTAGCCCATCAACGCCCAGTCCCAATAGATGGGGTAGTGCAGCAAGGCACCGGCTACCAGTTCGTCCAGTTTCAGTCGTCGCTGGCGGCGTACAAAAGCGGTAGCCTGTTCTGCCCGGTCCTCCGTCAGCCCCCACCCGGCATAAAACGGCTGGCCATACGTGACCACGTGCTTGCCGCGCAGCAAGGCGTCAAAACCGGAGAGCGAGGTCATCGTGTGCAACTCGTCACACGCCTGGATACAGCTGATTACCGACACACCCGCCGCAATGTGGTCTGCGTAGCGCAACGCTTCCTGCTGCGCGAGCCTGCCTCTGCGGTTCCGGCTCATCACATCGGGGTGTGGCTTGTATACGATGAAGGCTTCTGGTCTTGCCTGCCGCACCGCCTGCAACAGTTGCAAGTTGGTGCGCACCGTGGTGCAACCCTGGCGGATGGATGCGTCCCCTTCTACTTGCCCGGTCACCAGCACAACCGGCTGGCCTCTGCTGGGCCACTTCACAGCACGTACCGGCTCCAAGTTGTACTTGGTGATGCCGTGCGCCACGATGTATTCACGCACCGCCGAGGCACGAATCAGATCCTCGTCGGTGAAGTCCCGGGTATTCAACAGATGTTCGAGGTCTGACGGGCGCGAGGCATCAAAGTAAATACCCTTCTGGTCGAACACCAGTGACATCGGCCGAATCAGGTCCGAACCCAAACCCACGGAGCGGATGAAACCGTCCTCTACATGCCACAGCCTGGCCCAACGCCCGCGTGCCATTTCTGCCAGCCCGGCCGGTGGTTTTCCCCCCCAGCAGAGCAGTGTGTCTCCCGGTTGAGGCTCCATGGCCTTGGCTTTTTCTACCGAGGGAGCAAACGCCACCTGCTGTTTCTGCAGGCCGAGCATGGGTCTCAGATTCCGCTGGCGCCACCGGCTCATGTTCACGCCAATCACCCAGCGGCTCATGTCAGGGCCATGCACATGACAGGCTTCATCGCGTTGGTGCTTCAGCCAGCGGATGACATGTTCCAACGAACCTCGTCCGTGATCCTCAGGGTTTACGTACCGTGCATAGTCGACGTAAGCCGCGGCAAAGAGCTCTAGGACGGACCTTCGCTTGGTACGCCTTGGACAGCGCTGCCTGTCGTCTGTGGCCCCCCAGCCGGCATACCACGGCAAGCCGAAGCAAGTGACAGGTTTTCCCATCAGCAAAGCTTCGAACCCCATGTGTGACGTGGCCACGTACACACGGTCCATTTGCTCAACCAGTTCCAGCGGGTTCACTGACCCACGCAGCAACACGGTGGCCTGTCCTTCGGTGTCAGTGCCCGCCTGGTGCTTTGAGAGGTAACCTTGCCTGTGCCAGACCCTTTGCCTGGTATGTGTCTTGATGTAGATCGTTGCCTGAGGGTTCTCCGCCTTGGCGGCTGCAAGCATCGCGAAGAAGGTGCTTTCATCGGCCGCCCCTAACCTCACTTCCGGATCTTCTCGGGGTTGATCCACTACCAGCACACGCTGTCGGTCACCTGGCAGTAACGCGCCGCTCTGCAGTGGTGGCGCATGGTTGAACCTGCTCAACCTGTGCTGCTGTATCAGTTCAATCGCTCGCGCCAGAGCTACTTCTCTGCCATCCAGTAGGTTCCTGTCAGACTGCAGCAGCGCCTCCAGTTGGCTTGGGCGGGTGCTGTCGTAGTAAATGCCCAAGTCATCGGCGACCAGCCCGAGCGCGGGACTGTCACTGTCTTCGCCGAAGGAACGCAGGAAGGCATCGTGAATGCGACGCAGCGGTAAACCACGCCGTTGGGCGATCTTCTCTGCCAAGACCTCGCCGGGCGAGCGCCCCCATGACAACAAGCCTTGTTCGTTGCACCACTCTCGTGGCGATGCCCCCAACACCGCTTCAACGCAAGGCTGCCTCAGCCGTTTGAGCCCAGGGCTGAACCATGAACTTACGGCGCTCATGGGCGCTTCGAGGCAGTTGCACGGAAAGTCGGTGGCACTGTAAGAAAACTGTCAGTTACATGGCATTTCAGCATGAAAAATCATTATAAATGATGTATATCATTTGTAAATGATTGGTGGTAGTGCATACCATAAACAGGGGATAGACCAGCGCGCAGCTTGCGAGTGGGGGGTGTCGTTTTGGTCGAACGTCTGGAATTGACAGCAGGACAGACGAAGAACTTTGAGCTTGAGCCCGAAAGCAGCCATCAGCTGCTCCCTGGTGTCCTGACGATCCATGTGTGGCAGCGCTACACGGACCTCGTCGATCGGCTCAGTGGTCCTTCCCCATGACTCACCGGTCGATCAGGCAAAACTGATATGCATTGCCTGATAGCCCCCACTATCAGAGAACGATTAATGGATTAGAATTTTGTAAAATAGTCCAGTACTATCGTCCGTAGCTTTCGAGCTAGGCGTCGGATGTATCTTGCTCTGGCGTGCTGGCCATTTCCATTGGCCTCTATTGCTGATCTTTGCGCCACAATGCGGTGCAATACTGCTTCGCATGTTGTGTAGCCCTTCAAATCCCAATCCCAATAAGTAGGGTAATGAAGTAGGGCGCCGGCCACAAGCTCGTCCAGAGTCAGACGCCGCTTGCGGCGCAACAATCCCGTTGCCATTTCTGCGCGGTCCTCTGTCAGACCCCACCCTGCGTAAAAGGGCTGCCCATAGGTGACCACTGTTTTGCCGCGCAGCAGCGCGTCGAAGCCTGTCAGAGATGTCATGGTGTGCACTTCATCGCAAGCCTCGATGCAGCTGACCACCGATACCCCTGATTCTGTATGGTCAGCCCACTGAAGCGCCTCTTGTTGTGACACAGCACCTGTGCGGGTGAGTGCTTCGGGATGAGGCTTGTAAACAATGAATGCATCTGGTCGAGCAGCGCGCACGGCGCGTAATAAGCCCAGATTGGTACTGATAGTGGTACAGCCCAGGCGTATCGAGGCATCGTCTTCCACTTGGCCGGGCACCAGTACCACCAGTTTGCTGCCGCTGGGCCACTGTATCGATTGCCGCGGTTCCAGGTTGTATTTGGTGATGCCATGGTCCACCACAAATGCACGAACAGTTTGCGCGCGCTGCAAGTCGTCTTGGCTGAACGCTCTGTGGGCCAGCAAATGCTCCAGGTCAGACTCCCGGGTGGCGTCGAAATAGATGCCGCGCCGGTCCAGCACCAAGGACTGGGGCCGAATCAGATCGGAACCCAGCCCAACTGAGCGCACAAAGCCATCTTCCATGTGCAGAAGTCGGGCGCCGCTGGCGCTGGCCAATGCCGGCAGTCCAGCGGGTGGTGTGGCTCCCCAGAACACCAGGGTATCTTCCGGCGTCGGGGCCAGAACCTCAACTGCCGGAACCGTTGGAGCTGAAAGCACCAGCCGCCTGTCCGGCCCCAGCATGGGCATCAGGTTGGCTGCCTTCCAGCGGCGCAAACCGACTGTGATCACGCGACCACGCCGCTGCTTGCCATGCATAGCGTCAGCCATCTCCTTCTGCCGGATCAGCCAGGTCATCACATCTTCCAGCCGCCCGCGCTGGTGGGTCACCGGGTTCAGGTAGCGCGTGTAGTGGATATAGGCCGCGGCGAACAACTCGTCGACCGAACGGGTACGGGTGCGGCGCGCACAGCGTTGTCGGTCATCCGTTGCACCCCATCCCGCGTACCAGGGCAAACCAAAGCAGGTGACTGGTTTGCCCGCCAGCAGGGCCTCAAAGCCCATGGTGCTGCTGACCACATACACACGGTCCATCTGCTCGATCAGGCTCAGCGGGTTCACCGGCATACGCAGCACGACGACCCGCTCGTCGTCCTGAACAGCCGTCAGATAGCCGCCCTTGCGGCCAGCCGATACCTCTGGGTGCGTCTTGACATAAACGGTTGCCCCCGGGTTTTCTGCCAGGGCTGCCTGCAACATGGCAGAAAAGGTTTCCGGATTTGCTCCGCCCAAGGCCACGCTCATGTCGCCAGCGGTCTGGTCCACCACCAATACACGGCGCGTGTCGTGCGGGCGCAGTGTTGCTGAAGGAAGGCTTGGTGCGTGGTTGTATTTGCTCAGGCGATGCGTCAGCAGGTACATCCGCGCGCGTTGCACGACAACCGCCACCCCCGCGAGGATGTCTGCGTCCGCATTCAGGAGGTTTTCAAGGGCACTGGGCCGCGTGCTGTCGTAGTAGATACCGACATCATCCACAACCAGCGACAGGGGGGGGAAGTCGCGTCCGGCGCCAAAGGAGCGCAAGAAACCGTCTTCGAGTGCCCAAAAAGGCAGGCCTCTTTGCGCAGCATGGCCGCAGGCTTTCCTGGTGTTTGGTTTTGCTCCCCAGCCAACGACCTTCGTCGTGGCCGCACCAATCACACCGAGCTTTGCGCCCAGAAGATGGGCCAACAGCGGTTGCTGCAGGATCCCTCTGGAGGTCGTGCCGAAGCACTCCTCAGTTGGAGATTTCATCCTCAGGAAGGTCGAAAATCTGCAATACGCCCATCACCTGCTTTTGTTCGTCCATCACCACCAGGGCATTCACCTTCGAGGCCCGCATGTCCGCCTCAGCTTCGGCAAAACGCATTTGAGGGGAGACGGTTTTGGGTGACCGGGTCATGATGTCCGAAGCGACGATCATGCGGTAGTCCACTACTTGATCAAAGGCTCGCCGAACATCACCGTCCGTGATGATGCCAGCCAGGCGCTCGTTCTCCATTACCAAAACCAGACCCAGTCGTCCGCGGTTGATCTCATGCACAACGTCCCTGAAGCTGGCAGACGGAGCGCACATCGGCAACTTGTCTTTGTGCATCACGTCGGCAACGCGCGTCAGCAGTTTTCTGCCAAGGCTCCCCCCGGGGTGGAAACGGGCAAAATCTTCTGGCTGGAAATTGCGCTCCACCGTCAAGGCGACCGCCAGTGCATCTCCCATCACGAGAGTGCAGGTCGTCGAGCTTGTTGGCGCCAAGTTGATTTGGCAGGCTTCTCGCTCAACCCCCACATCCAGAACAACGTGTGCATGCCGCGCCAGGGTCGATTGCGTTTTACCAGTCATGGCGATCACCCTGTTCTGCTGATAGTGCAAAAATGGAAGAATGCGAATGACCTCTTCTGTTTCGCCTGAATTGGAAATGAGCAGGGCAACATCAATGGGTTTGATCATGCCCAAATCCCCGTGAAAGGCTTCACCGGGGTGGACAAAAAAGGCAGGGGTTCCCGTGGAAGCCAGAGTTGCGGCTATTTTCTGCCCGATGATTCCTGATTTGCCCATACCCACCACCACCACGCGGCCTCGCATCTGCACGATGATTTCAACAGCCTGTTTGATGTTGTCGTCCAACCTTGCGCTCATGGCGTGCAATGCCGCGATTTCTAGAGCAATCGTAGAGCGAGCGCGTTCGAGTATTTCCATAGTCCTTCCCTTTCATCCTGTCTCTTGTTGCTTCGCACTCGTTACTGTGCAGCCCCTTCCATCACGCGACGGAATCCCTCAGCCGATTCAAAAACCTGAGCTTTGCCCTGCGCGAGCAAAATCGCATCGGCCAATTCGCGAAAGGCACCGTGCCCGCCAGATCGCTCCAGCACAGCCGTGCATTGCCGCTTGACGTAATCCGGTGCATCGGCCACCGCGTAGCTCAAGCCGCAGGCAGCAAAGGCGGGCAAATCGATGGTGTCGTCACCAATGCAAACCGTTTGCTCCCGTGTCACACCAGCCGCCTCCATCAAGGCGCTGCACGCCTGTGCCTTGTCCTTGACTCCAAAGCTGTGCAAGGTCACGCCAAGGTCGGCCACCCGCTTGCGCAACGTGGTGGAATCTCTGCCGGACAACACCGCCACGCGTATGCCGCTTTCTTCCAGCAGCCTGATGCCCAGGCCATCGCGCACGTGAAAGCGTTTCATGCACTCACCTGTTTCGTCATAAATGATTCCCCCATCGGTCAGCACACCATCCACATCGGTGATGACCAGGCGCACATCGGCCAATTGCGGCTTGTTTTCGTCCGGCATGCCCGCCATGAGTCGCCTGACACGTTCCAGGCATTGCGGTGTGTCCACCCCCGGGCCGGTGGGTTCCACCTGAAAAGCCCGGATGCGCACGCCCGCCACCAAAAGCCGCAACTGTTCCAGTTTTTCTGCGCTTTCCAGCATGGGTTGCGGCATGGCGGCGTAGGCTTCCAGTACCTCCCGGCGGTACGCATAGATACCCACATGCTTCAGGTAGGTGGCCACCTCACCGTCGCGCGGATAAGGAATGGGGCTGCGACTGAAGTACAGCGCATCCCCTTGCGCACCCAACACCACCTTCACCGTGTTGGGGTTTTGCGCCTCGGCGGCTGGCAGCGGGTGGCAGAGCGTGCCCACCTGTACCGAAGGGTCTGCTTGCATGCCGCGCATGAGCAGTCCCACATCCTCGGGCCGTATCAGCGGCTCGTCCCCTTGGAGGTTGATGTACAGATCGGCTGGGCACCGTTGCATCACTTCCACCAGACGGTCGGTGCCTGAGGGGTGGTCTGGCGACGTCATCAACGAGCGGCCGCCAAAACCCCGCACCGCCGAGGCGACGCGCTCGTCGTCGGTCGCGACCAGCACCGCATCAATGCCAGGCACCTGTAGCGCCCGTTCATATACGTGCTGCACCATGGGTTTGCCCAATATGTCAGCCAGGGGCTTGGCGGGCAGGCGCGTGGAGCCATAGCGGGCCGGTATCACGATGACAACGCTCATTTCGCCACTTTCAATGCTCATTCAATGTCCAGGGGCGGGAAAGACTTCACCAGGTCGTCCACCGCCTTGATTTGCGTAAGGAATGGCTCCAGCTTGTCCAGCGGCAGGGCACTGGGCCCAATCGCACTTGGCGTTGGCCGGGTCTGGGTGTGCTTCCAGAAACAGGCCGGCCAGCCCCACGGCCATACCGGCGCGGGCAAGATCTACCACCTGCTGGCGGCGGCCACCCGAGGCGGCGCCACCCGGATCACGCTGCTGAAGCGCATGCGTCACATCAAAAATGATGGGCAGGTTGTTGGTGACCTTCTTCATCACGCCAAAGCCCAGCATGTCCACCACCAAGTTGTCGTAGCCAAAGCAGGTGCCACGGTCGCACAGCATGAGTTGATCATTGCCGGCTTCACGGAACTTCTCGACGATGTTGAGCACCTGGGACGGGCTCAGGAACTGCGGCTTCTTGATGTTGATGGGCTTGCCCGTTTTGGCCAAGGCCACCACCAGGTCGGTCTGGCGAGCCAGGAAGGCCGGCAACTGCAGCACATCCACCACATCGGCCACAGGCGCAGCTTGCCAAGCCTCGTGCACATCCGTGAGCACGGGCACGCCAAACTCCTTTTTGACTTCATCAAGAATCATCAATCCTTCTTCCAAACCAGGTCCACGGTAAGAATGAATTGATGAGCGATTGGCCTTGTCGAAACTGGCCTTGAAGACATACGGAATACCGAGCTTCTGTGTGACACGGACGTATTCGGCACAGCTGCGCAGTGCTAGGTCAAGCGACTCGAGGACGTTGATGCCGCCAAATAAAGTAAATTCATTGCTATTGTTGATTTCGACCATGATCTTGATACTTGCTTCTCGACGGCTGGCGGATTGCCTTTATCGAGGTATTGGCCAGTTGAAGTTTGGTGGTTGAAGAAAATAATGTCAGTCTAGATCGGCTTCAACGAAAGCCCTCTCTCAACTTCGGGGTTATATGGTTCTCAAGTATGTGCCGTCCCGCAATTTCCAAGAAATCATCCGCCCAATGATTATTGTCCCGCAATGCCAAGTCTGCCCCCGCTAAACCAATCAAACTCGAGGGCTCAAAGTATCCGGCACCATTTGTTTCGGCGGAGCTTTTAATGCATTTATTCAGTCTGACGCGATCAACGACTCGTTGGCCATCAGGTTTTCTGACATCAAAATGACCCACAAAAATAATAGGTTTTTTGATGTAATTAACTATATTGGCAATGGTTGTTGATATTGCTTCATCGGGCTCTATCGACATCTCGATCAGTGCGGCCCATTGAATAACATGTGGAGGCACATTGATCCCTTTGGTTTTTGGGGTGTGCCGAGTTTTGGTTCCGTTTGGCATCCCCCTGGATTTGTCGCAAAGTTCTGCAAACCACTCTTCTAGACCATACTGATTCACAAAATAATCTCTGACAAAATTCAGCTGTAACTCATAGCCGTGTAGGGTTAGTCTTCTGACCGAAGAAATCTCAATCAGAAAAATATCGGTCCTGCTAATGTTGGCTCGTTTTTTGGATTGAGTCTCGGATTCCGTGTCGGGACATGCAATTCCATTTATAAGTATGGATAGATCAGGTGGAATGGCAAGGCGGTTATTGGCGGCTCTTATCTTCTGATATGCCTCTCTAGGTGTATGGCAAAATTCAGTAAGACGCGAGTTATTTAATTGAATTTTTGAGTTGTTTTTTAGTGCCCTCATGGGGTTGTGGACTCGACATGATCCAATTACTGATACAACTGGCTTCATTTGATTGAATGTTTAAAGCTGCCGACTTTGTTTTGGGTGAGAGGTTGATGTGTCAAGAATCTTAAATTTATCGTTGCATCTTTTTACTAGATAAATTTTTGGATTGAACTCATTAAGCATGCCATTTTCTATGAGTGACTGAATTTGACTGATTGATTTACGAGCATCGCCGAAGTTTATAGAATTCTTGTGCGACTCAAGCTTGTAGTTCCACCATTCAATTCCCTTAAGTAGTTCGATTGTTTTGGGATCAAATCTGTACCGTATGAGGCGGGCGGGGACGCCGCCCATGATGGCATAGTCCGGCACATCCTTACTAACAAAGGATCCGCCGGCGATGATTGCACCATTGCCAACCTTTACGCCTTGTTTGATGATGGAATTGCGGCCGATCCAGACATCATTCCCAACTTCTGTGACGGCGGAGTTTCCGCGAAATCTCAATTCAGGATTTATGAAATCCTGCCAGTTTTCATCAGAGTCAAAATAGCGAACGCCGTCAAATACGAAGGGGTGCGAACTGAGCCAGTCGACTGGATGCTCGGCAGGCCCTATCGCTACATTGGCCGCTATCGAGCAAAATCTACCGATAGAAGCTCTTCTAACTTCAGAGCCGCTGCCTATGTAAGTAAATGCACCTATGCGACAAGCGCCAATCAGCACGGCTGTGCTGAGGCGTATAGGCACTTCGTATTCGAGTGATCCACCAATTTGCTTGATATTGGTTGATGCATGCAATCCGTATTCTGCAAGGGTTGTTAGTGCATTTTTGTCAGTGGTGATTTCTCTTGTTGGGGGTTGACTTACTTTGTCATTAATGTTCATCTTGCCCACCGATACCATTGTCTAATTAGGCTGCTTCTCGAATCCTCAAAGAAGGCTTGTCTATCACGTCGGTATTTCTGGTATTTTCGATTGTCAGTCAAAAGCCTGATCGCGATATCTTCAAGTTTGCGACCCGGTACTGAGCTTGATTCTCGTCCAACTACAGCAGTTGATGACTCTGCCTCGGGCTGAACAAGTGACTTGACCTTTGATGCCGCAGGCTTGGTTGTCGCATGCACTACAGCGGCGCCAACTTTCCAAACCGAATCGCTGGCTGCGCGCTTGGCCTGCGGATGGATGATGTACTGGCGGCTGACGCCACCCAGGGCATCCTCAAAATGATGACCCAGCAGAAGCGCGGCATCCACCTTGCTCGGCGTGCTGATGAATGAAGCCAGCACGCGCTCGCCCAGGAAAGAATCAATCCAGATCTGTCCGCTCAAGTGGCCGTATTCGCGCTCGAAATCGCGGGCGAACTGGGTACAGCCCTGGTGGACTTCCTCGATCAGCTGGCGTCGAGCACCGTGATTTTCCTCGCTCCGGAAAACTGGAGTCAGATCAGTGCCGGAGCGCTCGACCCGGATCAGGCTCGATTCGACATGGCATGTCAGGTATTCAAGTAATTGTCTATTGGCGACGACAACGCTGGGGTGATTGGCGGCCAGCAAGTCGCCCATGTAGGCCCAGAGCTTGTTGCCTTTCGCCTTCCAGACCTCGGCGCCCTGCAAGGTGGCGTAGTAGTAGCCATGGATCGGCCGTTCGATCAGGTCGGCCAGCGCGCCCTGCATATTGCCTTTCCAGCCGATATCGACCACACCCGGGTTGTCGCACTGGCAGATGCCAACGCGTTCCAAGTAAGTCAGGTAGCATCCACGCTCCCGGCCGGCCACCTCGAGGATCTGCTCCATCAGGCGCCCGCAAAGCCTCGAGAACTTGACTCGGCCGGCAGGGTCGGATTCCAGCTTGTCCGGCCAGCCTGTGTAGCCGCTGTCCGCCCAGACCGAAGGGCTCACATCGCTTTCAGCCAGCCCGAAGCGGTTCTGCAGCAGCTCGCCCACCGTCGCGCCAGCGCGGAAAGGATGTCCGGAGAGCGCCAGCACGTCCCCCTGGCTGCGCAAGCTGGCGACCCGCGTAGCGCGGCGTGACGCATAAAGGTAAGTCGAGGGGACGGCATTGCTATCGTTGACATGCAGGGCGTCGTAAACCTGCTTCAGAATCCAGCCTTCGCGGGACAGGAAGTACAGGCGGGTAATGCCATCACGCTGAGCCTGTCGGCCCAGCCACAGCATGAAGCCGGTCAGCAAAGGCCCCAGCCCGGCATAGCCCAGGTGATGCGGGTTGCCGTGGAAATGCGAGTTCTTTTCGTGCTCGCCCGCTGGGGCATCGAACAAGGCGTGTGCGGTCAGACCCGCGATGGCGCTGCGCGCGCGTTCACCCGCGCCCGACCGTGGTGGGTAGATCAGCTTGTAGTGGTCGTTGCCACGCAGGCGATCGATTGCGCGCAACAGCCGGAAGGTCTTCATACCCCTAGCCTGTGCTTGCTCCACATCCGCCACTTTGTTGTCACCCACGTGCAGAACTTGCGACGGCGGCAGCTTGATCTCCTGAAGAGCGACGTCAAACAGTCCGCCTTCCTTCTTGCGCACCAGATAGTCGCTGGAGAGAAAAAGCTTCTTGTAGCCTTGGTAGCCTGCCTTGCGCAACATGCGCTCGATCACCTCGGCAGACAGATACATGTCCGAGATCAGGTAGATGGGCTTGCCGCTGCTGACGGCGATATCCCAGCATTTCCGGCCAAACGGACGCGGCTGGATCAGTCCCACTTCCATTTCGGTCTCGGCTTGAAGCAGGGACTTAGTGGTCTGCTCGGACAAATCATAGTAGGCCTGAATGCAGGAATAAATCTCTTCCAGCGTGATCTCTCCCTTTTCACTCAGCTCGCGCGTACTGACTTCTGCATTCAGCCGGACACGAGCAAAATCCTCCGCCACGCCATGCGTGATTTCAAGTGCCCCACGCTCTAAGAACTTGTAGGCATCAGCAGGCACCTCGGTGGGGCGCTTGATCAGAGTGTCAAAGACATCAAATGTCACTGCAGCAACTTCCGGATCAGAAACCGCTCGCCGAAACTTTCCGATTTCCGCCTGACGCGCAGCCCAACGCTCACCGGAGCGTGCAAGGTCTCGTTCAGCGCGTTCAACGGTGAAAGCGCTCAGCAGTTTCTTTGAATAGCCCGGATCGATGTCACTGAATGCAGGCATCAAGTCCAGTCCCCTGGCGCCAGCACGCTTGCGTTGCAGCATGTCAAGCAGCAGGTTGCTCAGGAACTCACGGTCGCTCACAACGCTAGACGCCAGAGGTTGGTTGTGGTTGAGGAGGAAGGACAAGATTCGCGACGATCGCTCGAACTCGTCATGCTTTTCTATACTGACCGGAGGCGTTGCCAACGGCTGCAGGAAAGTATCTCCACGCACTGTCAACTTCCGAGACCATGCCAGGGCTTGCAAGCCAATCGACGAGGAGCATGTTATTACCTCGTCCACCAAAGGTAGTAGGTACTGGGAAACGCTACTGATGCGGTCAAATTCCTCGTAGTAAATGAGGTTTGGATAGCTTTTCTGCAGTACGTGGAAATTGTCCTTATTGATTGCAGTGTCTGATACTCTGGGCGTCACATACTGCGTCACCACAACGCCAGTCTGAGGACTGGTTGTGCTCAGGACGTCCAACAGTAAATCTGTTTGATTGAGATACGCAGTGTCTGCTCGGAATGTGTAGTGAGCGCTGACCTGTAGTGGCAGGAGTGCGAGATGCTCAAATCGGTTCCTTTTTGACAGTAACTTCTTATCAATGGGCTGCAATGTTTGGATAGCATCTCGAACACGGGCAAGAAAGTCCCGGGTGACTGCAAGATTCGCTGCGTTTGGTTCAAATGATTGAATTTCGCTGGCGTGCTTATATAGGGATCCGTGCCTGTATAGTCCAACAGGATCAAAAGTGACAGTATGTGGGTAGGGAGCTCTGCTAAATGCGCCTGGCATTTGGTGTACGATCAGAGCCTCTGGATGCATCAGCTCTAGAAATGGAACCGGCGTCTCCCAAAGCAGGATAATGTCGTAAGCATCACCCAGCATGGTCGAGAGGTGCGCAACTATTTTGTCTTGACTTCTTTCCTTGCCATTCAAGTAAAGTTCAGCAGAGGGGTCGGATAACGTTCCAAAGGCTGCAATTTGGTCCGAAATTTTGAAATCAATAGGGTTGACACTGTAGTCAAGGGCGTTTCGCTCCGAGTTCAAAAGCTCTGGGAGCACGAAGTCGACCTCCCAGCCGATCGATGCCAGAGTATTGGCCTGCGGGGCAAGGTGTTTTTTGAGGCAGTTTCGATAGAAGAGTGGATCGCCGTGTGCTGCCCAGGGTGGAATCCAGAAGAGAACTTTCATTTGAAGGGCTTCTCAGTCAATTGATGAATTACTTGGTGGTCTTGTCATAGGCCAAATACGACCTTGGCGCTCACCGCAATCTGATAGATGATCTGGGTCATGTCTTTCCAGAACTGGCGCTGCTTCTCATCCACCTTGGGCAGCACCAGAACCTGGTCGCCAGGGCGCACGGCCAGGTTCTGGGGTAAGTCGGTGGCGTCGGTCTGTTCAAAGCTGCCGTCGCGTCGGGCAATGACGACGCGGCTGTTGTCGGCGTTCTGGGTGTAGCCGCCGGCGCGGCTGATGTAGTCGGGCAGGCTCAGGCGTGGTTCATGGGCCACCGCGTTGGGGAACAGCACTTCGCCGCTGACCAGAACCAGGCCGTCCTTGCGTGGAACGCGCAGCACGTCGCCGTTTTCCAGCAGCAGGTCGTTGCGCTGTTCGCTCTGCGCAATCACCACCTGGCCCAGGGGCTGCACGCGGCGGGCGCGATCAACCCACTGCAGGGTCAGGTCGGCTTCGTCCTTGCGCAGGCGGGCTTCGTCGCTGCTGCCGCTGCGCGCGGTGAGCAGGGCTGCTTCCAGGCTGCGCAAGCTGGTGTCCAGCATGTCCTTTTGCCGCTGCTTCACGCTCTGGCGGAAAAGTTGCACGTTCTGCGCTTCGGCGTCGGGGGTGGGCTGGATCTGGCCGAGCAGGGCGCCCAGGCGGGTGCCGTAGGGCAGCACATACTCTTGTGGGCTGGTGTGCTCGCCCTCTACGCGCACGGTGATGGTGCCGGGCTTCTTGTCGGCCGTGAATTCCACCTCGTCGCCGTCCATCAGGGGGACGCTGGGCGCCTCGCCAATGGTGTAGTACTCGGTATTGCGCACTGTCCCGGTGTTGCGGACCACGCGTACATGGGTCACTTGGGGGTAGGGCTTGGCCAGATCAGCCAGTTGCCCCAGCGTGCTGGCCTGCTGATTACCGAACCGTTCGAATTCGAAGCGCTTGGCGTTTTCTGCCAGGCCGGTGACGCGCACGGTCCCCTGGCGCGGTGGAACAAAGATGACATCGCCGTCAGCCAGCTGCAGCAGCGGCATGTGGCCAAAGATGAGGAAGTCATAAAGGTTGAAGGTGGCGCGCGTCTGCTGGCCGCGCTTGACTTGCACCGCCAGAAAGCTGCCGCGCTCGGGGTCAATGCCACCGGCCTGGTCGAGGAAGTGCAGCAGACTGTCCATGCTGGTGCCGCTGTACAGGCCCGGACGGCTGACGTTGCCGCTCACAAACACGCGAACCGGCTGCGCAGCCGCCAAGCTGGCGTAGCTGTTGACATTGGTGCGGAAGGTGCGGCGCACCGCGTCTTCCATCCGGGTTTGCAGATCGGCATTGCGAATGCCGCGCACCTGCACTGGGCCCACGTGCGGCAGGAAAATGTTGCCCTGCGGATCAACCGTGATGGGTGCGTCGAAACTGAACGCGCCCCACAGGCGCACCTGCACGGTGTCCCCGGTGGCGATGAGGTAGTCGGGGTTGAACGGGGTGGCGCCGGCGTTGGCAAACGCGCCGGTGAAAAGTTGGGCGCCAAACACGTCGCTGTTTGAATTTGCCTGCTGCTGCGCCTGAACTGCTGGAGAGGTGACCAGAGCGGTGGTGGCAGGTGGGGTGCTGCGGGCAGCTGTGCTGGGCGCTTCGGGGAGGCGCAAGCTGTCGCCAGGCGAGGGCAGGTTGGTGGGTTGCGCCTGAGTGGTCAGGGCCAGGCAGGCGAGCAAGAGCGCGGGCAGGCCTGTGAGCAGGCGGCGAAGTGGGTCGTGTTTCACTTGAACGCTGGGCATGTTCAGTCCTGGTGGTCTTTCACGATGGCGCTGAGCAGCTGCAGCACGCCCGCCAGCAGCAGGGCGGTGATGGTGAAGACAATGAAGTTGTAGAAGCGGCGGGGTTGGAGCGGGTACTCGGGCAGACCGGCGCTTTGCAGGACCGAGACCTTCTTGAGCGTGCGGGTGGCTTCGACGCGCCCCTTCTCCAGGGCGACAAGGGAAGACTCGAACACCTCTTGGGCGAACTTGGCTTCCATTTCGAGTCGGCCGTACGCCTCCACCGTGGCGTTGAGCGTCTTGCCGCCGGGCGCGGTCAGGCGGGCTTTTTCGGCGCCGATCTGCCGCTGCACAGCATCG
>Ga0075012_10002054_pt1 | contig 19985 bp, 20 predicted proteins | sample All_14_2_FD_71474 | JGI IMG/M metagenome (GOLD analysis project Ga0075012, IMG submission 71474) | Freshwater microbial communities in response to fracking from Pennsylvania, USA - Allegheny Zone_MetaG_DW_15 | ecosystem: Environmental > Aquatic > Deep subsurface > Groundwater > Drilled... | reverse complement strand
GTGATCATCGGCGCGACTTCGGCGGCGTCCAGAACGATCTCGCGGTCAAAGGCCGCGCCGTCGTCGCTGCGCAACGTCCGCCAGAAGGACACGGCGCGTTCCCACCGGGCGCCCCTGGGCGCGAACGGCCGCCCTTCGAGCCAGGCGAAGGTCTTTTCATCCGGCGCGATGACGGCGGTGAAGGCGCCGAACTCGGCCGCCATGTTGCAAAGCGTCAGCCGCGCCTCGATCTCAAGCCGTTCGATGGCAGGGCCGGCGAACTCCACCACATGCCCCTGGCCACCGCGCGAGCCGTGTCGAGCCAGCAGGGTCAGGGCCAGATCCTTGGCCGTGGCCCCGTCCTCGAGCGCGCCCTCGACCCACACTCGCATCGAGCGGGGACGGGTAAGACGCAGCGCCCGCGTCGCCAGCGCGTGCTCGGCCTCTGTCGATCCGATGCCCCAGGCCAGGGCTCCCATCGCCCCCTGGGTGCAGGTGTGACTATCGGGACAGACCACCGTCAGTCCGGGAAGCACGATACCCTGTTCGGGCGACACGACGTGGATGATGCCCTGGCGCGGATCGCCGATGTCGAAGACGGTGATGCCCTCGGCTCGCGCGGCCTCGCGGGTCTGAACGATGAAGGCCGTCCCGCCCGGCATACGCGTCTCGTCGCCCCGGCCCGGAAAGGTGTCGACGATATGATCCATGGTGCAGAACACCCGCCTCGGCTCGGCGACCCCGCGTCCCGCCGCGCGCAGGCTTTTCAGCGCGATCCCGCCGGTGCGCTCGTGCAGGAAGACCCGGTCGATGGCGATCAGGTCGCCGCCGCCCGCGTTGCTCTGGATCAGATGCTGCGCCCACAGTCTGTCGAACAGGCTCGACGGGGCCTTTGCGGCGGTCGCCAGAGTGGTCATGAGTGGCTACCGCTTTTTCGGCTCACGCACCGACCCGAACGCACGCCCGACGAAAGACCATGCCGTTGACTGAAGACGCCAACCTGTCGTTTCGAGCGGGGCCAGAACTGGACCCAACCCTGCCGACGCCCCTGTACCATCAGGTCTATCTGACGATCCGCGCCCGGATTCGTTCGGGTGAAATCCTGCCCGGCGCGATGCTGCCTGGCGAGTTGCCGCTGGCGAAGATGTTCAACGTCTCGCGCATCACGATCAAGCGCGCGCTCAGCGAGTTGGCGGCGGACGGCCTGCTGGATCGTCAGCGCGGCCGCGGCACCGTGGTCACCTCGGCCAACCCCGCGCCGATCGTGAAGGGTTCGTTCGACACCCTGGTCGAGAGCCTGAAGCTGATGGGGCTCGAGACCGAGATCGAGATCATCGAGGTCGCGGAGATCGCCGCCGACGCGATCACCGCCCGTCTGCTGGAACTCGCCCACGGCGCGCCGGTCCAGCGTGCGGTTCGTCGGCGCAAGCTTCAGGGCGAGCCGTTCTCTTACCTCATCACCTATATCCCGGCCGAAATCTCGCGCCGGTATTCGATCGAGGATCTGGCCACCACCTCGCTGCTGGTGCTGCTGGAGCGCGCCGGCGCCAAGGCCGTCGACGCCGAACAGTGGATCATGGCCGTCGCGGCCGAACCCGCCGTCGCCGCCGCGCTCGACACCGCCGATGGTGCGCCCCTGCTGAAGGTGGACCGCGTCATGCGCGACGCCACGGGCCGACCGGTGCAACTGATCCACTCGCACTACCGGTCCGACCGGTTCCACTATCACGTCACGACGCGAGATCGACGGCCTCTGGCCGATGGTTGAGTGCGGCATCGCTGGATCGCTGTTCGACGCCGATGGAAAGGTCGCAAGATCGGCCTTGCAATCCTGCCACAAGTGAAATGTTATATGAATAGATCATTTCAGGAGCGCCGGGCTCCTTCGGCCGTTCTCCAGGACGGGCGACCTTGATCGTTCACGGAGCCGCCGTCATGCCCACTGACCTGCATTTCGAGCCGACCATGGTTCTGGACGACCGCTCGGCGCGTCAGATCTATCAGGGCGTGAAGGCCAATCCGGCGCGCAAACGATTCGGCTTCGGCGAGAAGATCGCGATCCTGAACATCGATTTCCAGCAGGCCTATACGCGGCCCGATCTGTTCCCGAACTCGGCCTATGTGACCGACCCGAACCAGATCGACTGGGTCAACCGCATCTCCGCCCTGGCCCGCTCGGCGGGCATGCCGGTGATCTGGTCCCACGTCGCCTACAAGGCCGACGGCGGCGACGCCGGCGTCTGGGGCACGCGGACCAACACGCCCGACAGCCTTCAGAACATCAAATACGACACCGACCGCCACGCCTTCGACACCCGTTGCGACATCCAGCCTGATATCGACCTAGTCTATACCAAACGCATGCCCAGCATGTTCTTCGAAACCCCGCTGCGTAGCTATTTGCAGTGGCACGCAGTTGATACCGTGCTGGTCAACGGCGGCTCCACCTCAGGCTGCGTGCGCGCAACCGCCGTTGACGCCCTCAGCCACGGGTTCCGCACTATCGTCGCCGAGGAATGCGTCGCCGACAAACACGAAAGCTACCATTTCGCCAACCTGACCGACCTTCTGCTGAAATACGCGGACGTCGTCGAAGCTCAGGAGGTCGTTGACTGGTTGATGGCCCGGCAAGCCTAAGGCACATCGGCGATCTCGCTCGCGGTCGCACTCCACACGGCTGCATCGGCTCCGAGGACGTTCATAACAGTACGAACCGCATGTGTCCGGAACGGCTGGCCGCTGACATAGGGCGTCAGGGTGAAGCCGATCGCACGACCGCCGAACCGATCGACCCCGGATTTCAGATAGTCGACAGCCTCCAGAATCTGACGGGCCCAGACGTCCTCGGACTGGCGCTTGTCGATCAGCAGATTGCGGTCGTCCAGCTCATTGGATAGCGGCACTGCCGTCACGGGCCCAGCCGCCGTCCGCATCGTCACCGGCACATCGTCCTGTTCCCAGTCCAAGCAGATGTCGAAGCCGGCCGCCGCGATCAGCTCCAGCGTATGGAACGACTGCTGACGGGCCGGTGACATCCAGGTCCGGGGTTTCAGGCCAGCCGCCGCGAACAGGGCGACGACCTCTGCGATCCACCCTGCCTCAACCTCGCGTTCCAGCCCGCCCCAATGGATATGGTCTGTCGATAGGCCATAGGCCGCGATCTCGTGCCCGTCGGCAAGGATGGCGTTGATGAGGGGCCGTAACCGCACCAGCTGGTTCGCATTGACCGGAAACGTCGCTTTCAGGGCCGACGCCTTCAGAGCGTCCAGAATGCGGAACACCCCGACCCGATTGCCGTAGTCCCGGGTTGTGTAGTGGCGCAGGTCGGGGTAGGCGGTGACCATTGCGCCCGGGTGTTTGAACGGAGCGCTGGTCGGCGTCAGGCTGTGGTGCTCTATCGGAACCACGATCATGGCCGCGACCGCCGCGTCGCCGGGCCAGACTTTCAGCGGCCGCACCGATTCTGGTCGCCAATCATAGAGGTCCTGATCCATGCCGTAGGCGCGCCGGGGATAGGTCAGGTAGTCATCGGGCAGGCTCATCGGGCAAATCCCGTTCCGACTGTCGCGAGCCCGCGTCCGGCGACGTCGCCGAGCGTCTGTTCCCAGTAGTGCTCGCGATAGTGGCCCGCGATCTCGGCCGCCGTGGTGATCCACACATCGTCGGCATGGGCGGTGATATGTTTCAGGGCCTCCTCGAACGGCCGCACCCTGTGGCTCTGGCCGACCAGATAGGCGTGCAGCGGGATGCACATCACCGTCCCCGACCGTTCGCCCTCGGCCAGCAACTGATCGAAATGCCGCTTCAGCACGTCGGCATAGCGCCACGGATCCATCGCCTGCGCACCATAGGTGATGACGTCGTTGACCTCGAGCGAATAGGGCATCGACACCACCTTGCCGGTGCGGGTCTTGAGCGGCTGAGGCTGGTCGTCCTGGAACAGGTCGCAAGTATACCAGAAGTCGTTCTCGCCCAGTAGGTCGAACGTCCGCTCGGTATGGGTCAGCGCAGGCGCCAGATAGCCCCGGATGCGCTGGCCGGTGGCCTTCAGGATGGACTGGATCGAGTCCTGAATCATGGCCCGCTCCTGGGCCTCGTCCATGCCGTAGGAGTAGCGGGTGTTGTAGATGCCGTGGCTGAAGAACTCCCAGTTCCGCTCCACGCAGGCCTCGATGATCTCGGGATGATGGTCGATCAGCGCCGTGGACAATGAGATCGACCCCCGCATCCCGTGCCGGTCCAGCATCTCCATCAGCCGCCAGTGCCCGACGCGGTTGCCCCAGTCGCGCTGCGAATAGCCGACCACGTCCGGAGAGGGCTTGGGCCAGCCGGGACGTTGCGGATTCCTGGGCGGATCGAACTCGTAGTATTCGATGTTCGGCGCGATCCAGAAGGCCAGCTTCTTCCCTCCAGGCCAGACGACGGACGGACGATCCCTGTAGGGCCAGTAGTCGTATAGGTTTGGATCCGCTTGCATGGTGTGCTCCGAAGGACTGGACAATCCCGTCCTGGGGATCAAAGGAGAATTCTCGCCAAAAAATCGCCCGCCCGCTTTCGGCATTCGAGACATGATCGCTCTGCGAATACTTCATGTCTTTGCCAGAAGAGTCGCCGTCTCCTGAGAAAGCGATATGGACTGTGGCGCACGACAATCCCCGCCGCGTCCTTCCCGATTCAAATAACAACGGTCACGCGCGCGGTTGCGCTTCGATACGGAAAAGCTGATGTGAGGGCACCTCATTCCGATGGCGCTCCGGGCTGTACGCATTGTGCGAGGCGAGCGTGATGAAGCGTCTCTTCACTGGCACCTGGGATTTAAACCGTCCCTGCTCGGTGTCTCGGAGCCGTTCCGGATGACGAAGATCGAACCGCGCGAAATCAGCCGTCTCAGTCAGAGGCTCATGCCAAGGATCCCGAAGACGACATAGCAGTCGCCCAATGCACAGACGATTGTGCCACGCGATTCAAATCACCCGCCAAGCGGAAAACACGCCCGATCTAAGAATGAATATCGCGTAATTTTCAGCGAGTAACACCCTCAAAAAAGGCACTATCTGTCTGATTTTTATTGAAAATCCCGCGTGGCAGTCCCTAGGGGAGTCGAACCCCTCTCTTCAGGTTGAAAACCTGACGTCCTAACCGATAGACGAAGGGACCGCTGCGCGAGAGCGGGCGATATAGCGGGCGATTCCAGGAGGCGCAAGCGGGGAAACGACTGAAAGTGATAGGACTATGCTACTGCGCCATTCGGGGGTCTGAGATGTCCTCGATCTCCAGCTGGACGCCTATTCTGCCGTTCCAGTCGTCCGCCTTCAGACGACCGGCGACATTCAATCCCCCCTGCCCGGCCAGCAACGCCTTGCCGCCGGGCATATCGGCGCAGCGCCAGGCGATGGCCTTAACGGAACTGCCGTCGGCCCCGACGAGGCGACACCGGACGTGGCCGCCGGTCATGGCCACGGGCTCGCGCACCTGGACCCCGGTCATTGCGAACAGGGGTTCGGGGTTGGCGGGACCGAAGGGGGCCAGTTGTTCGAAGGCCTCGAACAGGGCGCGAGTGGCCCCGAAAGGTTCGATCAGGGCGTCGATCTCAACCCGGTCGATGGCCTCGGCGTCGGCCTGTTCGCCGATCAGCCGGTCGTTGAGGAACTCGCGCAGTTCATCAATTCGGTCAGCCCGGACGGTCAGGCCCGCCGCCATCGCATGGCCTCCGCCCGCAATCAGCACGCCTTCGTTCCAGGCCGCCTGGATGGCGCGGCCCAGGTTCATGCCGGGCTGGGACCGACCCGAGCCCTTGCCGATGCCGTTGACCGCATCGACACCGATGACGATGGCTGGCTTTCGCCAGCGTTCGCGCAGACGCCCCGCCACGATGCCGACGACGCCCGGATGCCAGTCGTCGCCCGCGACGACGACGACGGCCGAGCCGTCGGCGTGTTGGCCAGTCTGTTCGACGCGGCGAACGGCCTCTTCGGTGACCTCGCGCTCGACCTCTCGTCGGGCGATGTTCAGCGCGTCCAGTTCTTCGGCCAGCATGCGGGCCTCGTCGGGGTCGTCTGTGGACAGCAGCCGGGCACCCAGATCCGACTTGCCGATTCGCCCCCCGGCATTGATCCGAGGTCCGAGGATGAAGCCCGCGTGGTTCGACTTGGCGGGTCCTTCGACCGCCCCTGCCGCCGCCAGCAGGGCCTTGAGGCCCGGATTGCGCCAATGCGACATCACGCCAAGGCCCAGCCCCGTCAGAGCCCTGTTGAAACCCGTCAGGCCGGTGACGTCACAGATCGCCCCCATGGCGGCGAGATCCAGCCACTGACGGATGTCGGGCTGGGGCGATTCGGCGAACAGTCCCCGTATCCGCGCCTCGCGGTTCAGGGCGGCCAGAAGCACGAAGACCACCCCCGCCGCCGCCAGATTGCCCTGGCCCGAGTTGCAGCCGGGCCGGTTGGGATTGACCACGGCCAGACACCGGGGTGGTTCCTCGCGCATCATGTGATGGTCGATGACCACGACATCCAGACCGATCGCGGTAGCATGGGCCACCGCCTCGTTGGCCGCCGCGCCGCAGTCCACGGTGATGACCAGATCGGCACCCGAGGCCTTCAACGTGTCGAAGGCCTTGGCGCTCGGCCCATAGCCTTCTGTGATGCGGTCCGGGACATAGATCGGAAGCTCGGCCCCCATCGCCCGGAACCATCGGACCAGCAGCGCTGCGCTGGACGCCCCGTCCACGTCATAATCAGCGAAAACATGGACACTGCGGCCGCTGACCAGGGCGTCGAGGATCGCCGTCGCCGCCGCGTCCATATCCATAAAGCTGGACGGATCGGGAAACAGGGCCTTCAGCGTCGGAGACAGAAAGTCGGCCCCCTGATCGGCACGCACGCCGCGCGCGGCGAGAGCCCGCGCCAGAGGTTCGTCCAGACCCAGAGCCTGCATGTGGGCGCGTATCACACCAGGCTCGGCCGGCCGCTGTCGCCACGCCCGTCCGGACAGCGACCGCGAAACGCCGAGAAAGGCGGCTGAACTCGCGGTTGGAATGCCGCCATCCGCCATCCTCACAGAGGCCTTGTCATGCGGATGCGGCGGATCGTGCGCGTCGAGGAATCCATCACCACCGTATGTGTCGACACCAGACCCCGTCGGATGACCACCCCGTCCAGGATCGCGCCCTTGGTCACACCGGTGGCGGCAAAGACCGCATCCCGGGACACCAGTTCGTGCAGGTCATATTTACGGTCGAAGTCACGAATGCCGATGCGGGAGGCTCGCGTGCGTTCGTCGTCGTTGCGAAAGATCAGCCGTCCCTGAAACTGCCCGCCGACACACTTCAGCGCTGCGGCCGCAAGCACGCCTTCCGGAGCACCGCCCGAGCCCAGATAGAGGTCGATTCCGGCTTCGGCCTCGGTCGTGTGTATGACACCCGCGACATCGCCATCCGAAATCAAGACAACGCGGGCCCCCGCCTCGCGAAGTTCGGCGATCAGGTCCGCGTGGCGCGGGCGGTCCAGCACACAGACGGAGACATCCTCTGTCCCCACACCCTTGGCGGCGGCAAGCGATCGGACATTCGCGGTCGGCGCCCTGTCCAGATCGACCGTGCCCTCAGGATAGCCCGGACCGATCGCGATCTTGTCCATCAGGGTATCAGGTGCATGCAGCATCCCGCCGCCTTCCGACATCGCCAGCACGGTCAGGGCCCCGGCCATGGCCTTGGCTGTCAGGGTCGTGCCTTCCAGGGGATCGAGCGCGATATCGACGGCCGGACCGGCACCCGTTCCGACCTTTTCGCCAATAAACAGCATCGGGGCTTCGTCACGCTCTCCCTCGCCGATCACGATCCGGCCATCGATGTCCAGGGCATTGAGCGCGGTGCGCATGGCATCGACAGCCAGTTGGTCCGCCGCCATCTCGTTGCCTCGCCCGATCTGAGACCAGGCCGCGATCGCCGCCAATTCCGTGACGCGAGCGGCGCTGGAAGCAAGGTTGGAAAGAAAGGGGGCCTGACCCATGAGTGGCGCGTCGAACATGAAGTCCCTTCCAGGGGGAACCGGGTCTCGGACACTGCCGACCGGGGCGGAGCACCCTGAGGCGAGTCGTATAGCCGGGCGAGCCGTATCAGCGCGGTCGATCGATCGGAGGTGGTGCAGCGGCGCGGGCTCGCAGAGCGGCGGCGCGGGCCTCGATGTCGGCCGTGGTCTGGATGGATGCGGGAGAGACCTCCGTCGCATCCATGCGGGCTGCGACCTCGCGTTCAAGCGCTGCCGGATCACCCAGGGTCCACTCAAGCCGTCCGACCTCGCCGGCCAGGGCACCGCCGGTTGCGCGCAGGGTATTCACGCGCGTCGCGACCTGACCAGGCTCCAGAGCGGGCGTTTCCTTGGGGAAGTCCTCCCATCTCGGAAAGGCCCGGTTGGCCTCGACCAGAGCCAATACGCGCGGAGCTACGGACGAGGTGGCGTCCACTTCGGGATCGAATACGCCCACACACCCGGCCAGACCCGAGCCAAAGAGCATCATCGAAAGCACCAGAAGCGGTCGGGCCATATTTTTCACCGCGAACACGTTCATTTCGGGGTCGGTCATATGCCATGATCGCATTCTGTGGAAGGCGACACCAGTTCGCTCCGTCCGGAAACGCCCAAAGGATATCCGATGGCCAAGCGCCCGACCCCGGTCTCCGACCAGACCCTCGATCCGGTCAAACCCCGTAAGTCCGGACGACCGACCTCGGCCAAGCCACCGCGTCCCCGCTCCAGAAAGGCCGTTGAGGTGGACGCCCCCGTCGTCGAGTCTGCACCTGAAGCAACGCCTGTGCGTAAGCGCAAGGCAAAGGCCGCAACGCCTCCTCCTCCTCCTCCTCCTCCTCCTCCTCCTCAACCGGGAGGGACGGTCGAGACCGTGGTCAATCCATTCGCAGGCATGGGTGCCGAGCAGCAGGCGATGCTGGAAAACCTGTCGATCAACCTGGCCAGGGCGGCGATGACGGCCCAGGCGGCGATGGCCGAGGCGGCGATGTCGGGGGCCAACAAGGATCCGGTCGCTTCGATGAACCCGGACCCGTTCAACATCGGCCCGGCCATGACCTCGGTCATGAGCAGCCTGGCCTCCAGGCCAGAGAAACTGTTCACGGCCCAGGCCGACCTGTTCAACCGCTATCTGGACCTGTGGGCCACGACGACACGTCGCGCCGCCGGCGAGGAAACCGCAGCGCAAGCCGTGCCTGCCGACAAGCGGTTCAAGGACGCGGCCTGGTCCGAGAATCCCATGTTCGACCTCATGCGACAGTCCTACATGGTCACATCCGACTGGATGAACGGCCTGATCTCGTCGGTCGAGGATGTCGATCCCCTGACCAAGCGTCGGGCAGAGTTCTTTACCCGGCTGCTGACCGATGCCTTCTCGCCGGCAAATTTCCTGGCCTCAAATCCGGCGGCCCTGAAGGCCATGGCCGAGACCAATGGCGAATCCCTGGTCAGGGGGATGCAGAATTTTGCCGCCGACCTGGAACGCGGTGCCGGCAAGCTGCAGATCAGCCAGGCCGACTACGGCAAGTTCGTGGTGGGCGAGAACGTCGCCACGGCCCCCGGTCAGGTCGTCTGGCGCGACGAGCTGTTCGAACTGATCCAGTTCGACGCCACGACGGAGCAGCAGCACAAGATCCCGCTGCTGATCTTTCCGCCCTGGATCAACAAATTCTACATCCTGGACCTGCAACCGGCCAACTCGATGATCCGTTGGCTGTCGGCCCAGGGGTTCACGGTCTTCGTCTGTTCCTGGGTCAATCCGGACGTGGACAAGGCCGCGTTCGGCTTTGGCGAATACCTGCAGAAAGGCATCTATCGCTGCACCGAAAAGGTGATGGAACAGGCGGGAACCGATCGTCTGAATACTGTCGGCTATTGCATCGGGGGGACGATGATGGGGATCGCCCTGGCCCATATGGCGGCCCGCGGCGACAGCAGGGTCAATGCCACCACCTTCTTTGCGGCGCAGCACGATTTCGCCGAGGCCGGCGACCTTCTGCTGTTCACCGACGAACACTGGCTGTCCCAGGTCGAAAAGATGATGGACGACGCGGGCGGAGTCCTGCCCGGAGCCGCTATGGCCGAAACCTTCAACGCGCTGAGGGCCAACGACCTGATCTGGTCCTTCTTCGTATCCAACTATCTGATGGGCAAGTCGCCGGCCGCCTTTGACCTGCTGTTCTGGAACGCGGACCAGACGCGGATGCCCAAGGCCCTGCATATGGACTATCTGCGGAGTCTCTATGGTCAGAACCGGCTGACCAGGGGGTTGTTCGAGATCGGGGGCGAGCGGATCGACCTGGGCAAGGTCCGCATTCCGCTCTATTTCCAGGCCTCGAAGGAAGATCATATCGCGCCGATGAACTCGGTCTATCGCTCGGCCCGGGCGTTTGGATCAGAGGACGTGACCTTCACCCTGGCCGGCTCGGGCCATATCGCAGGCGTGGTCAATGCGCCGGCCGCGAAGAAATACAGCCACTGGACCAATGACGCCCTTCCCGAGACCCTGGCCGAATGGCAGGCAGGAGCGGTCGAACATCCCGGCAGCTGGTGGCCCCACTGGGCGGCCTGGCTGGCCAGGCATTCGGGCGAGATGATCCCGGCCCGCGATCCCATGACGGGGCCGCTGAAACCCATCGAGCCCGCCCCCGGATCCTATGTGAAAGTGAAGTCTTGAAGCGTCTCGAACCGAACCTGCTGCTGGCGATCACCTGTGTGATGACCCTGGCACTCCTGCTCCTGACGGGCAGCCTGTACGGGGTGGCGGGCGGGGCCATCAAATATCCCCTGATGGCCGCGATCTGCATCATCGCCTTCATCATCGGCAACAGTCTGATGGCCCGACGGCTGAAGCGGGTCAGCCCGCCGATGATCTCGGTCGATTCACCCCGGACGGTGGCCTGGGCCGGGATCCTGCCCATGCTGCTGATGATCTTTGCCGGGATTCCGGTCTTCTGGCCGGGTCACGACTATGGCCTGCTGGTCATAATCGCCTCGGTCATGACCGGGCTGACGATCGAGTCGGCCCTGAAGGCCCGGCAGGTCGGCTGAGTTTCAGCCCGGCCTGAAAGTCAGGGCCACGCCATTGTTGCAATAGCGTTTGCCGGTCGGGCGCGGCCCGTCATCAAAGACGTGCCCCTGGTGCCCCAGGCATCGGGCGCAGTGATACTCGATGCGGGGAAAGCCGATGGCGAGATCCCTCTTCGTGCCGATGTTGTCCGGATTAACCTGAAAGAAGCTGGGCCAGCCGGTGCCGGAATCGAACTTCCAGGCCGACAGGAACAGCGGCAGGTCGCATCCCCGACAGACGAAGGTCCCCGCGCGGTGCTCGTCGTTCAGGGGACTGGTGTAGGGCCGCTCGGTCGCCTCGTGCCGCAACACATCATAGCTCAGGCCCGGCAGCCGCGCGCGCCACTGGGCGTCGGTCACCCGACGGAAGGGCGAGGCGGCGAACCCATCCTCGTCCGCCCTGGCGGTGCGGGATGTACAGGCCGCAATGGCCAGGGCACCGGCACCGGTCAGAAGGGCGCGACGATGAGGGATCAGGATGGCGTGGGTCATGCCTCTACATACGGTGCGCAGAAGGGAAAGGTTTCAAGGCTGCGTCCCGACCGTTTGAAGACCCGCGTATCGAAGGGTCTGGCGGTTGGCGCAGAAAAAAGGGACCGCCAAAGCGCCAGAGCGCCAAAACCCGGACCGGTGACCCGGGCAAAGACAGGAGCGTGGCGGGACCCGAGCAGACATGGCCGGGAGTCTATACCGGCGGCCAACCAGGGCGCGCTGAATTCATCAAAAAACTTGCAACCTGTTGTCCGGCAAGATCTTTGCGGCGGATATTGCGCGCGCTGACCCCTCCAGGCCATCCTTGAAGGGGTCTACAGGATGGGCAGATCCGCGCTGGCCGATCACTCCAGCCCCGTCGCCTCGTCCAGACCCAGCATCAGATTGAGGTTCTGCACCGCTGCCCCAGAAGCCCCCTTGCCCAGGTTGTCGAGCAGGGCGACCAGCCGCGCCTGCGATCCCGACCGGTCGCCGAAGACATGCAGCCGCATCCGGTTGGTGCCGTTCAGTCCCTCCGGGTCGATGCCGCTCATGGCCTCGGTGGTTTCCAGGTCGGCGACCTCGACGAAGCGGGTGCCCGCATAGTGTTCGGCCAGGGCGCCGTGGATGACCTCGATCGACGGCGAGCCCGGCAGGGAGGCGAGGTGCAGCGGAACCTCGACCAGCATCCCCTGGCGATAGGTCCCGACGGCGGGGGCGAACATCACGTCGTGGCTCAGGCCGGTGTGGCGCGTCATCTCCGGGACGTGCTTGTGATGCTGGCTGAGGCCATAGGCGCGGAAGGCGGGGGCGGCAGAGCCAGAACCGGGGGCCGCTTCAAATTCGGCGATCATGGACTTGCCGCCGCCGGAATAGCCGGAGACCGCGTTGACGGTGACGAACCGGTCGGCGGGCACGATCCCGGCCTTCACCAGCGGCCGCATCAGGCCGATGAAGCCGGTCGGATAGCAGCCCGGATTCGACACCCGCGTCGAGGCCGCGATGGCACCGCCCTGCCCTACGTCCATTTCGGCAAACCCGTAGGTCCAGCCGTCAGCCACCCGAAAGGCCGTGGAGGCGTCGATGACCCGGGTCGTCGCATTGTCGATCATGCCGACGGCCTCGATCGCCGCATCGTCGGGCAGGCACAGAATGACCGCATCGGCCGCATTCAACGCTTCACGCCGCGCCGCCGGATCACGCCTGCGATCGCCGAGCAGGATCAGCTCCAGATCGGCACGGGCTTCCAGCCGCTCACGGATTTCGAGGCCAGTGGTGCCGGCTTCGCCGTCGATGAAGATGGTGTGGGTCATGGTTGGTCCCCAGTAAGAATGCGCCAATCGCCGAGCAAGGAGGTCACTCGGTCGTCCTGGGCTAGGATGGCGTCAACGATGGCGAACAACTGGCCCGCTAAAGGCGTACCAATTACCTCGTCGCGTGTAAGGCTGCGGCCCACAAGGCTACTCTTTGCGATAGGGCGTTCATTGGCATCGATCACCATGAACTGGGGTCCGTCGCCAGTGATGCGATAGGCCAGACTTGCGGCCACACGGTCCGCTGCCGGCGCGCCACCCCAAGCGCCGACGATCAGATCGAAGCTCGCTCCGTTCTCTTCGACGTGGCCTTCAGTCCAGTGGACGAGGTAGGTCGCCAGTGCGCCCATCTCATCGTCGGCATAGCCGTTAAGCGAACGAGTGGCGCTCCCGCAGCAATCGCAGTGGGTCGGCGGATGCTCTATGCCTTTTTCGATCGCTATCGCCATCATGGCCTCCAGACAAAGAAAAAGGGCGTTTCGGTTGCCCGAAACGCCCCTGGGTTTCCCCGTCGCGGGTTCGCGACTAGCGCTTCGAGAACTGGAAGGACTTGCGGGCCTTGGCGCGGCCGTACTTCTTGCGCTCGACCACGCGGCTGTCGCGGGTCAGGAAGCCGTGGGGCTTAAGGACCGGGCGCAGGGCCGGTTCATAGTGGGTCAGGGCGTGCGAAAGGCCGTGGCGGATGGCACCGGCCTGGCCCGACAGGCCCGAGCCCTCGACGGTGCAGACGACGTCGAACTGGGTTTCGCGGCCGCAGACGACCAGCGGCTGGGCGATCATCATGCGCAGGATTTCGCGGGCGAAATACTGCATCTGGTCCTTGCCGTTGATCGTGAACTTGCCGGTGCCGGGCTTGACCCAGACGCGGGCGATCGCGTTCTTGCGTTTGCCGGTCGAATAGGCGCGGCCCTGGGCGTCCAGCTTCTGGACATAGACGGGTGCCGAGTTGTCATAGCCGTTGTCGGCGGCGAGGCCCTTGAGGGCGTCAAAGCCGGTGGCGGTGTCTTGAGTGACGTCGGTCATGCTCAGATGCTCCGGAAGTTCTTGGCGGACATCGACTTGAAGTCGACGATTTCCGGCTGCTGGGCTTCATGGGTGTGGGTGGCTCCGGCGAAGATGCGCAGGTGCGTCATCTGCTGACGGGCCAGCGGGCTTTCCTTGGGCAGCATGCGCTCGACGGCCTTTTCCAGGACGCGCTCGGGGAAGCGGCCGTTCAGGACCTTTTGCGGGGTCGTCGACTTGACGCCGCCGGGGTGGCCGGTGTGGCGATAGTAGATCTTGTCGGTCAGCTTCTTGCCGGTGAACACGACCTTGTCGGCGTTGACGACGATGACATGGTCACCCAGGTCGACGTGGGGCGTGTAGGTAGGCAGATGCTTGCCGCGCAGGCGGTTGGCGATGAACGTCGCGAGGCGACCGACGACGACGCCTTCGGCGTCGATGACGATCCACTTCTTGTCGACGTCGGCCGGCTTGAGCGCGACCGTGGTGCTCTTCAGCATGTCGGTGGGTTCCTGGGGAATACGAACGGTGTGGCCCGCCCGCTCCCTCTCAAGCGAGAAAGGGACCGGATCGAACGGAAGGCGTGCCAGTAGAGGAAGCGACTGCCCGCGTCAATGCATCCGTGCACGCCAGACGCCAGCTATGACACTGAAATATATACATTATATTCACGTGGTAATAAAATACCGCACTTCGGAGCCGTGTTTGCGACCCTTTCGTCATGGAACCTTGATGATCCCGACCCGCCGGAGCGTCATAAGACGGGACCGTCATGCCGGAGACCGTCCATGCGCCTTGATCGCCGCACCCTGATCGCCTCGGGGGCCACAGCCTTTGCCTTTTCGGGTCTGGCCCGCAGCGTTTCGGCACAGGCCGGTGCCGAAACCTATCTGAACGAGGTGACCGGATATGGTCCCCTGATCGCCGACCCGAACCGTCTGCTGGATCTGCCCGAGGGGTTTTCCTATCGCGTGATCGCCCAGAGCGGAGACACCATGGACGACGGCCTGTTCGCCCCCGGTCAACCCGACGGGATGGGGTGTTTCGCCGCCGGCGGATCCAGGGTTGCCCTGGTCATGAACCACGAACTGAAGGGTTCGAGCGGACTGCATCGGAACATGGGACCCGGCGGTTTGCGCCAGGAGCGGATCGGTCTGCTGGACGGGACCAGGGGCTATGACACCTACAAGGACGGTCGGGCGCTGCCGGGCGGAACTTCGACGCTGATCTACGATCTGGCGACGGGGCGGACCGAGAGCCGGCATCTGTCGCTGGCGGGGACCAGCACCAACTGCGGCGGCGGCCAGACCCTGTGGGGCAGCTGGCTGACATGCGAGGAAACGGTCGAGACCCCCGCCGACGCCGATGTGACCCGGGACCATGGCTATGTGTTCGAGGTGCCGGCGACCGCGACCGGACTGGTCGATCCCGTCCCGCTGAAGGCCATGGGGCGGTTCTGTCATGAGGCGGTCTGTATCGATCCGCGCACCGGTATCGCCTATCTGACCGAAGACGAGGGCGACGGCCTGTTCTATCGCTTCATCCCCGAGACGCCGGGCGAGCTGATCAAGGGCGGACGTCTGCAGGCCATGGTGCTGCGCGACCTGCCGGGGGCCGACAGTTCCAATCATGCAGACCGCATCTGGTCGCCCGGCGACTGGCGCGAGGTCTCATGGATCGACCTGGCCGAGGTCGAGGCCCCGGCCGCCGACCTGCGCCTGCGGGGTCATGCGGCGGGGGCGGTCAAGATCTCGCGCGGCGAGGGTATATTCTGGGGCAAGGACGAAATGTACCTGACCGCCACCTCGGGCGGGCCGATCCAGCGGGGCCAGATCCTGCGCTATGTCCCCTCCCCCGACGAAGGTCGGGCGGACGAGGGCCGGCGTCCGGGACGGGTGCAGCTGTTTGTCGAAAGCACCAACGAAAAGACCCTGAACATGGGTGACAATCTGGTGGTCGCGCCCTGGGGGCATCTGATCGTCTGCGAGGACAACTATTCGGCCGATATCCGCAACCACCTGAAGGGGGTCACCCCCGAAGGCAAGGTCTATACCCTGGCGCGCAATGTGTTCACCGGGAACGCCGAGTTTGCGGGTGCCGTGTTCTCGCCCGACGGCGGGACCCTGTTCGTCAACATCCAGTTTCCGGGCATGACCCTGGCGATCACAGGCCCCTGGAGCGCGGTCCGCTGATGAACAGACGCGGCTGCGACCGCCGCACCAGCCACAGATTTGTCGTGGCCAGCAGCAGGACCAGCGCCGCTCCTGCCTGATGCAGGCCACCCAGCCACAGCGGCACGGCGTGGATCAGGGTGACGATCCCCAGGGCCGCCTGCAGCCAGAGGGCGATGGCCACCAGGAAGGCCCAGGACCCAAGCCCCTCGGCCAGCCGCCAGCGCCAGGCCTGCACCGCATAGACGGTGCCGAAGATCAGCAACCCATAGGCCCAGATCCGGTGATTGAACTGCACCAGGGCCTGATCGTGCAGGAAGGTCAGCGCCCCCTTGCTCCACGCCACCGGTGCCAGGACCGCACCATTCATCATCGGCCAGTCGGTATAGATCAGCCCGGCCTTGGCCCCTGCCACAAGCCCGCCCAGCAGGCACTGGACAAAGACCGCGCCCAGCAGGATCGCGGCACCCCGGCTCCAGCCCTGGGGGGAACGCGAATGCTCCTCCCCGGCCCAGGCCTCCAGCCCCGTCCAGATCAGGCCCGCAAAGATGGCCAGGGCCAGCCCCAGATGCACCGTCAGCCGCTCGGGAGCCACATCGACCCGCTCCGACAGGCCCGACGACACCATCCACCAGCCGATCAGCCCCTGAAGCCCTCCCGCCGCCAGCAACAGAGCGCAGCGCCAGACCAGACGGCCAGGAATCTTTCGCATCAGCAGAAAGACCAGGAACGGCAAGGCGAACACCACGCCGACCAGCCGCCCGACCAGCCGGTGAAACCATTCCCACCAGAAGATGCCCTGGAACTCTGACAGGCTCATGCCTGCATTGACCTGGGCGTATTGCGGGATCGCCTTGTATTTCTCGAAGGCCTCGGCCCAGGCGGCCGCATTCATCGGCGGCAGGGCCCCCATGATGGGCTTCCATTCGGTGATCGACAGGCCCGATCCCGTCAACCGTGTGACGCCCCCGATGACGACCATGGCAAAGACCATGGCCGCGCAGACGAACAGCCAGACTGCGACTGCCCGGCTCTGTTCGCGATAACCCAAACGCTTCATTCGACGCCTGCCGTCCTGACCGAAACACTGTCGTTCACATCGGGGTGACGCATCGTCCCCCGGACCTTGGCGGTATGCCCGGCCAACAAGGCAAGATCAAAGCGGATTTCAGAACCCTGTCGTCGCAGGCAGGATCGCACCAGCCCGACCACGGGTACGTCCTGCATGGGGCGTCGGGAAGCCGGTCACCATGGCCGGGACCGGCCATGGTGGTAATCATGATCGTCGCAAATTTCGAAATCATCTGCTCGTGTGAATCGAAACAGGCGGAAAAAGACTCCGGACCCCTTTCAGGATCCGGCACCAGGCTGACGGTCGGGAAGAGACCCGCGTCAGAAGGTGGAGCGAATGCCCGCAAAGAACTGTCGGCCGGTATGGCTTTAGACGTTCAGGCGGTTGGACGCGTCGACATACTGGTCGTTGAAGTCGTCTGTCTGATTAATGCCCTCGACACCGACCTTGAGGTTCTCGGTGATGTTTCAGACAAAGACATCATGGTTGAGACCGCCGTTTGGTCGGCGCAGCCAAGGAAATTTCGGCGGCGCTCGCGCGGGTCGGCCGGCGCAGAAGCGATCACACTGAATCTCGACATACAGGACCTTGCCAAGCGATGCTGGTTGGCCGATTCTCCGTGAGGCAGACCTGCGGAGGCGAACCATGAGATTGTCAGCGGCCTGTGGTGCAGTTGTGTCGACCCTGGTTCTGGTCGGCTGTGCAGGCATCGATCCCGCACCTGCCCCTGTCTTGCCGACCGTAGCGACCGCGCCCGCCCCAGTCGCCGGGTATGACTGGTTCTATCACGACGATGCCGACGAGGCGTCTCTGGCCTACGGACTTAAGGAAAGCGATGACCTTCGGCTCGGCCTGGCCTGCCGACGGGGTGCAGGTCGGCTTGAACTCAGCGCGACCGGCTCGACCGGTGCGCGCGAGATCCACCTGGAATCAGGCGGCGATACCGAACGCTTCTCGGCGCAGGGCGAACCCTCGCAACTTCACGACGGGGACTTTCTGATCGCCGAAAGCAAGGCCGACAACGCGGTGTTCAAACGCTTCAGACAGGTCGGCTGGCTGGCCCAGTGGCGCGACAGCCGGCGCGAGATCTATGTGGCCCATGCAGATAGTCTCCCCGATATCGAACGCTTCTTCACCTTCTGCGGCTGAAGGCGTCAGCCGAGCCGCGAGGCCCCTTTTTGCGTCAACCTGTCGGCTGCGACGGCGTCGGCACAGCTGGTTTCGTCGATCTTTGTCCTGTCACGGTCATGCCTCGACACCGACGCCAATCGGACACACGACGCCAGTCCCTCCGATCCCGCAGTAGCCCGCCGGGTTCTTGGCCAGATAGCCCTGATGGTAGCCTTCGGCATAGTAGAAGGCTCCGGCAGGCGCGATCTCTGTGGTGATATCTCCCCGACCCGCCGCGCCAAGTGCGGACTGATAAGCGGCGCGCGATGCCTCTGCCTGGGCCCGCTGATCGTCGTGAAGATAATAGATGGCAGACCGATAGGTCGTACCGACATCGTTGCCCTGACGCATGCCCTGAGTCGGATCATGGCCTTCCCAGAATACCTTGAGCAGATCGGTGAAGCTGATTGCGGCGGGGTCGAAGACCACCTTGACCACCTCGGCCTGGCCGGTGCGACCGGTACAGGTCTCCTCATAGGTGGGGTTTGGAGTGATCCCGCCCGAATAGCCCACCGCCGTGACCCAGACGCCCGGCAGGGACCAGAATTTGCGCTCTACGCCCCAGAAACAGCCCATGCCAAAGATCGCGACCTCGAACCCTTCCGGATAGGGGCCCTTCAGAGGATTGCCGCTGACGAAATGGAGCAGGTCCGTGTCAAGCGGCGTGTCGCGTCCCGGCAGGGCCGTCTCGGTAGTCGGCAGGTCGTGGCTCTTGGCAAACAGCATGGGGTATCTCTCCACTCAAGGGGACGAAATCGGTTCGCACTCATATGGGAAGCGATCAAGCGCTTGCCCAGCGCCCCTGGCTGTTCTATCAGCCACGCCTCCCGCCGGACGACCATCCGGCGGCCTGAGACGCGGCGGAGGCTACCTTCGACGCATATCGTGGAATGGACAGGTGGCGGAGTGGTCGATCGCGCACGCTTGGAAAGCGTGTGTAGGTGAAAGCCTACCGAGGGTTCGAATCCCTCTCTGTCCGCCACTACCCTTTGTTTTACTTCATCTTTTCGGGACTGTTGACTTCCCGGCCCACATAAAAGCCCACAATATTCTCTTGCTTAAGCGACAACGGGCCGGAGCTTAGAGCTCCGCGATCTGTTTCCGCACAACGTGGAATGCGTCGTTGACAATCAAGCTGATCCTCAGCGTGCCATAGGCAAGAGGTGCGAGACAGGCGACGAGGATCACGAGTGAGAGAAGCCTTGAGAGCTCAATGGCGGGCCAGAGCGCGCTGCATAATAAGCCTGCCGCGCTCATCGCAACGGACAGCCAAATCCATTTTTCCACGCGTGCGATTTTCGGCTCTATCTCCTTGCCTTTACCAATCCATGCAATCCGAGCGTCCAGCGCCGTCTGAGCGGCGGCATCGGCCAGCGGATCGGTTCGTCTAGCAAGGATGACTTCCTCTCTATCGAGAATCGCGCCCAAGCTGTGAAATACACGCTCGTAAGGCGCACGGAAGACGCTCATGGCTAACGAAATTCCGGTTGTGAGCTGAAGAATGCTTGCCAAGTCCCCCAGCGTGGGTAGCTGATCCGTCATGGCTTCCAATCCCTCATTTCCAAACAGCCTACGCTTCGTCAGGGAGAAACGCCGACTTAGTGTCCAACAAGTCGCTGACGAACTCAAGACAAGCGCCGAAAGACTGCAAAAATACGAGGAAGGGACTTTAGTCCCCACAACCGCTCAGTATGCAGGGTTTCAGAGTATCTAT
>Ga0075012_10002051_pt1 | contig 20002 bp, 22 predicted proteins | sample All_14_2_FD_71474 | JGI IMG/M metagenome (GOLD analysis project Ga0075012, IMG submission 71474) | Freshwater microbial communities in response to fracking from Pennsylvania, USA - Allegheny Zone_MetaG_DW_15 | ecosystem: Environmental > Aquatic > Deep subsurface > Groundwater > Drilled... | reverse complement strand
CTCCCCAACTAATGAACTAACGCACTCCCGCACTAACGAACTTCCCCCTCCTCCGTCCTCAGTCCTCAATTCCAGCACCGTCAGCCAGCGCGAACAGCGCCCATAGCCCGCCTCCGGCATGAACCGGATGCCGCCCACCCCTTGCAGCCGCTCGCTGTACCACTCGAAAATCTGCCGCTTTTTGGCCACGATCTCGTCGAGGTGCCGCAGCTGGCCCACCCCGATCGCCGCCACGATGTTGCTCATGCGGTAGTTGTAGCCCAGCTCCTCGTGCTCGTACCACACCTTCGGCTCTCGCGCCTGCTGCGCCCGTTTGCGCGCCCGCTCGACGACCCCCGCGTCCCGCGATGCGACCAGGCCTCCGCCCGACGTCGTGATGATCTTGTTCCCGTTGAACGAATACACCGCCGCCCAGCCCGCATCCCCGGCGCTTCTCCCGCGCGGACGTCCAAACGATTCCCCGTCCTCTCCCACTAATGCACTCCCGCCCTCCCGCACTATCTCACTTCCCCGTCCTCCCTCTCCCCCAACTAATGCACTAACGCCCTCCCGCACTAATGCACTTCCCCGTCCGTCCTCCGTCCTCCGTCCGCCCTCTCCAACTACCGCACTAACGCCCTCCCGCACTAATGCACTTCCCCGTCCTCCGTCATACCTCGCTCCCAGCGCCTCAGCCGCATCGACGATCAGCGGCACGCCATACTCACCGCAGACCGCCTCGATCCGGTCGTAGTCGCAGCACTGCCCATACAGGTCCACCGCCACCACCGCCTTGGGCAGCCGTCCCGCCTTCGCCGCAGCCGCCAGCGCCTCGGTCAGCAGCTCGGGATCCAGCGTCCAGGTCGCCTCGTCGCAGTCGATGAAGACCGGCTCGGCGCCGCGATGCACCGCCGGCGCGATCGACGACACAAAGGTGAGGTCGGAACAGAAAACCGCATCGCCCCGCGTCACGCCCAACTCGTGATACAGCAGATCCAACGCCGCCGTTCCGCTCGCGACCGCGCAGGCGTGCGGCAGCCCCGTCGCCTCCGAACACGCGCGCTCGAATCGGTCGACCATGGGCCCGCACGGCGCGATGTAGTTCGACGCGAAGGCCTCATCGACCAAGCTCCGCTCGTCCCCGCTCATCCACGGCGGCGACAGAAAGATCCGTTTCTGCGGCTTTCCAGCCCTGACACTCATACCCTAGTCATCCTCCTCATGCCCCATGAACTCCGGCATGGTGGCGTGGCCCTCCGCGCTGATCCCCGTGCGCCGCAGCACCTGCCAGACGGTCAGCCACAAGATCTTCACGTCCAAAAACAGACTCTGATGCTCCACATACCACACGTCCAAAGCAAACCGGTCCGCCCACGAAAGCGCGTTCCGGCCGTTGACCTGAGCCCAGCCGGTCAGCCCGGGCCGCACGTCGTGGCGGCGCGCCTGCGTCTTCGAATAGCGCGGCAAATAGCGCGGCAGCAGCGGCCGGGGCCCCACGAGCGACATCTCGCCCCGCAGCACATTCAGCAGCTCGGGCAGCTCGTCCAAGCTGCTCGCGCGCAGAAAGCGGCCAAAGCCCGTCAGCCGCTCCGCGTCCGGCCCGTCCCCTGCGCGCATGGTCCGGAACTTGATCAGCGTGAACGGCGCGCCGTTCTTCCCGCTCCGCTCCTGCCGAAAAAAAACGGGCCGCCCCATCTTCGCGGCGACCCCCCAGGCGATGACCAGCAGCAGCGGCCCCCAGAGCGCCGCCGTCAGCAGAACCACCGCGATATCGAACGTTCTTTTCATGCCCTGATCGATCACGCTCTCCCGCGCCTGGCCCGAAGCCACATCCGCGCGCTCACGACAGCCGCACCACCGTCTCTTTCTCCGGCACGTCCCGGAAGGCCACCGTGCCCGCGCCCAGCACCGACCACGCGCCCATCCTGCGCTTCTGCACGATCACCGCGTTCGACCCCAGCAGCGCGCCCTCGCCGATCTCGCACCAGCCCGAGATCCGCACGCCCGGACACACCTGCACGTACGCGCCGAGCACCGCATCGTGGCCGACCGTCACCTGGAAATTGAGCAGCGCAAACGCGCCGATCCGCACATCCGCCGAGAGCACGCACCCCACGCCCACATAGCTGCCCGCGCCGATCTCCACACCCGGCGCGATCAGCACCGACGGATCGATCACCGAGGCCGGCTCCCAGCCGGCCTTGAGCGCGCGCCCGGCCAGCTCTTTGCGGCGGGCGTTGTCCCCCACCGCACAGTGGAAGCACGGCCGCACGCCCTCCGCCGCGAACCGCTCCGCCGCGCGCTCGACCGGCCCCAACAGCGGCAGCCCGAACCACTCGCCCGCTTGGCGCTCGGGCGCATCGTCGCAGAATCCCAGCAACCGATAAGCCGGCACCGCCGCGTTCATGCGCGCCACCGCCCAGGCCACCTCTTTGGCCAGCCCGCCCGCGCCCACAAGGATCAGAGGCCGTTCGTTCATCATCATGGCCACTCCACCAGACAGGCGCCCCACGAGAGGCCCACGCCAAAGCCCACCAGCACCACGCGCATGCCCGGCTTGAGGCGCCCCTCGCGCTCGGCCGCCAACAGCGCCAGCGGGATCGAGGCCGACACCGTGTTGCCCGTCTCGCGCATCGCAAAAACCATCTTCTCGGCGGGCACTTTCATGACCCGCTGCAGCCCGTCCAGCATGTACTTGCTCGCCTGATGCAGGACATAGAGGTCCACGTTCTCCGGCCCGAGGCCCGCCTTGGCCAACAGCGCCGCGACCGCCGCAGGCACGGCCCGCAGCGTAAACGAATAGATCGCCGGGCCGTCCATCCGCAGGAACGCATCGCCGCTCTCCCGGCACCGCATCCCGCCGCGCCGCACGATCAGATTCTCCGCGCCCGACCCGTCCGTGCCGTAGACGAAGGGGCCCAGGCCTCCGCCCCCCGTCTCGTCCGCCACCACCCACGAAGCCGCAGCCCCGTCGCCGAACAGCGTACGCACATTCTTGTCGTCGGCCTCGAGGTGCTTGCTGTAGGTCTCCGCCGTGATCAGCAACACCCGCCGCGCCTGGCCCGACTCGACCAGGCCCTTCGCCAGACCCAGGCCATAGACGTAGCCGGAACAGCCCAAGTTGAAATCCAGCGCGCCCACGCTCTTGGGCAGCCCCAAACGATCCTGCACGAGGCACGCCGTGGTCGGCAACAGGTAGTCCGGGGACTGCGTGCAGACCAGCAGATAGTCCACCTCGCCGCGCGCCACGCCCGTAGACGCGAACAGGGCTTCAGCCGCCTTCACCGCCAGATCCGAGGCGCACTCGCCGGCCGCCGCGATCCGCCGCTCGCGGATGCCCAGCTTCTCTTCGATCCGCTCCGCCGGCCACTCCGGAAAACGCGCCGCCAAGGCCGGGTTGTCCAGGACACCCTCCGGCAGATAAGCCGCTATTCCCGACAACCGCGCCAGGCTCATGGCAGCACCCCCGCCAGCCGCGCGATGTCGGCGACCGTGCGCCAGCGCGCCGCATCCCCGATTTTCACCGCTGTGCCGCTCTTCGCCTCCAGCATGAAAACCAAGTCTAGAATCTTCATCGAGTCCCAATTCGGCAGATCGCGCAGCACCTGATCCAGCCCCGCACTTCCGCGGGGGAGCTGCAACGTCTCTTCAAAGGCCTCTAAAAACGCCTCAAGGGTCATACGCTCCCGCAATCACCGCGCCTCGCGCGCGGCCTTCTCCACCATCTCCAGATACCGCTTCGCCAGCTTGTCGCGGTCGAAAACCTCTTCCGCCAGACGCCGCGCACCCGCGCCCATCGCCCGGCGGCGCGGCTCGTCCGACGCCAGCGCGACCAGCTGCCGGGCCATCTCGGCGCCCGCCTGTCCGTTGTCACAGACAATACCACATCCATACGCCTCAAGCCAAGGTTGCAGCCACGTCGTCCGGTTGAAGACCGCCGGCAGCCCCGCCGCGATCCCGTCGAAAAATTTGTTCGGCGAATTCTCGTAGAAGAGGGGCGCATGCATGAACGTCACCACGTTGATGTCGGCCGCCAGATACAGCTCCACGAGCTCCTGCTTGGGCAGGCTCCCGAAGAACCTGTTGGAGGCTCCCTCCGCAAGCGCCGCACGGATCTCGGCTCCTCTCGGACCGTCTCCGGCGATCCACCACACGATACGGTCGTCTGCCCTCGTCCCACGAATCGCGGTCAAAAGGTCGTCGACGGCGTTGCTCGTCCCCATGGCCCCGGTATAGAGCACCACCGTCTGGCCGTCGCGGACCCCCAGCCTTCCGCGCGTCTTCCTCCGCCCCTCCCCGCCCAGCGCATACTGCTCCAGATCGCAGCAGTTCGAAATCGTCACCACTTCCGTCTTCCGCCCGTCCTCACCAACTAACGCACTCCCGCACTAATGAACTTCTCATTCCTAACTTCTTCTCCACCCTCTCCGTCATCCCCGTGGAGCAGGTCACGATCGCGGCGGCGTAACGGTAAGCCAGCGCCTCCAGCCGGAAGCTCAGCGCCTTCAGGACGGGATTCTTCAGCACGCCCGCGGCGATGGCCGAATCCGGCCAGACGTCGATCACTTCGAAAACGAAGGGGAGACCGCGGAACCACCGTCCGATCAAAGCCGGAACCGCCAGGGTCAGCGGGCCGCTCGACGCGATCATCACGTCGTACCCGCCGCCCCGCCGCACCACGAACCAGAGGGCGTAGCCCATGAAACTCAGGAACGACAAGATGCGGCGCAGGAAGCCCATGTGGGGGCGGTACGACGTGCCGCTCACGAACGCGCGGACGCCGTCGATCACGACCGGCTCACGCCCCGTCGGCCGCAGCGACGCGTCATAGCCCGCGCAGCAGACGACGTCCACGGCATGCCCCGCCTGGACGAAGCGCCGCGCGAACGCATGCGTCCGCACCGCGCCCCAGCCCCGGGGCGTCGCGAAGTACTGATGGAGCCAAAGGATTCGCATAGAAAAAGGAAGAGCGTGCTAAAGGGCCCTCGTGCGGCACCAAACCGCAAAGACGCGGAGGCGCAAAGGGGGCGGGAGACTTGGCGCCTTGGCGGGAATTATTCTCTTTGCCTATTGCCCACTGCCTATCGCCACTCCAGTCCCGGCACGGAAATGTCCGGCAAGTCTTTGAAGACCTTTCTCAGCAGATTGCTCTTGGGAAACACGATCACCCACGCCGTCAGGAAGATGATCAGGCAGTCGGTCCGGAACGACAGGTGTCGCTGATACCACAGCTCCAGTTCGCCTTTTGCCGGTGCAATGTACTGCGCATAGAACTGGTCGAGAGGCAGTCCCGACTCGGACAGCAAGCGCTCCTCGTCACGGAAGACGATCGAGCCGATACCGGTGAGACCCGGGCGAACGTTGTAGATGACCCGCTTCACGTGTTCCGGATAAGGGTCGAACGTTTTGTCCACCAGCGGACGCGGCCCCACGATCGACATGTCGCCCAGCAGGATGTTGACCAGCTGGGGCAGCTCGTTGATCTTGGTCATGCGGAGAAAGTGCCCCATTGGCAGCACGCGCGGATCGCGCCGCGTCGTGTGTAGACCACCCGCCAGATTCGGGCTGTTCTTCAGCATCGTCGCGAACTTCCAGATGCCGAACTTCTTGTTGTAGCGGCCGATTCGCTCCTGGAAATAGAACACATAGTGCTCGCCGGTCAGCAGCAGCCCGATACAGACCGGGATCAGCAACGGCGACAGCACCAGCAGCGCCACGCCCGACAACACGATGTCCATGAACCGCTTAACCACCGAATACATAATACTCCTTGGACAGGATTACATGATTAACAGGATTGAGAAGCATGCTGATAAAGTCGATACTTCCGCTTAAACTGGAGACTGTCTGACCCAAAGTTCATCAGGAGTCCGATGTCATACCCTGTAGCCACAAGGTAATTAACCAGTTGGGCCTCATGCCGTTGATGGAGTAATTGACAAGCCTTAAGTTCGAGAATCACGCGCCCTTCAACAACAACATCTGCCACGAACTCGCCAACAATCTCATCCCTGTAATTCACTTTAATCGACATTTGATTCACACATGAAAGACCAGCATGTCGCAGTTCAATCATCAGGGCATTTTCATAGACAGATTCCAAGTATCCCGGCCCAAGGCGACGGTGGACTTCCATCGCACACCCAATAACGGTTTCCGTCAACTTATCATTTTCGAGCCGATCCATCGTCCTTCTCCAATCTCTCAATCCTGTTAATCATGTAATCCTGTCTTACAACCGCTACATCTTTTGGTCGAGTCCTTTGCCGGTTTCGATGTGCGCGAAATTTGGGAGATAGTCCTTGAGCACGTGAACCACATCGGCCTTGGTGACGTCGGGCTGACCGAAGAGCGCGCGCAGCGAGGTGAAGATCGCATCGATGTCTTTCAAGTCCCGCCGCTTCGAGTTTTTAACCACCCCGAGGTTCACGAACGTCTCCAGATCCAACACCTCGCCCGGCGTATAGAACTCTTCAAACGTCTTCTCGCCGCTCGTGTCCGACTCGAAGAAGTAAACCGGCCAAGCGGGAAGTTCATGTGTTCTGAAGTTCGTTAGTTCGTTAGTTTGATCCCGCCGTCCACCGCCCTCCGTCTTGTCAACTAATGAACTAACGCAATCATGAACTAACGCACTTCTCATCCTCATCTTCTCCCGCGCTTCGTCCTCCGACTTGCACACGTCCGGCTCCAGCCCCAGCGCATGCAGCAGATCGATCGCCACTTGGTCGAAGGGGATCATGTCGCGCGCCTCATCCAACTTCGGGAACACGATATCGCCGCTCTCGCCCATGATCGACGCCATCAGGCAGAGCTCGCCCGACTCGATCGGCGAAACAAAGAAGCGGCGGATGCCGAGCGGACAGGACCATGGCTGGCGCTTGAACAACCGCTCCAGAAAGCCGAGCGGCAGGCTACCGTTCGAAAAGGCCACGTTGGCGAACCGCGCGGTCTTGATCGGCAAGCGATCCGCATACGCCATGATCAACTCTTCCATCAGCTTCTTACTCGCGCCCATGATGTTCACCGGGTTGGCGGCTTTGTCCGTCGAGACGCAGAAGAAGTGCTGCGGCGGGCAAGCCACGAGCAAGTCCAGCAGCCCTTTTGCCCGCAGCACGTTGTTCTCGATCATCGCCTCGATCGAGAAGACGTCCTTTTCACTGCGGACATGCTTGTGCGCGGCAAAGTTCGCCACGACGTCGAACGGGCCGTGCGCCGCGAATAGCTTCTCAAAAACCCGGTCGCCGAAGTTGACGGGATAGGTGACGAAGTCGCGGGGGATCTTGTACGTGCCTGCGCTGCGCAAGTCGCGGACCAGTTCGGTGAGCCCGTTCTCGCTGATGTCAACCACCACCAGCTTGGCCAAGTCGAAGCGCAGCAGCGCCTTGATGTAGTGCGAGCCGATCGAACCCGCGCCGCCAATCACCAGCACGCGTTTGCCGTCAAGCCGCTCGTGCAGCACCGCATCGTACCGCGCGAAATCGTCGGCGAGCAAACTGCGCTCGCGCCGTGTGACCTTCTCGCGAATAAAACGATCCAAATCAAAATTCAAGTTCATACTTTTTCCCGCAAAGGCGCAAAGACGCCAAGTTAGTTGGATGGATTGTCAGACAGACCGTTGACGCAACGGTGAATACCATTCTTCATTAAAGGCACACCGAAATTCAGGAGGAAACCAAGACGGCACCCAGTCAATTTCAAATAGGTCTGCAGTTGCTTCGCATGCACTGGATGAAGCTGCTCAACTGATTTCAGTTCAAGAATGACGCATTGGTTCACGATCATATCTGCGCGGAAACCTTCGTCGAAACGATCACCATCAAAGACAATCGGGATGGGAACCTGACGACATACGTTCAACCCTCGTTTTCCAAGCTGTTTAGCCAAAACCACCTCATACACACTTTCCAGCAACCCAGGGCCGAGTCCTCTTTATGGACGTTTACGGCCACGTCCACTACAAGCGTTCCGATCTCATTCTCTGTCATATCTTCAATTCCTTGGCGACTTCGCGCCTTTGCGGGAAAAACTCTCCAGTGTCTCCCGCATACCTTCTTCCGCCCGAATCGGCATAGACGTCCATCCCAGCGCCGCTTTGATCTTCGCATTCGACGCCACATACGATTCGGTCAGCTTCTTCAGGCGCTCGCTGTTGAGCGGCAGGCCTAACAGGTCGCCGCAGCGCGCGGCCCACCGGATCACCCCGGCCGGCACGCGCCAGATGCGCGGCCGCTTCCCGAGCGAACGCGCCATCAGGCCGATCAGCTCATTCGTGGAGAGCGTCTCGTCGTCCGCCACCTGATAGACGCCCGCCGGCGCTTCCTTTGTCAGCAGCCCCTCCACCACGGCACACACGTTGCCGATCGAGGCGAAGGACCGCCGGTTTTCAAAGGCGCCCAGCGGCCACGGGATGCCCTTCCGAACAACACCGTACAGCAGATTCAGGTTCCCCCTGTTCCCCGGCCCGTGGATCATGCAGGGACGCAGGATATAGGAGAGAAGTGCGTGAGTCCATGAGTGCGTGAGTCCATGGGTTGAATCAGTACCGATTGCCGATTGCCGATTGCCGACGCTCTCCCCGCCCTCCGGCCTCCGTCCTCCGGGCTCAGTCTCATCAACTAACGCACTAACGCCCTCCCACACGAACGAACTCCTCACCACCCCCTCCGCCTCCAGCTTGCTCTTGCCATAGGCCGTCTGGGGGTTAGGCACGGCATCCTCCGTCAATACGCCCTCCACCCGGTCCGCCACAGCCTTCACAGAGCTGAATAAAATGAATTTCCTTTGCGCCTTTGCGTCTTGGCGGGAGAATTTCACAATCACCTTTTTCGTCAGGCCGACGTTGATGTCCAAATAGCTCTGCGGGTCGCTCGCGTTGCGCGTGTCATGCGCCTTTCCCGCCAGATGGACCACCGCGTCCACCTCGTTCCACGGAATATTGTCCAATCCACCCCAATGAAAAAACTTCCGATACGCACTCTGTGCTCTCTGCATCTCCGTGAGGCCACTCTCAACATCGAGAGCCCAAAGATCATGACCCTTCGCCGCCAAGTATGCGGAGAGATTCGTGCCAACGAAGCCGAACGCGCCTGTAATTAAAACTTTCATAGCCAACCGATTCTTTCCCGCCAAGGCGCTAAGACGCCAAGTCTATTGGATACGCCGTAACTCCTGCACCTCGGCGAAGAATCTAACCTCTTTGCACCTTTGCGCTTTTGCGGAGAAACACATTTCTGAACCGTGGAAGCACAAACTCAAACACTTTGAACGCATATTTCGGCACCAGCATCGGCAGGCAGCAGAAATAGCCGGCCTCGCGGTTGCCGCGCACGATCTCTTGGTTCAGGAGCAGGTTGCTGCGCCAGTTTTTAGTGCTCATCCCGCCCACGCGCATGTCCACAAAACACATCGGCAGATACCGGCTGCGCAGCCGCGCCTTCCGCAGGAAGCGGATGAGCAGCGCGTAATCCGCGGCGATCCGGTAATCCAGCGCATAGTCGCCCAGCCGCTCGAAGCACGCCCGGCGGATGTAGACCGAGGGATGCGGCGGCATGAAGCCCCACTGCAGCATCCACGGCCGCCAATGCCGCGCCGAATAGTGGCGGACCGTCGGTTCCGCCCGGATCTCCTCCAGCCCGACCCCGCGCCGGTCCGCCACGAAGCGGATGTCGCCGTAGAGGGCTTGAAGAAGTTCATGAGTTCGTGAGTTCGTGAGTTCATTCGTTGAACTAGAACCGACCTCGATCTTCTGACTTCTGACAACCAGCCTCTCATCTAAAGTACGGCCACCAACTGATTCTTCCCGCAAAGGCGCAAAGGCGCCAAGTCGTTCCGGACCTCTTTGCGCCTTGGCGTCTTGGCGGGAGATCTCCCCATTCGCGGTCTCCGATTCCCGCACTTCAGAACGCTCGCAATCATGAACGCACGAGCTTCCCCCAAACGCACTCGCGACCCGCTCGATCACCCGGTCATCCGACAAGACGTCGTCCGCATTCAGGATACCGACCACGTCGCCGGTAGCCAGGCGGATGCCCTTGTTGATCGCGTCGTACATGCCGCGGTCTTTTTCCGACACCCAGCGCAATCTACCCGCAAACTTGGGCTCAAACTCGCGAACGATCTCAACAGTGCCGTCCGTCGAACCGCCGTCGATCACCAGATATTCGAGCTCCGGCCAAGTCTGGCGCAGCACCGACTCCAACGCCGTGCGGATGACGGCGGCACTGTTGTAGCAAGCGGTTATGAGAGTAATGGTCATTGTGATAGTAAGTGGTAAGAAGTAAACGGTAAACGGTTAGCGGCAAGCAGTAAACGGTAAGTGGTTCACGGTTTACCACTTACAGCTTACGTTCCTTTCCCTCAAGGCACCAAGATCCTGCATGCGCGATCATCTTGTTGATCATCGATCCTAAGTGATCAAGACGTTGAACCAACGCCTCTTTGTCCGGATCAGAAATATACTGGCATGCATGAGCGGACAAGACCCAATGGATCGTCTCCTCACGTTCGCCATCCGAATCAGTCAACTTGCTGATGAAGTGCGCTTCATAGCGTCGTTTTGCCCACGCTTCGCTAATATTTGCGCCCATGGATCTTGAAGAACGGCGAACCTGGTCAGTCAATGAGTACAATTCTTCTTTTGGAAAGTGCTTTGAAAGCGCGAAGATATCTTGCTGTATTTCAAACGCCAACAGGTAAACATCCAATTCATGAACACTTTTTACAAAGCTCCCCATCGTTTACCCCTCCTTGACTTCATGATCACGGGCAACTGCTTACGGTTCACTTCTCACCGCTTACGGCTTACGGTTTACCGCTTGCCGTTCCCTTCTCCCCGCCTACCGTTCACGGCTTACGGTTTACCGCTTGCCGTTCCCTTCTCCCCGCCTACCGCTCACGGCTTACGGTTTACCGCTTACCGTTCACTTCTCCCCGCCTACCGCTCACGGCTTACGATTTACGGCTTACCGTTCCCTTCTCCCCGCCTACCGTTCACGGCTTACGGTTTACCGCTTACCGTTCACTTCTCCCCGCCTACCGTTCACGGCTTACGGTTTACCGCTTACCGTTCCCTTCTCCCCGCTTACTGCTTACGGCTTACCGTTCACAATTCCCCTGTATACAGCGCCCATCCGCTCCGCGACCGTCTCCCACCGATATTTCCGTTCGACGAGCCGCCGCCCGTTCGCGCCCATCGCACGGCGCTCTTCATCGGTCAGACTCATGGCCTCGCGCAGCGCCGCCGCCAACGGCTCCGCGCCAATGTCGACCCACCAGCCGCAGCGGCCGTTGGATGTGAAATCTGTAAACGGTAAGCCGTCAGCCGTGAGCGGTTGTATACGCTCCGTTTCAGAGCACTGCCCGCCACTCACGGTTAACGACTTACTGTTTACCGTTAACCGCTTACCGCTCACATTTTCACCGTCATCCGAAAACGGCTTACCGCTTACCGCTAACCGTTTACCGCTAACCATCTCCTCGTTCCCCAGCAACTCCTCCCACGGCGCTCCCTTTGTGCAGACCACCGGCACGCCGCTCGCCAGCGCCTCCGCCACGGCGATACCGAAGTTGTCGCTGCGCGTCGGCAACACGAACAGGTCGGCCTGCGACAGAAGGAGGGCCTTTCTCTCGCCGTAGACCGGGCCCATAAAGACAAGATCTGTAAACGGTGAACGGCAAGCCGTAAGCCGTATATCCGGGTCCGACGCCCTCGATCCGTCCGCCGCCGGTTCACAGTTTACGGTTAACAGTTGACGGCTTACTGTCAACCCCAGCCTTTCCGCCTGTGCCTTCAGCGCCTTCAACGTTCCCTGCTCGTCCGGCCCGGCGATGATGAGCTGCCAGCTGGCCCCGTTAACGGTAAGTCGTAAATCGTAATCCGTTTCCTCCGGAACCTCCGTTCGACCACATACGTTTCCCGACTTCCCGCTCACCTTTATCGGTTTACCGCTTACTGATAACGGTTTACTGCTTACTGATAACGGTTTACTGCTTACTGATCCCTTCACCCGCGCCCACGCTTCCACCAACAGGTCCAGCCCCTTGAGCGGATGCAACCGCCCCAGGTACAAAAGAGTCCGAGCTTTCCCCTCTTCACAGTTTCGTGTCTTTCGCGTGTTTCGTGGTTCCAGCTCAATCCCGTTCGGGATCACCGCGATCTCCGCTCCGCACGTCCCAAGATAAGCCCTGACCCAATCCCGCTCGCACTCCGCCGTGACGTGGATCACGGCTGCTTTCGTCAGGAAAGAGCGATCCAGCCAACCGACAAGGCGCTTTTTCCAGGCCGAGTGGTGCAAGCGGACCGGATCGAGGCATCCGCGTGGCGACATCACCAGCGGCTTATGCGCCCGCAGCGCGCACCGGCAGCCCCACCAGACCGGGAAGGTCCAGTTCGAGTGCACGTGCACCACATCGGCCTCGCGCGCGAGGGTCGAAAGGTTCCGCAACATCGACCACGAAAAGTAGAGCGCGTACGGGAACGAGGGGTCGAAGCGCACCAGCCGCACGCCTGCGGCCTCGGCGGCCAGCGCCGCGTCGCTCAGCGGCCCGTCCAGCGTGGCGAGCGTCACCTCGTGGCCGAGCTTCCGCAGATGCCGGCAGAGCGTCGGCACGGATTCGGCGATGCCGCCGCCCGGCGGCACGCCTGCCACGATATGAAGGATGCGCATAAGAATAAGTTTAACCGCGAATCCACGCGAATCGGAGTTGGCCCCGATTTTCTTAACGCTGATCGCTGAAAATCTGGGCCAACAGCTTCAACATTAACGCATGGCGCCACTCATTTTTTAGCGATCAGCGACGGGCGCAGCCCGGAAAAAATGAGGGGCGCATCTCATTCGCGGAGATTGGCGGGAAAACATTCTCGATCATCCGCCCCTTCAGCCTGCGGGTGTCGAGCCACGCGCGCAGATAGCACCCGTTCAGCAGGCGCCAAGCACGCTGCTGCCACAGGCCGGCGCACGTCACGGCCAGTCCGTTTTTGGCATACATCCGCTCCTGCTCCTCGGCCATGCGCGGATCGGTGCGGCCGGCCAGGTCGCCGCTGGTCTTCGACCCCCCGTGCACGCGGAAGGCCCAGCAGTAGTGGTCCAGGCGATGGAACCGCGCGCCGGCGGCTTTGAAGCGCAGCCACAGATCGGTGTCCATCACATAGTGCAGCGACTCGTCGAAGCCGCCGACCTGCTCAAACAACTCGCGGCTGAAGATCGAGGTCGGGCCGTAGACCCTCACGGGCGCGTGGCGGTAGAGGCGGTCGCGCCACTGGCCGTCCCGCGCGCACCTCAGCACGCGGTCCTGCGCGTCGATGTAGACCAGGTTCCCGGCCAGCCAGGCGCACGGGGGATGGGCATTCAGATAGGCCCGTGCGCGATCGAGCGTCCCCGGCAGCAGCAGGTCGTCCGCGTTGATCCAGAGCAGATACTGGCCGGTCGCGCGGGCGAACCCCTTGTTCAGCGCGTGGCTCTGGCCGCTATCCCTCTCGGAGCACCACCATGCCAGATCATTCTCGTAGCGGCGGATGGTCTCGACGCTCCCATCCGCGCTTCCACCATCGACCACGATGATCTCCGTATCCTCGCCAGCCTGGCAGATCACGGACCTGAGCGCCCGTTCGATAAACTCGCCGTGGCTCAGCGACGGGAGGACGATTGAAAATAGAGGCTTTTTCACCTTTAGAATGGGAACGACGAAACACACGAAGGGCCGAAGGAATGGATCAACTTGGACGACATTAACAAAAAAGCCGCACCTGGTTTAGTGACGGCTTCGTTCCGGCTCACCGGTCGGTGTTCGCCTTCGATCAACCTTTTCAGTCCGACTATACAGGCAACCCCTTGTCGCGCCGCCGCAACTCCACGAGTTTCAGATCGATCATATACTCGTAAATTGACCGCATCCGGCAATAGCGCCAACCGGCCACCCCATCCAAGAAGCCCATCCGAATAATGTACAGATAGATGAACACGATAATCGGTCGTAAAGGCAGGCGATAGGCCAGTTGCTTCAACCCCTTCCTACGCGCGGCGGGATCACTCGCAAACAACGTCTTCCATGGCATTCTTTGGCGCGTTTCGTGAGCAAGGGCTGCGGCTTCCATCGTCGAGTACCGGTTATGCCTTTCCCACCAGAATGCGATCCCCTTGTTAAACGGATAATGGACCAGATGTGCGCTAAGACTCGCGACGGCGCCTTTACAATGCATCTCCTCATTAATCTCGCGCTCGGCCCACACGCGTCCCACTCGAAGTAACCGGGGAAACCACGTCGGATAGCCGCCGCTGCGCTTTAGCCACTTGCCGAGGAACATGTCTTTACGCCGCATCCTGAACATCTCGATACCTTCTGGCACTGATCTTAGATTTTCGTTAATTTCATCATGCAGATCTTCTGGCACCACCTCATCCGCATCGACCATCAAGACCCACGGATATTTATAACCGACTGCCAGGGCCGCATTCCGTTGTGCCGCATAGTTATCGAACTTACGCCGCACGACCCGCGCACCGGCTGCCTTCGCGAGCTCTACGGACCTATCCGTGCTGTATGAGTCAAAGACCACAATGTCGTCTGACCACTTCACCGACGCCAGACAGGCGGAAAGGTTAAGTTCTTCATTGAGGGTGAGGATTAAGATGGAAATCATGAAAGGTTCAATTGCGGCAGGGCCGCTAATGTGAGGGTTCAAACGCCTCGGCGGGGCTGGTTCAAGGGTTCAATCGGCCTAATGACCTGGTTCCAAGGTTTCAAAGGTACCGGCGTTGCGGTTCGCGGGACAAAACGGAACAGAATGTTACACAAACTGAGAGTTATCTGCCGCGGCGCTCCACTCACATGGGCAGCTGGCAGCAGAGTCAAAGATCGTTTATAAAAGCACATAACTATTTTATTATTAGTTATTTATACATTTCTAAAAAGCACATTGCGGAGGCCCTGGACGTTTGGCAACCGAGTCGTGAGACATGCGGAACCACACACAGAAGTTCCACGGCTTGAAAACCACAATACCGCCACGAACGCCTACGGTGAAGCGTCCCTAACGGATGCACGATTGGAAGGCGATTAGTTGTAACTGGGCGTTTGGACTGCAGGGCTTTAGCACCGCTTTCACGCGGCGAAAAACATTTCGCCGCAGAACGGCGGACCGAAGTCCGCCTACGGTAAAGCGGCACTGAGGTGCCGCACTCCAAAACACAAACACCTAATCGCAGACACGTCCGGCCGAACAACATGAACCTCCACATCTTTTTCAGTAAACCAACGACTTATTCAGTCGTAAAGGGAAATGGGAAAACGGCACCCCATGACAAAAGATCTGAATTCCCAAAAGATGCAGTTGCTGGCAGCGCTCGTGTGCGACCCGCATGTTCAGGCGGCAGCGGACGTGAGCCGCACCACAGCGTACCGCTGGCTGCACGATTAGGATTTCAAGGACGAACTCAAGCGCCAGCGTGACGCTGTGTTTGACGTGGTGATGTAGAGCGTGAAGACCCATGCCGCGCGGGCCGTGACGGAGTTGGCGGGGCTCCTGAACGTTAAAGACGACCGGTTGCGCAGGCAAGTCTGTAACGACCTTCTGGCGCACGCCATGAAGGTCCGAGAGCTGGATGATTTGGAAGGCCGTCTGGCCGCACTGGAGAAGGCGTTGGCAAACAAAGGAAAAGGAGCTGAGGCATGAGCAACCAAGGCAAGAGACAGGCACGACTGGAGAAGAAGGCGCCAACTGATCAGCAGTTTATCGAGTGGAAAGGTAAACCATGGTCGTCGGAACAGAAGGCCGAGGCGTTGCGGCGTGAGCCAAACCGCCGAATCTTTTGGCATTCGCTACTCGAAGAAGAGACCGCTTAGGGGAAAGGATGAGGGTGAAAGAAACATAACCGGCAACACATCGTTCTCTTACGGAGGTGCGGAGAACACAAAGTATAAATCAGACAGTACAGGCCGATGGGCTTCGAGGCCCCGCCGCGTCGGAACCTTGAGAAATGACCGTTAAACCGTTGGGGCCTTCAATACCCGTTTTTTTATGATTTTGGCCGGATTGCCCACAACCACCGTCCAAGGAGCAACATCTTTTGTGACCACCGCACATGCTCCGACTACAGCCCCTTCACCGACAGTCACTCCAGGCATAATAAAAGCACGAGCTCCAATAAAAACCTCTTGCCCTATGGTCATATTCCCCACCAACAAAGGCAAATTGGGATCCTCCAGATCATGTGTTCCATTACACAGATATGCCTGTTGTGAGATTGTAACGTGCGCGCCTATTCGTACAGGACCAAGATTGTACACTTCTGAGAACGGCCCAAGACAAGCGTGATTTCCCAGCGTCAACAAAAACGGGGCAAAAACACAAGCGGACGGATAGACAAAAGGGCGTCCATCAATTTGGGCCCCAAAACACCACAACAAGAATAATCGCCAGCGATTGAACAACTTCGGCGACGGACGGTAGAGGCACAGCCAGATGAGCCGCCATAAGCGGATACGAACAACGTCCTTTAAAGGCCAGGGAGATACATAACGTTCGGTCTGGCCAGGTGTTTTCAGGTGTAAATCTGGCATGATCGACTTTCTTAATAAAAGAATACATCCGTCGAAGTGACTCCATACCGGCAAGGTCCTAAAGACTGAAAAACCCGAACTTCTTTAGACTTGTTGTTTTTCCGTAGAGGCTCATAGCGCCAAGAATCATCAAGAACGACTATGCCTTCACCTATTATTTTTTCAACGAGCCCAAAACAGATCGGCCGCAGTTGAACATCTTCCTCGTAACCATCGATAGCATATACATCTACATCGTAATCTCTAACGCAGTTCAGGTAAGTTGACTTTTCAAAAGCCGGTTTATCAGATATATCGAAAGGATGGCGCAAAACTGTAGTATTCGTTATTTTTTGTTCTTTGATCACTTGTTCGATTTTGTCCGCCCAATCATGACTACTTTCTACACAAATGACCCTTTTCGCCCGTCTTGCATAAAAAATAGTCGACCCCCCTCCCCCGTATTCGAACACAGTCATCTCTTTTGTGACGTAACGATCGAGAAAATCAATAGCCGAGAAAGAATACCATGGCAAACCGATATCAACGGGCTGATGTCCGTTGAAAGGCGCATAACGCAGATATTTTGGCAAGTGTTTAGGATGGACGAGCAGATCGCCAGCAATCCGTGCCACTCGTTGAATGTTTGATTCGTTCATTTTTTCTCCTTTTGTAATAACAGTTCAAAATCGTTCAAGTACTCTCTTGCAATCCTACCGTTTGAGAAACTATCGTGTGCCAAACGCGTCGCTTCCATCGTAATTTTTTCTCGGACATCAGCATGCTCTATAAGATATTCAATTCGGTCGGCCAACGCGCCGTCCGGATGTATTGACCGATGATTGAAAACAAGTCCCGTGACGCCATCCTTGATAAAGTCCTGAAAACATTCCAATGCAGACACAACGGTTGCACACCCGACAGCCATCGCCTCCAGAGGCGCAACTCCAAATGTCTCACCACGCTCTGCCATCGATGGGTAGCAGAAAATGTCGCAGGCCGCCAGTTCTTCCGCCAAACGGACAGCATCCGTAACCGGATCAACCCACTCAATTGGATAACAGGAAGCTAACCGCTTCAGATAGGCAACATATTTTTCCCCGCCGCCGCCCTGCGCTACTGTGCGAGGCCCGATTATTCGGAGACGCAAGCAATGACCTTTTCCACGTAGCAACGCATAGGCCTTTACCAATAAATCAAGACCCTTTTCAGGGTGAATCCGTCCTGAATACCCAATTAAATAGCAGTTACGGTGCACACCGAAATCATCGCCCATGGAAGGTGAACGATTGTTGCTGCTGGTGTTTGACACACTGCTTCTGACTCGACAATTGAAAATTTCCGTGTCTACCGGATTGTTTATCACTTTGATTTTTCCCGCCATGCGAGGCGCTTGCTGTATTGCGGCTTTCGCGACCGCCTGCGACACACAGAACAATCGATCAATGCCCGTATACCACCCGAGCTGACCCTTGGGGTAACGCGCCACATTGTACACCGCAGCATTGAACTTGCGGCGAAATAGGGGACACAACAACGGCGTAAAAAAGGTGTGCATGACGAGTATATCGCATTGCGTCAGTCGCATGAGTGCGCGGAACGAGTAAAACAGATCAAGCATCAAATCACTGATCAAATGCCCTGTCCGCTTGTATCCACGCAAATTCTGGAATAAGATGCCTGACTCAGCAATATATTCCCGATCCGGTTGTTTGCAATAAAAGATTACATCGTGCCCTGCTTCTGCAAAGACTGTTGCGACGTTGTACCATAGTTTCTCGACCGCACCGATCCCATAGGGGGGCAAAGTACCGAATGGACTTGTGATAATTGCGATCCTCATAATTCGATACACCCTGATTTCGGCATCTCCACACCGCCCACCACCCACTCGTACACCGCCCTCATCTGCGCCGCAACCGCTGGCCAGGTGTATTTCTCTTCCACGAGCCGCAGCCCGTTCTCGCCCATCACGCGCCGCTCCTCGTCCGTCAGACTCATAGCCTCGCGCAACGCCTCGGCCAGCGGTTCAACGCCGATGTCGATCCACCATCCCGCACGTCCCGTGCGGGCAAGTTCATTAGTTCGTTCTTTCATTAGTTCATTGGTTGCCCCACCACCCCCCTTCTGCCCCATATCAACTAATGAACTGTGGTCCTTGTTGCCAAGCAACTCGGACCATGGCGTCCCTTTGGTCGTGATGACCGGGCACCCGTCCGCCAGCGCCTCAATCACCACAACGCCGAAGTTTTCCGAATAGGTCGGCAACACGAACAGGTCGGCCAGCCGATACAGGGCATCCTTCTCCTCTCCATAAACCGGGCCTGCGAAGATGATGTCAGGGAGAAGTGCGTGAGTGCGATCGTTCAGTAGTTCATTAGTGTTTACGTCGGCGACTGATAGACCGAGGCGTTCGGCTTTGGTCATTAGCTCCGCCTTATGCCCGGCCTGGTCCGGGCCTGCGATGACAAGTTGCCAGAAGGGAAAGGATGAAGGATGAAGGATAAAGGATGAAGCGTCTTTACCGGCCGCAGTCCTCTGATCTCCGGCTTCCGGTCTCTCAACTAATGAACTCTCGCACTCTCGCACTTTAGAACTTTTCACCTGCGCCCAAGCGTCAACGAGATTAAGCAGTCCTTTCTTGGGGTGAATCCGGCTCACGAAGAGAGCAATCTTGGGTGAATTGTTTCGGATCAGGGGCGGTTCTGAAGGCATATCTACGCCCAGCGGGGCAATAACCACCGGCGGCTTCAGCCTCAAGCGCCGAATGTCCCCCACTTCACTGGCTGCCGTCGCATGCAGCAGAGCGGCGGACTGCAAATCGCGGTACTGGTATAGCGCAAACGCAAGCCCTTTTTTCAAGCGTTTCTGCTTGAGCGCCCAAGGAGTCAGCATACCGTGCGGCGAAATAACTAGCGGGATCTGATTCTTCCTCGCCCATGTGGCGAGCCGGTGCAGAAACGGATCCCACAGCGCATGGATGTGGATGATATCCGGCTTAAATGGAAGCTCCGACGGATCCCTCGAGACCTCGAACACTGGAACCGAAGAATGGGGCAAAAAATCATTCTCGCCTTTTTGGCGTACCGCGATGCAGCATTCGACACTTTGGCGGCCTAAGTGGTTACACAGTTCCACACAGAAAACGGACGTGCCTGCAGCTCTTGGCAACCCGGATATGACATGCAACACACGCATGGTATATGCTTAGGCACTAGGTGAAAACACGTTAAGTCTCTGAGCCGACCGGCTTTCCCTTTTCCGCATAGCATATCCCACGGCGCAAACTAAATTGCCCGTTCTCGAAATCTTCGATAAGAAGCAGGCGTGAAGAAAGTGACACATCATAGCCTTGTTGCGTCAGGCATCCGCCGATCACAGTCGCATCGTCTCTACGATGATAGACCGCGATCGACAAACGCAACTTTTGCTGAGCCAGTGTAGCCGTCGCACCCTTCAACATCGACCGTTCGCCGCCCTCGATATC
>Ga0075012_10002050_pt1 | contig 20011 bp, 19 predicted proteins | sample All_14_2_FD_71474 | JGI IMG/M metagenome (GOLD analysis project Ga0075012, IMG submission 71474) | Freshwater microbial communities in response to fracking from Pennsylvania, USA - Allegheny Zone_MetaG_DW_15 | ecosystem: Environmental > Aquatic > Deep subsurface > Groundwater > Drilled... | reverse complement strand
GAGTTATAATGCTTATTTATAACATTAATAATACTTTCCAAGTTCTCGTCCTGGAACTGCAGGCGAATCATTCTATTCTTGGTAGTGATAATATTTGAGATACTTTCCTTAATAAGTTTTTCATTATTGGCCATAACAACATCGCCAGCAACTGCAATAAGACTTTCGCTAGGATTTGCATTTAGGTTTACGCCTACCTTTCCTTCAACAACTTTAAGTTCAAAGTTTTCGGAATTGGTTGATTTGAGGTTAAACGAGGTTCCAAGTACTTGAACGGATGCCGCTTTTGTTTCAATAATGAACGATTTTTTTGGATTCTTTGCAACTTCGAAGTAAGCTTCCCCATCAAGTTTTACTTTTCGTTTTCCTCCAACAAAACGCGAAGGGTAAGTAAGTGTCGAATTTTGAGCAAGGTAAATGGATGTTCCGTCAGGAAGTGTGGCGATTATGGTATTATTGTTCGAGTTGTTCGCCAACTGTTTTAGTTCTGGGTTGAAATACTTGTATCCCCCTACACCCGAAAGAATAACAGCAAAAAGAATTATTGCCGCATACTTTAAGTATTGCTGCGGAACAAATTTAAACGAAATTGAATTTTTCTCTGGGAGTAGTTGCTCCTGCTCAAATCTCTGGTATAAATTGCTCCAAGCCTTATTTGAATTAAAATCTTTCATTGTTAAACTTTCTCCAATTGAATCCCAATCCTTCTTCATTGTGTTTATGGTACTTTTCATTGCAGGATTTATAGCAATTATCCTTTCGAACCAAAACTTTTCGAGTATGGTCATTTCACCTGTTATATATCGTGTTACTCTGAGGTGATTTGCTGATGTATTGCTATTGCTTTCCATGTTCTAGAAAATCAAAAGAGTTAAAATGATATCTGTTTCAATGAGTATTTATTCCTAATTTCCCAAGGTTCTGCCTAAAAGTAAACAATGCCTTGGACATGTCCGCTTCTACTGTTTTAACCGATATTGAAAGGAGATCGGCAATTTCATGGTACTTTAAACCATTGTATCGACTCAGTTCGAATATTTGCCGGCATCGCTCAGGTAACTGTGATAGTGTTGTTTCCACAACTTCATTCATCTCACTATATTCCATTGTAAGCGATGGTGATGTAACAAGATCCTCGGAATGCAAATTGTTCAGGTATTTTTGTTCAATTTGTTTATGCTGCAAATACCTTATAGCACTATTCCTAACCGATCTGTAAATGTAAGCCTTGAGCGATAGCTTTATGCTAATTTCCTTTCGGTTTTTCCAGTAGTTGTAAAAGAACTCTTGAACAATTTCCTCGGACTGATCCTTATCCTTTACTATTGAATAAACATAATTACAGAGCGGGTTGTAGTAACTTTTAAAAAGTTCCTCAAATTCACTAAGGTCGTTTTGCTTAATTCTGCCCTGCTTATGTAAGTCCGAAAAACCCATTAAAAACCTGATTTCTTGCTGTCAAAGATATAGATTTTTTTACTCCAAAAGGCAAAGGGGGTTATCCCTTTGCCTTATTAATTCATGTAATACTAGTTATTGCTTCTTGAACCTGCGGTTGAATTTATTAATTGCAGATTGTATAGACTCATCGGGCTCAATTGTGTTGTATGCACCCCAGTAGTTTTCGTCAAAGTATTCGTTAACTCTGTCGGCAAGCACTGCGTATGGACGGAACGATTCCTTTGCGCTTATCTTATCAACATTTTCAGTTTTACGCTCGGTTATAACCATTTCGGACATAACTGTGTATGTGGTTTGGAAAATCTTTCTTCGCCAGTCGGCTCTAAATTTAATCTCGTTACGCATATAGTTAAGGAAGTACTTGTCGCCTTGTTTTTTGTAAGTAACTAGGTAACTAGTGCTTTGTGGCTCAAATCTTAAGCCAGTAGGTTTCTTCTTTACAAAAATCCGAGTGGCTTTATCAACATCACTAATATCGAGACTGAATTCCGCCATTGTTACGGCTAGGCTCTCTACTGCTATGTAAAGTTTACCTGAGTAAAGAGGATATTCTAACTGTACTCTTGGTTTGAACGAAATAACGTAGTTTGGTTCATTATCGAGGCTTACCATGTCAACTATTTCGTACTCGTAATTGTAAATTTCCTCGCTGCTTAGAAGTAGATCGGGATATTTCACAAGGTCGAGGTATAACGATACATGTGGGCCGCCTTGCATTTTAACCATTAGAGTATCGGCTTTTTTTACATTGCCGCTTTTGCGTCCTTTTAGAATTTTAACCTTGTCGGATTCTAGGGTGAAATCGTAGGGCGTTTTGTAGATTTCTGTAATAGCTTCGGCTATAGAGATGTAATCTTTTCGTTGTTTAATAGTTTCGCGGTAGAATCCGGTAAGTGTACTTGAGTGATTACTGTAGTTTGTTCCAATTTTATTTATTGCTTGGCTAACAATCATTCGAGGATCCTCTGGGCGAACAACTACTCCTTTAAGTTCTACAGAGGCTGCATCAATTAGAAATGTTTGTTCTGATTTTCCATTTTCAGTTATCGCAAATTTTTTGTTTTGATAACCAAGATGCGAAATCTCAAATTCTTTGATGTTTAGAGATTTTGGAACTTTAAGTGTAAACTGCCCATCCGAGTTTGCTACAGTTCCAATATTGGTTCCAGGAACCGATACATTCCCAAATACAACTCGTTCTTTTGTTTTGGAATCCTTAATTACACCATTAATCGTGTACAAATCGGCCTCTTGACCAATAACCGAAGCCGAGATAAGCATGGCAATAACCACAGCTGATATCTTTAGGCTTTTTCTAATAATGTTCGATAGTGTTTTCATAGTTATATCAGTTTAAAAATTTAACAGCATTTTTGTTGTTTTGCTATTATGATACTTTACCCTAAAAATACCCTATCGTTTTTTTTAATTTTTTTTCAGATTGCAAAAAAAAGACCCGAATGTTCAAGTATTCAGGTCTTTGTAATTTGTATGTGCATTTATACATTGAATCGGAAGTGCATAATATCTCCATCCTGAACAACGTACTCCTTTCCCTCAACATGCATTTTACCTGCTTCCTTGCAAGCCTGTTCGCTTTTATACTTTACGTAATCGTCGTATTTAATAACCTCGGCCCTTATGAATCCTTTCTCAAAGTCGGAGTGAATAACCCCTGCAGCTTGCGGAGCTAAATCACCTTTATGGAAAGTCCAGGCTCGCACCTCTTGAACGCCAGCAGTAAAATAGGTTTGTAAATTCAACAAATGATATGCATGGCGAATGAGTTTTACTACGCCCGACTCCTTAAGCCCAAGATCTGCAAGAAACATTTGACGCTCCTCGAATGTTTCCAATTCGGCAATTTCGGCTTCGGTTTTTGCAGCAATTATTAGTATTTCTGCATCTTCATCAGCAACCGATGCTCGAAGCTGGTCAACATATTTATTGCCATTCACCACAGAACCTTCGTCTACGTTGCAAACATAAAGTACCGGTTTGTTCGTTAGAAGAAAGAACTCCTTGGCAATATCTTTTTCTGGTTCTGTCAGTTCAACAGTTCGAGCCGATTTGCCTTTTTCTAAAGCCTCTTTATATCGAAGTAGTAACTCGTATGCCTTGCGAGCCTCAGCATCTTTACCTGTTTTTGCAATTTTTTCGGTTCTTGAAATTCTGCTCTCAATTGTTTCCAAGTCCTTTAGTTGCAACTCCATGTCAATTACCTCTTTGTCTCGTACAGGATTTACTGTTCCGTCGACATGAGTTATGTTGTCGTCATCAAAACACCTTATAACGTGAATAATGGCATCGGTTTCTCGGATGTTTGCTAGAAATTTATTGCCCAGACCTTCACCTTTACTTGCACCTTTCACTAAACCAGCAATGTCAACTATCTCCACGGTTGTAGGAACCACTCTGTTAGGTTTAACTAGCTGTTCCAGAACTACTAGTCTGTCATCGGGAACAGTAATTACACCTACGTTAGGTTCAATCGTACAAAAAGGAAAATTTGCCGATTGTGCCTTCGCATTCGATAAACAATTAAATAAAGTTGATTTTCCAACATTCGGTAAACCAACAATTCCACACTGTAAACCCATCTATTGTTATTTTTTTATAGCCGGCAAAGTTACTTCATTTGATGAATTATGCAAAATATAGAAGATTAGCCCATTGGCTTTATACTATACATAATAATTATGGTAAAAGCGTTAAGTAAATGGTGTAAAAAACATGCCGTTAAAAGTTTAAAAAACTGTAAAATAGTAAAAAAATAGACTGATGTGCTAAATTAGGTGTAAAAAATAGAAATACGTTTGCCATAATTTATATTTGTCAGAAAATTGTGAAGTGTTTTTTAACCCCCTAAACGTAGCTTAATTATGGACTCATCAGTTGAAAACGTAACCCTTTATGCATGGGCAATAATCGATATTTTAAAGAATTATCAGGATAAAAAGAACGATTATTGGGAACTGTTCGAAATGGCGAAGGGTTTAGATCTATCAAAACCAAACAACAAAGTGCCAATTCAGGTGTATATCGATATGTGTGATTGGATAGACCATAAACTTGGGAAATTTAACCTTATTAAGATTGGTAGAAATATTGGTGAATCTACATATAAAGTTATGGTCGATAACAACATGGTGAACGAGGCAAGTTCGCCAGTTGACATTATGAAAGCACTTATACTTACTGCCCAAAAGGGTGTTCAGGATCCTCAGAAGCGAGGTTGGGAAATTGTGTCGACAACCGAGAAGTCAATTTTAATGCGAAAGACACAAATTTTTAATACTCAAATACAACTTGGGTTGCTCGATGCATTAATCCGTAAATCCAAAGTTTTCGGTGTTAAGGTAGAGTTAGATAAAGAGGTGTCGAAAGGTGCTCAGCACGACGAGTATCTTATTACATGGCTATAAACTCAGGTATTCATAATTATTTAGTGGTCGAAGCCTTTATCATTGTTTCGAATTACTATTTTTATTCTATTTAACATTATGCAGGGCAACAATAAGATGGGCTTTGCTTTTTCAACACAAAAAGTATTACCTTTGCAAATTGGGAAAATCTTGAAATTTATCATTAAATGACTGATATTGAAAATCTTAAGAAGATTGCAGCGCAGGTTCGCCGCGATGTAATTCGTATGGTACATAAACCAGCAAGTGGCCATCCTGGTGGTTCGTTGGGATGTGCTGATTTTTTCACTGCACTTTACTTTGATGTGCTAAACATTAATCCGCAAAAGTTCTCCATGGATGGAGCAGGTGAGGATTTGTTTTTCTTATCAAACGGACACCTTTCAGCAGTTTGGTATAGTGTTCTTGCCCGCCGTGGTTACTTCGATGTGAAAGAACTTTCTACATTTCGACTAATCGATTCAAGGTTGCAAGGCCATCCAACTCCAGCCGAACATTTGCCAGGAATTAGAATAGCATCAGGTTCGCTAGGACAAGGTTTGTCGGTAGCGTGTGGCGCTGCTTTAGCAAAGAAACTCAATGGTGACAAAAGTTTAATCTACACCTTACACGGTGATGGCGAATTGCAGGAGGGTCAAATCTGGGAAGCGGTTCTTTTTGCCGCTGCAAAGAAAATTGACAACCTAATTGCAACCGTCGACTATAATGGTAAACAAATTGATGGACCTGTCGATTCTGTTGTTTCTCTAGGTGATTTAAAACTAAAATGGTTATCGTTTGGTTGGGATGTTGTAGAAACTGATGGTAATGATATGGCGCAACTCTTAAAAGCTTTTGTTGAGGCCAAAAACCTTACAGGTAAAGGAAAGCCAGTTGTAATTCTTATGAAAACAGAAATGGGCATGGGTGTAGATTTTATGATGGGAACCCATAAGTGGCATGGAAAATCACCCAGCAACGAGGAGTTTGAAAAGGCTATGGCTCAACTTCCTGAGACTATTGGCGATTTTTAGTTCGATGAATCTTTAACGATTAATAAGATGAAAAATATTGCAGTTATTGCACACGATGCAAAAAAGCCTGAACTAGTTAAGTTTCTTAAGGAGCATGAAGAGTGGTTGCCTGGTGTTAACCTACTTGCAACCGGAAGAACTGCTGAGTTTATTGAGGAGCAGGGTATAAAGTGTCGTCACTTAAGCCCTGGTCAATCGGGTGGTTATAACGAAATTACGAGCATGATCGAAAAGCACGAGGTTGATATTGTGATTTTCCTTCGTGACCACAAAGTGGTTCAGTCGCACCACGAGGATATTAGGCATTTGCTTGAGGCTTGTAACGTAAATAATATACCGCTTGCTACAAATCAGGCAACTGCAGAGCTCGTTATAATCGGTCAGATTCGCAAGGAAGCAATGGAAAGAATGAAACGAAACGCTTAAGAATTTTTTAAAGATGAAATATACTTCAACTGGAAATAAAGATACTCGTTCAGGTTTTGGTGCTGGACTTTACGAACTTGGAAAATCTAACTCAGATGTTGTTGCGCTTTGCGCCGATTTAATAGGTTCCCTTAAAATGGACGATTTTGTTAAGGAGTTCCCTGAACGTTTCGTTCAAACTGGCATTGCCGAGGCAAATATGATTGGAATGGCAGCTGGTTTAACCATTGGCGGTAAAATTCCTTTTGCTGGAACTTTTGCAGCCTTTGCAACAGGACGCGTTTACGATCAAATCCGACAAAGCGTTGCATACTCCAACAAGAATGTTAAGATTTGCGCATCGCATGCAGGTTTAACGCTAGGAGAAGACGGAGCTACCCACCAAATGATGGAAGATTTGGGATTGATGAAAATGCTTCCAAATATGGTGGTTATTAACCCTTGCGATTATAACCAAACAAAGGCTGCTACTTTAGCCATTGCAAAACACGTTGGGCCTGTTTATCTGCGTTTTGGTCGTCCGGCAGTTCCAAACTTCACCCCAGCCGACCAAGAGTTTGTAATTGGAAAAGCAATTACGCTTCAGGAGGGAAATCAGGTATCAATTTTTGCAACAGGACATTTGGTATGGAAAGCATTGGAGGCTGCCGATATTCTTGCAGAAAAAGGAATCTCTGCCGAGGTGATTAATATTCACACCATAAAGCCTTTGGACGAGGAAGCAATTATCCGTTCAGTTAGCAAAACCCGCTGCGCAGTTTCGGCCGAAGAACACATGATGAATGGTGGTTTAGGCGATAGCATTGCTCAGGTTCTTGCACGCAAATTACCAACTCCACTGGAAATGGTGGCCGTGAACGATATGTTTGGCGAGAGTGGTACTCCAACCGATCTTATGGTTAAATATGGTTTGGATACTCCAAATATTGTAGATGCAGCACTAAAGGCAATTGCCAGAAAATAAATTAAATCCAACGATTGAATGAATAGTTATTCCGACAGGGAACTGCTGGAAATGTTTCGCAATTGCGAAACAAAAAACTACGCATTTAATCTGCTTATGCGGAAGTATCAGGAACGCCTTTACTGGCACATTCGCAAAATAGTAATTAGCCACGACGATACCGACGATGTTATCCAGAACACCTTTCTAAAAGTATGGGGTGGTCTGGAGTCGTTTCGTGAAGATTCTCAGTTGTTTACATGGCTATATCGCATAGCTACTAACGAAGCATTGACTTTTTTAAAGAAAAAGAAAACAAAATTTTTACTGCCATTAGTGGATGTGGAACAACAATTGTGTAAAACACTTGAGAGCGATCCTCATATTGATGGCGATGAACTGCAAATTAAACTTCAACAAGCTATATTGAAACTGCCCGAAAAGCAAAGAATAGTCTTCAATATGAAGTATTATGACGAAATGAAGTACGAAGATATGTCGGATGTGTTGGGAACGTCGGTGGGTGCGCTTAAGGCATCATTTCATCATGCAGTAAAAAAAATAGAGAAATTTTTGGAAGAGGATTAAACCTTGTTGATATAATACCATCATAAATTTAGAAAACATCAGTAGTGATGAGTGAGAAGGAAAAAATAGAGTTTAAAGCAGGACGAGAGTTACCATTCTCTGTTCCTAATGGTTATTTTGATAATTTACCAGCAAAGATTCAAGCACGAATACAAGCCGAAGCCTCTGCTTCAGAAACCGTTACTGAAAATGGTGGTTGGGCTGTAACTTTTCGTTCGCAACTTGCTTTTGCTGCTGGTTTTGCCTTTATGGCAGTAATAGCATACTTTGGTTACTATTTATCTCGTCCAGTAAGTCAGCATAACTCCAGACATGTTGGAACAGACTATGTAGAGATTGTGAGTCGCAGTATTTCTGACTTTGAAGATATTGACCTATATCGTGCCATTGAAAATAGAAAGAAGCAGGATACAATTAATGAGGCTACACGCGAAATGTACCATCGATACTATATTCGAAGCAATAATTGTATTACCATAATTGATGAGAAAAAGGAAATTCAGCCATGAAAGCAGTTTATAGAATAGTTGGTGTTTTTCTGTTTTTTGCCATAAGTTTTTCGTTATCGGCCCAAACAACTAAAACCGATAATGAGAAGGCTCTTAAAGCAGAAAAGGTTGCCTTTCTTACTAAAAAGTTGGAGCTTACACCCGACGAGGCAAAACTATTTTGGCCAATTTACGACGAGTACTGGGATAGAAAAAATACAATTCTATCGGAACGTAGAAAGTTTGTGGAAGAGTTTTTGAAGGAGAGCGACAAACTTTCCGATGCAGACATAGTAAACTATACCAACCGTTACGTTAATTCACATAGGCAGGAAACAGAACTTTTAGCCGAGTTCAATACTAGACTTAAAACAATTCTGTCGCCAAAAAAAATAATGCTACTGTATCAGTCTAACTACGAATTTAAAGGGTATCTTTTGCAAAAGGTAAAGGAATCGGGCAAAGAAGAAAAGAAGTAAATTTAATCGTCAAATATTTTTGGAAAACCTAGTTCCATTTTAACTTTTTTTTACATTTGTTGCCGTTAATTTATTTTTGAGTTATGATTGAAAGTGAAAACCTTGTTGATTTAATCGACCTACATATCCCTGCAACAACTGAGACCCCCGAAGTTAGGTGTTCGATTAATACTGGTGAAATTGCAATGATCGGAAATCTAATACCCAGCGATCCAAAATCATTTTTCTCCCCAATACTAAGATGGTTTCAAGTTTATACTACTGAGTACAATCCTTCTAAATTAACTGTCCACTTTTATCTAACCTTTGTTAATGGATGCTCTGAGCATTACCTAGGAGCCTTGCTGAAACGTTTAGAGGAACTGTATGCTAAAGGCTTAAACGTTGAAATTATTTGCCATTACGAATCAGATGATACCGATATGCGCGATTGGGGCCGTGACTTAAAACAAATAATTAAACTACCAATTGAACTTCTCGAAATAAACTAAATAAAAAATCCTCGGTTATGCCGAGGATTTTCTTTGATATCATTTACACTATCGCTCAAATTTTCCTTGACGGATAAACTCAACGGTTTTGTCCATCTCCTTGTACATTATCTTGTCTATTTTAACAAAAGGTACAATTTGACGGTAATCCGCTATAAACTCCTCGATATATGGTGATGATTTTGCTGGGCGACGGAACTCCAACGCTTGTGCAGCATCAAAAAGTTCAATGGCTAGTATTCGTTCAACGTTATCGATCACTCTAAGTAACTTTGTTGCAGCATTGGCGCCCATGCTTACATGGTCTTCCTGTCCGTTCGACGAAACAATTGAATCGACCGATGCTGGAGTACAAAGTTGTTTGTTTTGGCTTACCATTGCTGCTGCAGCATACTGTGGAATCATGAAACCTGAATTTAACCCTGGGTTTGCCACTAAAAATTCTGGAAGTCCTCGTAAGCCTAGAATTAACTGAGCCGTACGGCGCTCTGAGATGTTTGCCAACTCTGCAAGGGCAATTGCCAGAAAATCGTAGGTTATGGCTAGTGGTTGACCATGGAAATTTCCACCTGAGATAATTAAATCCTCATCGGGCCAGATGGTTGGGTTATCGGTAACGGAATTTATTTCGGTTAAGAGAACACCTGCAACGTAGTTAATGGCATCCTTGGATGCTCCGTGAACCTGAGGCATACAGCGGAACGAGTATGGATCCTGTACGTGCTTTTTGGGACGAGCAATTAACTCGCTACCCTCAAGGATCTTTCTGAGATTACGTGCAGTTTCAATTTGTCCTTGATGTGGACGAACATTCTGTATGTTAGCATGGAAAGGATCAATTCTACCATCGAAAGCCTCAAGCGAAACAGCCCCAATAATATCGGAAATCTTAGCAATCTTGAAAGCCTTAACCATAGCATAAACACCGTGAGAGCTCATAAACTGGGTGCCATTCAGTAATGCTAATCCTTCCTTTGAGCGGAGCTCGATGGGTTTCCAATTCATTTCTTTCAGAACATCCTCTGCTGGACGGATTTTGCCATTGTGACGGACTTCACCCATTCCAATCAATGGAAGGAATAGGTTTGAAAGTGGTGCCAAATCGCCCGATGCTCCCAATGAGCCACGGTCGTAAACCACAGGAAGAATATCGTTATTGTAAAAATCGACAATACGCTGAACTGTTTCAACCTGAACACCTGAATGTCCCAACGAAAGGGCGTGTGCTTTTAGGAAAAGCATCAACTTAACAATTTCGGGAGCAACCTCATCGCCAGTGCTACATGCATGCGACATAACTAGGTTATTCTGTAATTGCGAAAGTTCATCCTTTGAAATGGTGCGGTTGCAAAGTGAACCAAAGCCAGTTGTAATCCCATAAATTGGAGCGCTTTCGTTCTCCATTTTAGCATCGAGGTAGTTGCGGCACTTACTGATAAGTTCAACAGACTCTTTAGATAATTCAAGTTTATACTGCGAGTTGATTAAATCGTCCATCAACTCCCAGGTTAATGGTTTGGGCGATATTTGGTGTGTCTTAATCATTGGTTTATGTTTGTTTTAGATATTTTTCTTGATGTAGTTTGATATTTCGGAGTAAGCAATGGAAACCTGTTCGCCTGTTTCCATATTTTTAACCGAAAGCTGATTGTTTTGAACCTCGTTTTCACCAGCAATCACCACAAATTTTATTTTACGGCTATTGGCGTAATCGAACTGTTTTTTCATTTTGGCAGAATCGGGGTATAGCTCAGCGCTCACCCCAGCATTGCGTAGTTCACGAATGGCTTTAAGGCAGTAGGCTGCCTCCTTACTGCTGAAGTTGGCAAACATTACCTGGGTTGATGAAAGCAAACTTTCGGGGAACAGATTTAGCTGAAGCATTACATCGTAAATTCGGTCGGCACCAAACGAAACTCCAACGCCGCTAACGTTCTTCAACCCGAAAATACCAGTTAGGTCATCGTAGCGGCCACCACCACAAATACTGCCTATTTCGGCATCGGCAGCTTTAACCTCAAAAATTGCCCCAGTATAGTAGTTTAATCCGCGAGCAAGCGATAAATCGAGTTCAATGGTGGTAGATAAATCGCCAACCTGACTAACATAGCCAAGAAGCTCCTCCATCTCAGCAACACCCTTTAATCCAATTTCCGATGAAGCCAGAACTCCTTTCAAGGTGCTCAACTTTTCAGCATTGGTTCCACTTAAAGTGATAATTGGTTGTAGTTTAGAGATTGCAGTATCGGAAACACCTTTTGAGCGAAGCTCCTCGTTTACAGCATCCAACCCAATCTTCTCAATTTTGTCAATTGCAACAGTAATATCTGTTAGTCGTTGCGATTCTCCAATTACCTCGGCAATTCCGCTTAAAATCTTGCGGTTATTCAGTTTGAGAATAGTTCTAACTTTTAGCTTTTCGAAAACCTCGTTGATGATTAGCACAAGTTCAGCCTCGTTGAAGAGCGAGTTTGAGCCAATTACATCAACATCGCATTGGTAAAATTCGCGGTAGCGACCTTTCTGGGGTCTATCGGCGCGCCAAACAGGCTGAATTTGGTAACGTTTAAATGGGAAGGTTATGTCGTTTTGGTACTGTACCACAAAGCGTGCAAAGGGAACAGTTAAATCGTAACGCAAGCCTTTTTCGCTAATGTCAAGCGCAATAGAGTTTGAGTTGCCAGGTTTAACCTTGTTTATATCAACCTTGTCAATAAAGTCGCCAGAGTTAAGAATCTTAAAAAGAAGTTTATCGCCCTCCTCGCCATACTTTCCAAGTAGGGTAGTAAGGTTTTCCATCGCAGGAGTCTCTATTGGCTGATAGCCATATCGGTTAAAAACCTGACGGATATTGTCGAATATATAGTTACGCCGAACCATTTGTTCGGGACCAAAATCGCGGGTTCCTTTTGGAATTGATGGTTTTGTTGCCATACTATTGTTTTTTGCATTCGAATAAATCGATTGCAAACCTACAATTTTTTTCGCAACCCGCTGATGTTGTAAATCATGTTAAATCAAAAATAGCCGACGGTGAAGTATACAAACCGTTATTTTATTCTACTTTACAAATTGCTCAAATCCTTTAGCGTACTTCACAGGGTTAAACTCCACAATTTTATAATCGGCAATTTGGTTGAGGTAGTATGGGTCGTTGTGGATAAAGTTCCAGACCTCATTGGTGTTCGCAAAGTTTGCAAGAAGCAAACCTCCTGTTCTAGGATTCTGTGGACCTGAGCAAATGAGGTTTCCTGTTGAGTAGAATTTGTCGAGATATGCTCGGTGGTTAGCGAGGTGTGCGTCAACATCCTCAATTGGTTTGATATAGGTTACTAGGACTAGGTACATAATGTTGTCTGGTTTGAGTTATGAGTTTTACTTAATCTGTATTTATTGATTTTCGAAGGTTTTTCTTTTCGGACTTGATTTTTTTGCTTTGTAACCGTTTTTCCTTCGATGCTTTGGTTTGCTTGGTGGGTTTGCGTTTCTTTTGTGGTGTGAGTGTTTTTCGGAGTAATGCGTAAAATTTCTCTAACACTTTTTCCTTGTTGGCTAGCTGTGAGCGCTCCGACTGTGAAACTAGAACCAACTCGCCATCCTTGTTTATTTTATTCTCAAGTTTCTTTAGGATAATTTCTTTCTCATCGGCCCAGAGCAAAACAGACTCAATAACGTTGAACCTAAGTTCAACCTTCGTGCTTACCTTGTTCACGTTTTGTCCTCCAGGGCCACCGCTCCGCGATGTGCCAAAGGTAAACTCTGAGTTGAAATCTCTATTCTGAAGTACGTCTAGTTCCATTGCTCAAATGCTTAGTAAATTCTTAACAGTCTCAAGAGGAATGCCACTTTGAATTGATATCTGTTCTGGACTTAAGCCCTGCCTATTCATATTCATTACAAAAACTTCCAGTGGTTCACCAATCTCAATTAAATGGCTATCGGGGTCAAAAAAACGAATAGTTCTTTGTCCCCAAGGCTCTGTGTGGATAGGGTGTAGGAGCGTTACGCTGTTTTGTTCTAACTTCAGGCTTATTTCATCAATGTTTTCTGCTTCAAAGTACAGCTCAAACCTGTTTGAATTTGATGAGGTTTCGAGCTCCTTACTGATTATGTGCGATTGCTGAATTTGCCAAATGGAAATACCTCCTGAAAGAATAACATTGTTTCCAAAATCGTGTACAATACTATGGTTGAGTATCTTGGTGTAAAATTCTTTCGACTTTTCAATGTCCTTTACGAAAAGAACAATGGAGTGGAGTTTCATACTTAAGGGTTTGTTTTGGAGGTTAAATATATCAAAAAAAGAAGGATTAACGCCTTCGATGTTCCGAATTCGTTAATCCTGGTTCATTGTTCAACTACTTAAAGCGGCTTAACAGGGATGCAGATGTCCACAACAAACTTTTTCTCTGGGTGTTCCTCGTGATTATTGTGGTATAGTTCGTAAGGACTCTCGTCCGCTGGCTGATATCCGCTTTCCGATAGCCATAAGCAGGCAGAATCCCATGCCTGTTGAAACTCCATGGCGCTTATTTCGAAATGACTTACAAAATACTTGCCTCCAGGGATTGTCATTTTGCCTATTTCACCTTCCGTTTTTATATCACTTTTTACAGTGATGCAGGCGCTTTGCCTAAGTTTTTCGATGTTGGTAACCTTGGGGTCATCGTGGTAGTAGGTAAGAGTTTTGGTTTCTGGGAATTGAATCAATCCTCTTGGCCCTGCCCACTTGAAAAGTTTTTCGTAAGCTTTACCAATCAAATTAAACTGTCCTACGTGGCGGCAATAAATAACATTCATTGCAGGCATCTCCTTAATTTCTACATTTTTTTTCATAGTTATCCTCCTTGTTTTAGATGATTTAACATCACAAACGTACTCATTGGAGGAGGCATTCAATTTATCGGTCTTGCTATCCGTTTTACCATTCTTGCTATTTTCGCTTTCCCACGAATTACGGAAATCCTGCGCGCTAGTTTTAAAATGATTCTTGAAATTTCGACAGAAAACCGATAGGCTATTGTAGCCGCAAAGTTCAGCCACTTCGGAGATAGGCCTATCTTTATCGGTTAGCAGCATACTTGCGGCTTTCTCAACTCTAATTCTTTTTATAAAATCATTAAGGGTTTCGCCCATAAACGCCGAAAAAATTCGGTGGAAATGAAAGGGTGAAAAGTTGGCAACATCGGCCAGTTTTTCAAGCGATAAATCGTTGTCAAGGTTATTCTCAATGTAATCTACAACCCTGTTTATTCTATAGATATACTCTTTTTGATACTTATTCATCTTTCTATTTTTTGTTTTTAAAGGTACACCTGCCTGCCGGCGAGGCAGGGATGGAACCATCCATGAGAGATTGTCATATTTGTTTGTGTTAAGGCTATTGTCATGGATGTTTCATTTTTAAATCGATTTTCGATAAAACAAAAATAATCAATACTTCGTGAACCTCTAAAATGAGTTATAAACCGTTCAGTAAATCATCATCAAATTTTCAAATTAACTCATTCTTAAATTGTCCAATTGACTAATTATCGCATTGTCAACTGGTTCATAAAACTTATCCACCTGTTGATATTTAGTTTGAAGGAAATGTTGCTGGCATTTTTTAATACTTAATTTTGCAATCGTAAAATCAAAAGTGTCTTTTGTAAGTATTAGTACTGGGTTTAAGATGTTGATTATTAATTCGATATTTTATTTCTGGTATTTAGAATCGAGGTAATTATGACTACAGGTTATTCAGAGGAGAGCATTAAAACGCTGGAGTGGCAGGAGCATATCCGTAAGCGTCCGGGTATGTACATTGGAAAGTTGGGCGATGGCTCTCAACCCGACGACGGGGTTTATATTCTGCTTAAAGAGGTTCTCGATAACTCCATCGATGAGTATATGATGGGTTTTGGGAAACGTATTGATATTACCCTAACGGAATCTACTGTTACCGTTCGCGACTATGGGCGAGGTATTCCGCAAGGAAAACTTAAGGATGTTGCTTCCAAAATGAATACTGGCGCCAAATACGACTCAAAGGTTTTCAAAAAATCGGTGGGTTTGAACGGTGTGGGTATTAAGGCGGTAAATGCTCTGTCCAATCGTTTTCTCATTAAGAGTGTTCGCGAAGGTGTTGCAAAACAGGTTGAGTTTTCGGCGGGTCAGTTGGTGAGTGAACTTGAATTCTCGTCCAATGGCGATGCCAACGGAACAATTGTGGAGTTTACCCCCGACGATACTGTTTTTGGGAACTTCAAGTATCAGGAGGAGTACATCGAGACAATGCTCCGCAATTACAGTTACCTGAACACAAACCTAATTATCAACTTCAACGGTAAGGATTTTGTTTCGAAGAACGGTTTACTCGATTTGTTGAACGAGAATCTTTCTGGAGAACCACTATATCAAATAATCCATTTAAAGGGCGAAGATATTGAGGTGGCCATTACCCACGGTAATGGTTATGGCGAGGATTACTATACATTCGTAAACGGACAGCATACAACACAAGGAGGAACTCATCTTTCGGCATTCCGCGAGGCTTATGTGAAAACCATTCGCGAGTTTTACCGTAAGGATTTCGATCCTTCCGATATTCGTACCTCCATTATTTGTGCTATTAGCGTTAGGGTTGAGGATCCGGTGTTTGAGTCGCAAACCAAAACCAAACTTGGTAGCAAGGATATGGGGCCAAACGGACCATCGGTAAGTAAGTTTATTGGCGATTTCGTTAAGAATTCGCTCGACAATTATCTGCATAAAAACTCCGAGACCGCCCAAACCCTTCTTCAAAAAATTCTAGAATCCGAAAAGGAGCGAAAGGCCATTTCGGGCATTAAGAAATTAGCACGCGAGCGCGCTAAAAAGGCTAGTCTTCACAATAAGAAGCTGCGCGATTGCCGTGTTCACTACAACACAAACGAAAAACGTGCCGATGAATCAACCCTATTCATCACCGAGGGAGATTCGGCGAGTGGTTCAATCACCAAATCGCGCGATGTGAATACCCAGGCGGTATTCTCGCTTCGTGGTAAGCCTTTGAACACCTATGGATTAACCAAGAAGATTGTTTACGAGAACGAGGAGTTCAACTTGCTTCAAGCAGCATTGAATATTGAGGATGATATGGACAACCTACGCTACAACAAGATTGTGGTTGCCACCGATGCCGATGTGGACGGTATGCACATTCGCCTTTTGCTTATATCGTTCTTCTTACAGTTCTTCCCTGAGTTAATCCGTCAGGAGCATCTTTTTATACTTCAAACACCGTTGTTTAGGGTTCGTAATAAGAAGAAAACAACCTACTGCTACTCGCCTGAGGAGAAGGAGAAAGCAATAAAGGAACTAGGGCCAAACCCAGAAATTACGCGATTTAAAGGTCTTGGAGAAATTTCGCCCGATGAGTTCAAGAACTTCATTGGCGAGGATATGCGTTTAGACCCTGTTCGCCTAACTAAGGATGACCAGATATTCGATTTGTTGGAATTCTATATGGGTAAAAACACACCCGACCGTCAAGGATTTATCATCAATAACCTAAGAATTGAAGAGGATATTATTGAGGAGGATAAGGTTGTTGTGAGTTCTGAGGCCGAGGATGTGAATGCGTTAGAGGATAATTTGGTTGCATAACCAAAAAGTATTTTGAATTTGTTGAAATAGAGGAAAAGCAATGCAATTGGACGATTTTGATGCCGACGAGTTACTAACCGAAGGAGAAAACGAAGATAATTCCCCCGAGTTACACGCCAAAATAGAGAAACTTACTGGCGATGTTGCCAAAAAGGCTCATCTAACTGGTATGTACAAGGATTGGTTTTTGGATTATGCATCGTACGTAATTCTGGAACGTGCAGTTCCGCATTTGGACGATGGATTGAAACCCGTTCAGCGTCGTATTCTGCATTCGATGAAACGTTTGGACGATGGCCGCTACAATAAAGTTGCCAACGTAATTGGTTTCACAATGCAGTTTCACCCACATGGCGATGCATCTATTGGCGATGCGCTGGTTCAGCTGGGTCAGAAAAACTTGCTTATCGATACTCAGGGTAACTGGGGAAATACCCTCACAGGCGATGGTGCTGCTGCACCACGTTACATTGAGGCGCGTTTATCGAAATTTGCGCTCGATGTGGTTTTCAACCCAAAAACCACAGAGTGGATGCTCAGCTACGATGGTAGGAATCAGGAGCCAGTAACGCTTCCTATGAAATTCCCACTATTGCTTGCACAAGGTGTAGAGGGTATTGCTGTCGGTTTGGCTTCAAAAATTCTTCCGCACAACTTCAATGAGTTGATAGATGCCTCTGTCGATTATTTGAAAGGCAAAGACTTTGAGCTTTACCCCGATTTCCCAACAGGAGGACTTGCAGATTGTAGTCGCTATAACGACGGGATTAGGGGTGGAACTGTTAAGATGCGAGCCCGTATTCAAAAAGTCGACCGCAAAACGTTGGCAATTACTGAACTTCCATTTGGGAAAACCACATCGTCGTTAATTGAATCCATTGTAAAAGCTAGCGATAAGGGAAAAATCAAGGTTAAAAAGATTGACGATAACACTGCGGCTAACGTTGAGATTCTAATTCACCTTTTCCCCGATGCTAATCCCGATATGACTATCGATGCGCTTTACGCGTTTACCGATTGCGAGATGTCCATATCAACCAACTCCTGCATAATATATCAGGATAAGCCAAGGTTTATGGGTGTTAAGGAAATTCTAAGAGCCTCTGTCGACAGAACCAAGGAGTTGTTAACCTGGGAGTTGAAAATTAGAATGAAGGAACTGGAGGATGATTGGCACTACTCATCGCTCGAAAAAATATTCTTCGAACAACGCATCTACCGTGAACTTGAAAAGGATACCGAAACCTGGGAAATGGTTATTGATGCCATTGAAAAGGGTTTTAACCCTTACAGGAAATTGTTGCGCAGGGAAATCACCCGCGAGGATTTGTTGAAGTTGACCGAGAAGCCAGTTCGTAAAATCTCAAAATTCGATATCAAGAAGGCCGATGAGCATATTCTTGCCATTGAGAACGAGATGGAGGATGTTAAGAATCATCTGGCAAATATTGTAACCTATACAATTAATTACTATCAGCAGATAAAGAAAAAGTACGGCAAGGGTCGCGAGCGTAAAACCGAGCTTCGTAGCTTCGATAGTATTGTTGCCACAAAAGTTGTGGTTGCTAACGAGAAGCTTTACGTGAACTACGCTGAAGGGTTTGTTGGGTACGGACTTAAAAAGGACCAGTTTGTTTCGGATTGCTCGGATATCGACGATATCATTGTTTTCCTTAAAAATGGAAAATACTTTATCCAAAAAGTGCAGGAGAAGGCTTTTGTGGGTAAGGATATACAGCACGTGGCGGTTTACAAGAAGAACGATACGCGTACAATTTACAACGTGCTTTACCGCGATGGGCTTAATGGCGATATTATGATGAAACGTTGCGCTGTTACAGGAACCACTCGCGATAAGGAGTACGATATAACCAAAGGAACACCCGGTTCGCAGATACTTTATTTCAGCGCAAATCCAAATGGCGAAACCGAAATTTTGAAGGTATTCCTAAAACCTCGTCCTCGCTTACGCAACTTGATACTTGAACTTGATTTCAGCCAAATTGCGGTTAAGGGACGTAGTTCGCAGGGGAATATCTTTACTCGCTACGCAATCCACAAACTCCAGATGAAGGAGAAAATGGCCGGAGCAGTAGAGGGAGTAAAGGTTTGGTTCGATGATGAGGTGCTAAGGCTCAACCATGAATGCAAAGGAATTTTGCTGGGTGAGTTTGCACCTGGTGAGAAAATACTGATTGTGAATAACGATGGTACATACTTCCTTGCAGGAACTGAGTATTCGCTTCGTTTCGATACGCAACCATTAGTTGTTGAAAAGTATGATGCCGACAAGATATTCTCAGCGGTATATTATGATGGCGAGCAAAAAATGTTCTATCTAAAGCGTTTCCGTTTCGATTATTCTGAGAAAACACAAATATTCATCCCTGAGGATGATAAATCGTACCTTGTTAACTTGAACAGCGATTTATACCCTTGCCTTGAGATTAAGTTTGGCGGTAAGCACTCCAGCCGCGACAAGGAAACGGTGGATGTTGATGCATTCATCGCAGTAAAAGGGCACAAAGCGAAAGGTAAGCGATTGTCGACATACGACATCAAAAAAGTGGAGTTTGTAGAGCCTTTGGAAAAAGAGGCATCCGCTTTTCAGGAAGAGGAGGTTGCCGAAGTTCCCTCGGATGAATCCAGTACCATTGATGATTCTGCAGCAGAGCAGATGAGTTTGGAGATATAAAACAAAAATCGACCCGAAAGGGTCGTTTTTTGTTTATTATGGAATAGGTTTATACTCCGATTTATTACTTTATTTCGTTTTCCAGTGATTTTGGACTCTGTCGATTATCGAAAATTGCTACAACATCAATTGTGGTCTCAGTATACTTATAAAAGATAGTGGTCTGCTTCGTTACAACACATTTTCTCAGACTTTTGCTTTTTCTGATTCAGGGAAGCTGTCGGGTAATTTTTGTATTTGCTTTAATGATTTATCGAGTTTAACTATGAAATCATTTTTAATTTTTATAGACCATTCTTTTTTGAGGTAAACCAAAAGTTCGTCGAGTCTTTTCATGGCTCTCTTTGAAAGCCTAACATCGCGTTTCATTAAC
>Ga0075012_10002048_pt1 | contig 20028 bp, 17 predicted proteins | sample All_14_2_FD_71474 | JGI IMG/M metagenome (GOLD analysis project Ga0075012, IMG submission 71474) | Freshwater microbial communities in response to fracking from Pennsylvania, USA - Allegheny Zone_MetaG_DW_15 | ecosystem: Environmental > Aquatic > Deep subsurface > Groundwater > Drilled... | reverse complement strand
GCAGGAAGGCTTCCATATGTCTTTCGCCCGCCACCCCGGGGAAGAACCTCGCGGTAGCGAGCAGCTCGGCGCGCGCTTCTTCCGTCCTGCCGCCCAGCAGCAGCGCGGACGCCAGGTTGCAGCGGCAGAGGCCGCAGTGCGGATCATCCTTGACTATTTTAGAGAGCAGCTCTTGCGCCTCTTCGTGACGCCCGCTCCGCAGCAACGCCCCGGCGGCCGTGTTCAGGGCGAGGGACGCAGCCTGGTCTTTGCCGCCGTAAAACCCGATCTCCAGGCTGCGCCCGCCCCTGTTCTCCACTTCCGGCCATGACGTATAGAACCTGTGCTCGAAAGAAGACTTCAACAGCGGTGGATAATCCACTTTTCCGTAGGGGACGCCGCAATAGCCCGCGGAACCGTCCTCGCGGGGCGCAGCGGCTGAAAAGGTGAGGCTCCTGGCAGAACGGTAAAAAACCAGCCTGTCGCCGGCGCGCGGGGCGGCCGGGTCAAAAACGGGAAAATAGCCTTTCATCACAGCCGCCACCGGATCGCCGCAGTTGTAGAGAACCAGTTTCCAGTTTTCGGGCCAAGCCTTCCCGGCCGAAGCAAGGAAAGCCATTTCCAGGTCATTAGTGCGCAGTTCCGACTTGAGGTCCAGGGCGGCACGCATGTTAGAAGCGGCGTAAACGGCCGTTCCGGCGGCGCAGAGGATAAAAAGCGGGATCCTACTCACGCGCAGCGCCGCCAGGCTCCTTTCAAGACCGGCCAGCCCTGCCGCAAAAATAAAAGCGAAGGGAAGCAGGAAATATAACTGGTGCCGCATGAACTGGAGAGGATACTCGTCCAGCGGTCTGTAGATGGCGGAGAAATATACGGCCCAGGCCAGGAGCGCCGCCAGCAAGATCAGCGCGTCGCGGCGCCTGCGGGCGTCCAGCAGCGCCCCTGCCAGCGCAAAACCCGCGGAAAGCCCCGCGAAGACCGCGGCCAGCCTCCCGCCATACTCTCCGGCGGCGGCGAACCCCCGTTCGCCAGCCTGGTAAAGGAAGTTTTGGAGCGGGGCGAAGGCGCCGATCTGCGACAGCCCCTCCGGCGCCACATCTTTGAGCCGGTACGCCCAGGCACCCAGCAACAGGGCAAAAGCGGCGGCAGCGGCCAGGTTGGGTCCGGAACGCCAATCCCTCCTGCCCGCCAGCTCCCTGCACGCAAGAACGGCCGCCAGCAGCATGAAATTAGCCGGAAGGAATTCGTACCTGGCGGCGGCGACCAGGACCAACGAACTCCCGATCCACAAGACATGCCTGACTCCGAGCGTCCCGGCGGCATAAGCTTCCGCCAGGGCCAACAGTGATACGAGCCACAAAAAGAGGTTGCCCGGCGCTGAAGAGTAGGATGACGCGTTGAGCAGGGACAGGTAGTTGAAAGCGAGGAAAGCGGTTGCGCAGAGGGCCGCGGCGAGGCCGGCCCCGACCCGCCGCAGCCCGAAAAAAAGAGTAACGGCTGCCGCCGCCTGCAGGAGGCGGTTCTTCCAGAGCAGAGCTTCCAGGGAATATCCGCTCAGGAGATTCGCGGCCCAGTTGGTAATGAGGGGCGAAATTTCCTTGAACGAAAAGACCATCGCGAGGTCCGTAGGGAACAAGGCCGCCGCGAGGAAGCCCAAATCGTGCTCATTGTCATAACCGCTGCGAGGCGGCAAGGCCAGTGAAGCAAGCAAGGCCAGGGCCGCTGCCGCCAGGGCCGCCGCGGCTTCGCCCCGGCTCGGCGAGTTCTCACGCAGCCGGGCGACAAAGTACGCTCCGAGAAAATAAAGGACGGCCGGCCAGGCCAGCAGTATACTGAGAAATAGGAGGCGGTCAAAGGCCATACCAGTCCAGAAAATACAGGAAACCCGGCGTTGCTCCCGCAGCTTTCCCCGTCTTATTTTTAGGCTACCAGCCCACCCGCCCCGCCTTGGATGAGCTTTAGTCTTTAGGATAGGCGACCGAAATTATCTCCAATTGCACGGCCCCGCCCTTGCGCGCCAGGGCTACGCGGGCGCCGGCCGTAGCGCCCATCAGCGCCGCGGCCAGCGGCGACCCCCAGTTGATCTTGCCGGCCCTGGGATCGGCCTCGTCCTCGCCTACTATCTCGTAATCCTTAACCGCGCCGTCGCTCTCCCTCACCGACACCTTAGCGCCGAAGCGGACATCCGGGGCCTCCAGGCCGCGGTTATCCACCAGGATGGCGCCCTTGACCCTGCTCTCGTAGTAATCCAGGTCGGACTCCGCCTGCCGCAGCTCTATGGAGCGGGGCTCATCCAGGCGCTGCCGGGAAACCAGTTCCGCCCGCTTTTGGGCGAGCTCTCCCGCCCTGGCCTTCAGCCCCGCCAGCCCGGCCGGGGTGACATAGTTGGGACGCCCGCTGGCCTGCCGCTTCACCGGCTCGCCCGCGTCGTCCCCGTCCTCTTTGACAAAAGCCCTGCTCATAATGATTCCCCAATAATACCAAACTCCCCCAAAATATAAAATCCCCACTCCTTATTTCCCCAATAAACTCCCCGGCGCGGGTGGCAGGGGGCTGGATAAGCAAAACCCTCGTGAGGGCGAGGCTTGCATAGCGCCGAGCCCGAATCGCGGAGCGAGGCCACGGTGTGGCCGAGCGCGTTTTGCGTTCCAGCCCCCTGCCAGGCCCTGCGCCTGCCCTTCCTTGCCCGCCCGCTTTTATATTTGTTATAAAGTTATATACCTTTTCCGCAGAAATCCACAGGAGGCAATATGTCCACCGCGACCACCGTACGCCGTACCGCTTTGAACGAGACCATGAGGAAGTACGGCGGCAAGATGGTGGATTTCCACGGCTGGGAATTGCCCATAGAGTTCGCCGGCATCCTCAAGGAGCACGAGGCCGTCCGCAAATCCGCCGGCATCTTCGACGTCTCCCACATGGGCCAGGTCTTCGTCACCGGCCCCGACGCCTTCAAACTGCTGCAGTACACCAACGCCAACGACCTGCGCAAAGCCACCCCCGGCAAAGGCGTCTACTCCCACGTCACCAACGAAAAAGCCGGCCTCGTCGACGACATCATCGCCTTCTGCCTGGCCGCCGACCGCTACCTGGTCATAGTCAACGCCACCACCTCCACCAAGGACTACGAGTGGTTCAAGATGCAGGGCGCCAGGATGCGCGTGAAGGTTGAGAACCACAGCGACGATTTCTCGATGATAGCCATCCAGGGCCCGAACGTGCCCAAGATGTTCGACACCTTCGCCCCCGAGGCCCTCAAGCTGCCGCGCTTCGGCATTGTGGAGAAGGACCTGCTGGGCGCTCACTGCTACATCAGCCGCACCGGCTACACCGGCGAGGACGGCTTCGAGATCACCGCCCCCCACTCCGTCATAAACCAGCTCTGGGAGCAGATGATGGAACTGGGCAAGCCCTACGGCATAGTGCCCTGCGGCCTCGGCGCGCGCGACACCCTGCGCCTGGAAAGCGGCTACCTGCTCTACGGCTCCGACGTGGACGACGTCCACACCACCTACGAATCCGGCTACGGCTGGGTGGTTTCCCTCGACAAAGGCGATTTCATCGGCCGCTCCGTCCTGGCGGACCAGAAGGCCAACGGCGTGAAGCGCCGCCTCACCGGCCTGACGCTCACCGGCGGCGTGCCGCGCACCGGCTGCAAGGTCTACCTCGACGGCAAGGAGATAGGCGAACTCAACAGCGCCACCTATTCCCCCACGCTGAAGAAGGGCATAGGCGTGGGCTATATGACCCCCCCGGACCTCAAGCCCGGCGCCGCGCTGGAGGTTGAGATCCGCGGCCGCCGCGTGCAGGCCGAGGTGGCCCGCGTGCCCTTCCACAAGGGAACGGCTTTCAGCAAGGATCTCTACACCGGCAAGCAGTGAAATTTTCAGGAATTTAGCGACTTCAAGGAGAATATCATGTCCAAACCCGAAGAACTGAAGTATACCAAGACCCACGAGTACGTGCACCCCGGTGCCGAGGCTATCGTCGGCATCTCCGACCACGCCCAGCACGAGATGGGCGACGTGGTCTTCGTCGAACTGCCCAAGGTCGGGCAGAAACTGGAGAAAGAGAAGCCCTGCGCCGTGGTGGAATCCGTAAAATCCGCTTTCGACATCTACTCCCCGGTCTCCGGAGAAGTCACCGCCGTCAACGACGCCGTTACCGGCGAGCCGGCCCTGCTCAACCAGTCCCCCCTCGAGAAGGGCTGGCTGTTCAAACTCAAGCCCTCCAACCCCGCCGAAGCCGACGCGCTGATGGACTGGGCCGCTTACCAGGATTTCGTAAAGCAGGCCGCGCACTAAGATCGTTCCGCTGCGGACCGCGGCCAGGGAGGAGGAGGCGACAGCTTCCCGCCCTGGCCGCCGCCCGTTGAAGTTTCCACCACAGGAGTTCCCATGTATATCCCGCATACCGAAAAGGATAAGCAGGAAATGCTTAAGGCCATAGGCGTTCCCGCTTTCGAGGACCTGGTAAAACAGGTCCCGCAGAAGTTCCTCTGGCCCAAGTTCAACCTGCCCTCCGAAAGCCTGGACGAATCCCAGGCCGCCGCGCTGCTCTCCGGCCTGGCCGGCAAGAACTGCCGCCCGCTGAACTTCGTCGGGGCCGGCGCTTACGAGCGCTACACCCCCGCCGCGGTGAAGGCCGTCACCTCGCGCACGGAGTTCCTGACCGCCTACACGCCCTACCAGCCCGAGGCCAGCCAGGGGACGCTGCAGGCCATTTACGAGTTCCAGAGCACGGTCTGCGCCCTCTACGGCATGGATTGCGCCAACGCCTCCATGTACGACGGGGCCAGCTCCTTCGCCGAGGCCGTCCGCGCCGCGGTACGCGTCACCGGCCGCAAGAAGATAATCTACTCCTCCGGCGTGAACCCGCAGTACATGGACACGCTCAAGACCTATTTCGCGCATTCCCCCGAGTATTCCTACGTGAAGGTCCCGATGAAGGACGGCGTGATGGACAAGGCGGCCCTGCAGGGGCTGCTCGAGGGCGCGGCCTGCCTGGCCGTGCAGACCCCGAACTTCCTGGGCCTGATAGAAGACATGTCCGGCGTATCCGACCTGGTAAAGAAAGCCGGCGCCCTGCTGGTGGCCGCGGCCGACCCCGTGAGCCTCGGCATCCTGGCGACGCCAGGCGAGTACGGCGCGGACTTCGCCGTCGGCGAAGGCCAGAGCCTCGGCCTGCCGCTGGCTTACGGCGGGCCCTACCTGGGGCTGTTCTCCTGCAAGAAGGAGCACGTGCGCCAGATGCCGGGCCGCATCTGCGGCATGACCAAGGATAAGGACGGCAAGCGCGGCTTCGTGCTGACGCTGCAGGCCCGCGAGCAGCATATCCGCCGCGACAAGGCCGCCTCCAACATCTGCTCCAACGAGGCGCTGTGCGCCCTGTCCGCCACGGTCTACTCCGCCCTCTACGGCCCAGAAGGGCTCAAGGAACTGGCCGAGGCCAACGCCGGGGCGGCCGCCTTCGCCGCGGAGCGCCTCTCTTCGCTGAAGGGCTGCTCCCTCAAGTTCAAGGGCCCCTTCTTCAACGAGTTCGTCCTCTCCGTACCCGGCAGCGCGGCCAAGATGCGCGAGAAGGGCCTGGCCCGCGGCGTGGACATAGGCCTGCCGCTGGCCCCGCTCTACCCCGAGCTCGGCGAGACCCTGCTGGTCTGCGCCACCGAGACCAAGACCGAGGCCGACATCCTTAAACTTGCCGACGCCGTAAAGGAGGCCCTATGATCTGCTCCGTCACCGACAACGCGCTGAGCATCGAAAAATCCGATCCCGGCCGCCGCGGCCTGCGCGCCAAGAACCCCCTGCGCGCCAAGGCCAATATCCCGGCCGGCCTGCGCCGCAAGGCCGCCCCCCGCCTGCCCGAGCTCTCGGAGTTCGACGTGCTGCGGCACTACACGCGCCTGTCGCGCCTGAACTTCTCGGTGGACACCCACTTCTACCCGCTGGGGTCCTGCACCATGAAGTACAATCCGCGCTTCAACGAGGAAGCCGCGGCGCTTGAGGGCTTCGCCGCCCTGCACCCGCTGGCCCACGACTCCTGCGCGCAGGGCACGCTGGAGCTCCTGCACGACCTGGCCGCCCGGCTGACCGAACTGTGCGGCCTGGACGCCATCACCCTGCAGCCCGCCGCCGGCGCCCATAGCGAGTTCACCGGCCTGCTGCTCGCGAAGGCCTACTTCGAGGACAAGGGCGAGACCCGCACCGAGATCGTGGTCCCCGACTCCGCGCACGGCACCAACCCCGCCACGGCTTCGATGATGGGTTTCACCACCGTCAACATAGCCTCCAAGCCCGACGGCCGCCTGGACGTGGCGGAACTGAAGAAACATATCGGGCCCAAGACCGCGGTGCTGATGCTGACGGTGCCCAACACCCTGGGCATCTTCGAGAGCAATATCGAGGAGATCTGCCGCGCGGTGCACGAGGCCGGCGCGCTGGTCTACATGGACGGCGCCAACCTCAACGCGCTCATAGGCATAGTCAAGCCCGGAGAGCTGGGCATAGACATGATGCACCTGAACTTCCACAAGACCTTCTCCACGCCGCACGGCGGCGGCGGCCCCGGCGCCGGCGCCATAGTGTGCCGCAGCCACCTGGCGCCGTTCCTGCCTGTGCCGACGGTGAAGAAGGAGGGAGGCAAGTACGTCTCCGATTTCGGCGGCGGCAAGAGCATCGGCAAGGTGAAGGCTTTCTTCGGCAACACCGGCGTGCTTGTGCGGGCCTACGCCTACATGCTGGCGCATTCGGCGAAGGAGTTCGGCGAGATCGCGGTCTGCTCCATCATCAACGCCAACTACATCCGCGCGCTGCTCAAGGACATGTACCCGTCTTATTCGAGCGAGCACTGCATGCACGAGTGCGTGCTGACGCCCGGCAAGGACATGCTCGACAAGGGCCTCAAGACGCTGGACGTGGCCAAGGGCCTCATCGACCGCGGCTTCCACGCCCCGACGATATATTTCCCGCTGATCGTGCACGAGGCCATCATGATAGAGCCGACCGAGACCGAGTCGAAGGAGACCCTGGACGAGTTCGCGGCGGCGATGAAGGACGTGCACGACACCGGCGTGGCCGACCCGCAGTCCCTGAAAGACGCGCCGGTGACGCTGCCGGTGAAACGCCTGGACGAAGTGCAGGCCGCAAGACAGCCGAACTTGCGCTGGTAGGTGCTAAGGCGCCGCAGGGGCAGGAACGCAAAACGCGTTCGCGCACACCGTGCGCTCACTCATCAACACTGCGGTGTCGCTTCGCTCCACGCGGCGCTACGCAAGCCTCGCCCTCGTGAAGGTTTTGCTAACCCTGCCCCTGCGTCACCTGAACTGGGCTGGTGTTCGGGACAGAAGAAATACTTAAAAAATGGAAAAAGGTCTGATAATCGAAACGCGGCCGCTCGACGTGTACGAGCAGATGGCCTGCGACGAGGCGGTCTGCGAGGCGCTGCCCGCGCCCTACGTGCTGCGCTTCTACAACTGGGCCGGGCCCGGAGTGACCTTCGGCTACTCCCAGCGGCGCAAAGCCGTGGGCGAGGCGGTGGCCGCGGCCGGCAGCCCCCTGACCGCCATAGTGCGGCGCCCCACCGGCGGCGGCATAGTCTTCCACGAGGCGGACCTCACCTTCTCTTTCCTCTTCCACTCCCCGGGCGTCTATTTCGAGCCGGGCAAGACCTATGACCGCCTGCACAGCGCCATCAACGCCGAATACGCCAGGCGGGGCATGAGCTTCGACCTGCTCAGCGAGAAGACCAAGGACTACGCCGTCAACGACCCGGTGATGAACTGCTTCTCGAAACCCGTAGATAAAGATATATTGTATAATGGAAAAAAAGTGCTGGGCGGCGCCCTCAGGAAGCTGGGCGATTACATGCTGTACCAGGCCTCTTTCCAGGCCCCCGACGCCCGCTCCAACGCCCCGGCTCACAGGAACGCCATAATAGCGGCGCTCGGCGGAGAATTCGCCCTGGCCTGGGAAAACGCGGCGCTGGCACCGCAGATTTCGGAAAAAGCCGCGCAGCTTGCGGCCGGCAAGTACCGCAGCGCGGAATGGAACGAGAGGATCTAGGAGGACTTATGATAGCTTTTGTGCTCTGCAAGCTGGTGGCGGGCCTGGAACAGAAGGCCGTGCAGCAGATCAAGAACGTCCGCGGCGTCAAGGACGTCTACATGACCTTCGGCGGCTGGGACGCCATCCTCCTGGCCGAATCCGACACCATCGACAAGCTCAGCGGCCTGATCGTGCGCGAGGTGCGCGGCATCCACGGGGTGCAGACCACCGAAACGCTGGTCACCACCAACATTTAAACTCGGGGCAGAGGAACTAAATGGAAATCAATTCCGGATTCGCCAGGCCAGCCGACAAGCTCGTCCTGATAGTGGACGACGACGAGTCGGTGCGCGAGCTGATCGAATTCATCGTAAAGAAAGAGGGGTTCCGCATAGAGAAAGCGGCCGACGGCGAAGAGGCCCTGAACATGGCCCGCACCGTGAACCCCGACCTGATCCTGCTGGACCTGATGCTGCCCAAGTTCGGCGGTTTCGAGATCCTGCGCGAGCTGCAGTCCGACGAAACCGGCTCCATCCCGATAGTCATCATAACGGGCCGCTATACCGACCGCTCCACCTCCGACATGATCAAGCAGGAGCCCAACGTCCGCGATTTCATAGAGAAGCCCGTGAAGCCGCAGATCCTTGGCGCCCTCCTCCACAAGCTCCTCAAAACCCAGCCCCCCAGGAAGCCGGGGCCCTGATGGCGGCGCGCCGCGCCCTGCGCTACACGGCCTTGGCCGCCGCGGCGGCCGGGGCCTTTTTTTTGCTGGCCGCCGCCGACCTCGGTCTGCGCGGCCGGGGGGCCTACGAGCGGGCGCGCCTGCACGCCGGCTGGCGGGACAACCCCGCGGCCAAGGCGGAGCACTACGCCCGGCTTTACGAAGAGCGGGCCGCGGCCGTAAAGGCGCAGGCCGAGGGCGGAGAACTAACCGCCGAGCAGGCGGACAGGGCCCTGACCCTGGCCGCGGCCGAAAGGGATTTCTCGGTTTCGGAAAGTTCCGCCAAGCAGGCGGTCATCTGGTACCGCTCCGCGGCGAACGATTTCAATTCCCCCTTCAACCGCTGGGCCCCCCGGGCCCGGCGCGAACTGCCGGCGGCCCTGGCGGCCTGGCGGGCCGAGCTCGAAGCCCGCGGCGTAAAAGCGGAAGAGTGGATGCTGCAATAGGATGCGCGCCATAAAGACGCTGACAGGCCTTGCCCTCGCGCCGGCCGCCCTCGCGGCCGCCTGGGCCACCGCCGCCGCCCTGGGCCCCGCCCTCGGCAAGTTCAGCGCCACCCTCCCGCTGCTGGCGGGCGCCCTGGCCTGCCTGGCCTTCCACTCTACGGGGCGCGGCGGCCGGCTCTACGTTACCGCCCACGAACTCACCCACGCCCTGGCCGCCCTGCTGACGGGCATAAAGGTGCGCAAGATCTCCGTAAAAAAGAACAGCGGCTACGTGCTGCTGGACTCCACCAACGCCTTCATTTCTCTGGCGCCCTATTTCATCCCCTTCTACACCCTGGCCGTCTCCGCCGCCTACTGGACCGCGGGCCGCTTCTGGGACCTCGCCCCGTACCGGCCCTGGTTCCTCGCCGCGGCCGGCTTCACGCTGGCCTTCCACCTGCTGCACACGGCCGATACGCTGGCCGGGCCGGTGCAGAGCGACCTGCGCAAGGCCGGGGGCCCCGTCTTCTCCCTGCCGCTGCTGGTGCTGCTCAACTGCCTGGGCCTGGCCGCCGCGCTGAAACTGCTGTTCCCGGAACTCCTCAGCCTCAAGGCCTACGGCGCCGAACTGCTGGGGGCGCAGCGGGCCGTCTACGGCGCCCTCTATAAGGCCGCGCTCTACCTCGCGAATACTGCTAAAATATATTTATCGGCATGAAACTCGCGACTAAAATAATGGCCAGGGTAATCTTCCTCCCGCTGCTGCTGGGAGCGGGGCTGGCCGCCACCGCCCTGGTCACCATCCGGGTGATGTTCACGCCGGAAGACCTGCACGCCATCGTCACCAACCAGTTCCAGGAGCTGCTCAAGCGCCCGGTGCGCATAGAATGGGCCAAGCTTTCCTACACCGGCGAGATAAAGATAAAGGGCCTGCGGGTCACCGAGCCGGGCCCCGAGGCCCTGGATTTCATCACCGCCGACTATATCTACGCCACCTACCGCTGGAAGCCGCTGCTGCAGCGGAAGATAGAGATAGACAGCATCGTGCTGGTCGGCCCCGCCATAACGCTGATAAAGCGCTCCGACGGCTCCTGGAACGTCAGCGATATCCTCGCCGCCTACAAGAACGCATCCGGCGGGAATTCGCTCAACAAGATCGACTCCGCCGAGGTAAAGGAGGGCATGGTCTCGGTAATCCGGCAGCAGGACAAGTCCAGGCACATCTTCGAGGATTTCAACTTCACCCTCTCCAATTTCAAACCCGGCGCCGATACGCCTTTTTACGCCTCTGTCTTCTTCACCAGCGACGCCCTGCGCAAGCCCGTAAAGGGCAGGATCTACGCGGAAGGTTCGGTGAACTTCGCCGACTTCGCCCTGGAGAAAGCGGAGGCGAAGGACCTGCGGGTAGACCTCACCCTCCAGGATAAAACCGTGAGCCTCTCAGGGACCGTCAGGAACTTCAGGACGCCGGTGCTGGAACTCAAGGCCGAAACGCCCGGGTTCAAGGCCTCCGAATTGGATTACCTGTTCGACCCGGGCCCCAAGATCACCGCTACCCCCTCCTCCAAATTCACCGTACCGGCCGCCTCCTGGGACCTGGACGCGGTCTTCTCCTCCTCCAGGACGGCCGAGGTGAAGCTGCTGGCCCGCCCCCTTAACGTCAGGACCGAGGGCACCGTTAACTTCTCCTCGTCCCCCTTCTCTTATTCCCTTACCGTTTCCGCGCCGCCGCTCACGCTGGACCGGCTGCGCGGCTACGGCGTCAGGCTGCCGCTGCAGAACACCACGGGCAAGGCGCACATCCGGCTCAAGCTCGCCTCCAGGAAAGGAAAGCCTTCCGTCTCCCGGTTCTTCGTGAACACCACCGGCGCGGGTTTCAAATACCGCAACCTCACCGTATCCGGCCTGGACATGGCCTCCCTGCTGTCGGAAAATTTCTCCAACAGCTTCCTCAACGCGACCAGGGGCACTCTCCGCCTGGGCGGCGAAACGCTAACCGGCCTCCGGCTGAGGCTGGAGCTGAGCAGGAGCGACCTGCTGGCCAATTACTCCGGGAAACTCAACGGCTCTCCCGCCAAGGGCCGGGTCTTTTCCCGCAACCTTTTCGGGCCGGCGCGCACCCTGGACCTCACCGGCTATTCGGAGAAGCTGAGCTACGCCGAAATAAAAAACATCACCTTCGGCATCAAGGAGCTGCGCGGGCCGCGCGTGGGCCTGCCCGAAGTAGAGTCGGAACTGGCCTGGCTCAAGACCCTCAAGAATTCCATCCCCATGGGCTTTTCCTCGGTAAAGGTGCTTTACAAGGCGCGCATGTTCACCCATGAGTACATGGCCGCCGCGGACTTCTACGTCTCCGGCAGCCTCAAGGACATAGCCGGGGACATCTCCAAGCTGCAGGGCGACATCTCCATCCGCTCCGGGGCGGGCACCTTTTACGACGTGCAGCGCACCTCCGAGAAGGACCACGTCTTCTACATCTTCTCCCTGCCTCTCACCTTCATCCACCGCATGAACCGCACCGGGGCCCTGAAGATGGGCTACAAGGTCAAGGACATCACCTTCAACTCCATCGGCGGCGATTACACGGCCGGGGACGGCAAGGTGCAGATAAAGAACTTCTACATCGACGGCAAGGAATTTTCGGCCCACGTAACGGGCCAGCTGGATTTTTACAACGAAACCCTGGACCTAAAAATTTATACAATATCAGATAAGTACTATTCGATGGGGAGCCTCCCCGAGGCCCTCACGGATTCCAGCGGCAAGCCCGCGCTGGCCTTCACGCTGAAAGGCAAGATGGCTAACCCGGACTTCAAGATGATCAGCCCCAAGCAGAGCGGCACCATCATCAAAGAAGCGGCCGCCAAGGGCGTGGATATCGATTTTAATAAGATCGACAGCTTCGCAGGAGGAAAGAAATAATGTCCAAGCTAGGCAAATTTGACGTGGTAGGGCTGCTCCAGGAACACGGCGCCATCCTCAACGGCCACTTCCAGATCCCTTCCGGCTTCCACACCCAGACCTACATCCAGCCCTCCCTCGTGCTGCAGTACCCGCACCTGGCCCAGAAGGTGGCCAAGGAAATGGCGGCCAAGTTCCCGCAGGAGATCAACGTGGTCATCTCCCCCTCAGTCGGCTCCATGGCCATAGGCCAGGAAGTGGCGAGGGTGAAGAAGGCCCGCTCCATCTTCACCGAGAAGATCAACGGCGTGATGGTCCTCAAGCGGGATTTCAAGATCTCCGAGGGCGAAAGGGTGCTCGTAGTGGACGACGTGCTCAACACCGGCCGCCTGTGCGGCGAGGCCATCAACCTGGCCCGCGGCTACGGCGCCAAGGTCATAGGCGTGGCGGCCATCGTGGACCGCTCCACCGGCGACCTGACCCTGAACGTCCCCGTTCGCGGGCTCATCTCGTACCCGCTGCAGCTTTTCCCGCCGGACAACTGCCCGCTCTGCAGGCAGAAGCTCCCGCTCACCATCCCCGGCTCCGCGGCGCATCACCACGGCCAGGAATAACGCGCCGCGGCACTGAAGACGGCAGGGCCTGGCGGCAGGCCCCGCCCTCCTCTCCCCCGCTTCCCCTTATGAAAACCAAACACATCGCGCTGCTGTCGGACTTCGGCACGCACGACCCCTTTGTGGGCGCGATGAAAGGCGTCCTGCTGTCCAAGGCGCCCGGCCTGACCATCATCGACATCACCCACCAGATACCGCCGCAGGACATCCAGACCGCCGCCTTCTACCTGATGGCGGCCACCCCCTACATGCCCAAGGGCACGCTGTTCCTGAGCGTCGTCGACCCTAACGTCGGGACGGGCCGCGGCATCATCTGGGCCAGGACGGAGAACCACCAGTTCATCGCCCCCGACAACGGGCTCATCAGCTGGGTGGACCAGAAAGAAAAGATCTTAGAGGCCCGCTTCATCAACAACTCCTCCCTCTTCATGGAGAACATCAGCGCCACCTTCCACGGCCGGGACATCATGGCGCCGGTGGCGGCGGCTATCGCCAAGGGCCTGCCGGAAAAGAAGATAGGCCCGCTTTTCCCGGGCTACCGCCGCTTCCCGTTCCCCATGCCGGTCAAGGCCGGCAACCGCATCACCGGCCAGGTGATAGCCATAGACCATTTCGGCAACGTGGTGACCAACATCCAGCGCGGCTTCCTCAGCGCGCGCGGCGTCTTCAACATAGCCGACCGCATGCTCAAGGGCCTCAAGCTCACCTACGCCTCGGTGTCGGAGGGCGAGCCCCTGGCCCTCATCGGCTCTTTCGGCTTCCTCGAATTTTCGGTCCGCAACGGCAATTTCGCCCGGACCTTCGACGTAAAGATCGGCTCCCCCGTGGAAGCCCTCGTCTCGATTGATGAATAACTTAAAAACCCTGAAACTCAAGCGCGAGGCCCTCCGGCGCCGCGCCCTCGGCCACTGCTGGATCTTCTCCAACGAACTGGAGAGCATCGACACCTCCATCCCGCCCGGCACCGTGTGCGGCCTGGTCTACCCCGACGGCCGCCCGGCCGGCGTCGGCTTCTTCAACCCCAAGAGCCTCATCGCCGTGCGGCTGCTGGCGCAGAACACGCTGCAGCTGCCCCCCGGCCTGGTGGCCGAACGCCTGGCCGCGGCGCTTAAATACCGCGAGGAGCTGGGCGTGGACCGCGCCTGTCGCCTCTGCTTCGGCGAGTCCGACGGGCTGCCCGGCCTGGTGGTGGACCGCTACGGGGATTACGTGGTGATAGAGATACTTTCGGCCGGCATGGAGCTCCTCAAGGACGAGGTCACCGCGGCCCTGACCGACCTGCTGCGGCCGCGCGGGATCTTCTACAAGAACACCCACCAGTTCCGCGAGCTGGAAGGCCTGAAATCCTACGAGGAAACCGCTTTCGGCGTGATGCCGGAAACGGTGGAGATAGAGGAGAACGGGCTTAAATACGTCATCCCGCTCTCCGGCGGACAGAAAACGGGCTGGTACTTCGACCAGCGCGAGAACCGCGCCGCGCTGGTTCCCTTCTTCAAGGGCCGCCGGGTGCTGGACCTGCACACCTATTTAGGGGCTTTCGCCATCACCGCCGCCAAGGCCGGGGCGGAGATGGTCTGGGGCGTGGACTCTTCGGAGAAGGCCATAGAGGCCGCCGAGCGCAACGCCGCCCTCAACGGGGTGGAAAAGACCGCGCTGTTCCGGAAAGAGAAAGCCGAGCGGCTGCTCGAGGCCCTGGAAGCGGACCAGCTGCCCGAGAAGCCGGACTTCATCCTGCTCGACCCGCCCAACATCGTGCGCAACAAGAAATACCTGCCGCAGGCGCTGAAGATGCTGTCGCGCATGGCCGGCGCCTCGCTGAAGGCGCTGCCCGCGGGCGGCTACCTGGCCGTTTCCACCTGTTCGCACCATATCTCCCGCGGCGTGTTCATGGAGACCCTCTCCGACGCCGCCGCCAGGGCCGGCCGCACCGCCGTGCTGGTGGAGCTGCGCGGCCAGGCCAAGGACCACCCTATCCTGGTCAGCATGCCGGAAACCGAGTACCTGCACTTCGCGCTGCTGAAAGTCATCTGACGGCGCCGCGTATAAAACAGTAAAAAAGAAGAAGGGCCCGAGAGGGCCCTTCTTCTTTTCCGTCGGAAAAAGCGCGTTACAGGATGCTTTTGACCACCTTGAGGATCTCCAGTTTGCTGGAGGGCTTGGTGATATAGGTCTTGGCCCCGTAAGTGATGGCCTGCTGGATTTCGTTGATGCTGCCCTCCACGGTGAGCATCACTACCTGCGCGCCCTTGGTGACTTTGTCTTCCTTTATCGCCTTGCAGGCCATAAGGCCGTCCATGACGGGCATGTGGATATCGAGCATCACCAGCGCGGGCAGCTCCTTGCGGGCCAGCTCCACGGCTTCCTGGCCGTTCTCCGCCTTGATGACCTCGTAGCCCTCGGCCTCCAGCATGGAGGAGAGGGTCTCGAGCATCTCGGCGTCGTCGTCGGCTATCAGGATCTTGTTGTGGAGGGACATAAGGACCTTCCGAAATAGAATATGCCGCGGGTTGGGATCGAACCAACGACACCTGGTTTTTCAGACCAGTGCTCTACCACTGAGCTACCGCGGCAATTGTGGTATGACTGCCCTTCAATAGTAGCATTTTTTGAAAAACCTGTTAAAGGGCCCGGCCCCCTCCCGGGCGGCACGCTATTTTCCCGGTACGCCTTAGTTCAAACTTGCATTCCCCCGCGCACAGCCGCTACCTGGCAAGAGAAGGAAGCTCCATGCCTTGATAAATATTGTCCCTGTCCACCGTAGGATGCTGCAACCCCCCTGTTCCGTCCGCCACGGCGTCAGCAACATATTCCTGCAGCTCATCCGCGGAGATCATGCCGTTTCCGTCTTTGTCTGCCGCCTTATCCGTGAAAGCCCCCAGGACGCCCTGCGTAAAGAAACCGTTGGAGATCATGGAACTCTCATACGACATTTCATCACCACGGGAGGAGGAGAAAACTATGGAACCGGAACGCCGCGTCAAATCATTATAAATATACCTGTCCTTTCTCAGCAGGTAATCACGGACCGCTGGGCCGGCCTGACCGCGCCCCTTAACCGGCTTGCGCGCGGTGCGGGGGATGATCCCGTTCTTCAAGGCCTTCCTGTAGTAATTAGCAAAAGTGCCTTCATCCAGCTCCCCGGATTCGCAGGTATCAATCAGCAGCAGCTTTCTGCGGGCCTGCAGGCCGGCAAGCAGACCGTCTATAGTGTCAAAATCGACCGAGGTTAGCTTCGGATCTTTTGGATCCGCGTCATAGGTAAAGAAGTAGTATTTAGGGGACTTACCTTTATCATAGCCGCCATGGCCGGCCATAAAGAGGATGACCGTATCCCGCACCTTGGCGCCGAGAAGGAATTCCCTGGCGCCTTTTATGCTGTCCGCTGTGACCTCGGAGTTGAGCAGTGTTTTTACATGCACATTATCATATTGGGGTCCCATTAGCCGGACAAGGCTTTCGAGGTCACGGGCATCTTTGTCCGCATATTTGAGCGCCAGTTCCGGGTCTTTATACTTTGAAACCCCGAAGCCAAGGTAGTAAAGATCCCCTCCTATACCGGACTTGTAATCCTCGTAAACCGAGGCCCGCAAGGATTCTGCTCCGTTCTCGTTGACCGCCGACACTTCTATCTTATTTCTGCCGCCCGTTAATTCGATTCTTTCGCTGCCGCTATAACTAGCCCCCGTTACGATCCTGCCCTCCGGACCATATAACGGCGTATGGTTTACGTATATCCGGCACCGCTTCAGTCGGGCCCCCTTGTCGGAAAGGACAAAGTTAACGGTCACGTATTTTCCGTCCTTTTTTACCCCGGTTATCTCCGCTTCCGGGATATCAGCGACCGCGGCACCGGCTGCTCCCGCTCCCCGTGCCCTCATCCGCTTCTGATGCAGAAAGTTGTAATAGTCCAGCGCTTCCTGGTTGCCCAAGCCCATCCGTTCCAATATAAGGTCAGGCCGGTTGAACTCTGCCGCGGCCTGCTCGAGCGGGTAGGCGCGCAGGCCGTCAACCAGCGAGATCAACTTGCCGCCCCGCGGCGAGGCGTCAAAATACCCGTCGGGGGTAAAGATCGCCCACTCCTCGCCTTGTGAAACCCTGGTATACCGGTTGAAGTTACTCAGATTCCACACATTAACCGCGTTATCCTTCCCGGCGGAAACCAGAAACTTCCCATCCCGGCTCAGGGCAAGGCTAATCACGGCCCCGGAATGACCTAAGAGTCTTTTCTCCAGTTTTAGCCCGTCGCTGCTTCGCAGCTCTATGGTACCGTCATTGTAACCGATAAAAACATCCGTCCCGGACTCCGTGAACACCGCGGGAGCGGAATTTAAATTATCCTTAGCGGGAATACATCCGTAATCGGCATCCTCCCAACCCAGAACGCATAAGCTGGGCCGGACGTGGGTAGTCTTGATGAGCGCGAGGCGGCGCTTGAAAGAAACGGCAAGGACCTTCGCGTAGAACTCCGAGACGGCACTATTAGTTGAAAGGTCCCATATTTTGTTCCCCCAAGCCAGGAAGCCGCCGTCTTCGGACATCGCTGCGAACGAGTGGCTAGGAAAGTCCGAGGGAAACGCGTTAAGTTTCTTATTGGTAATCAGGTCCATTACCTGCACGGTGCCGCTATACCTGGACTCGCCGTCCGGCGCCAGAAAAGCGAACTTATTATTTCTGCTTGTCGCCACGGGACTGCCGGGGACTGCCGGCATATTAGAAACAACCCTCCCATCCTGCTGCATTACATAGATATCGCCGCGCTGAGAATTCATCAGGAGATAGCGCCCGTTTTCGGAGAAAACCATGCTGTCTGACTTAACGGACGCCGCATCGACCGGACCCGCTGTTAATACGGCCGCCATTATCTGGGACAGATCGTCTAATTGTTCGACCCCTTTGCCATTCTTAAGCGTCGCCTTCCCGGTGGCGGGGTCGCGGCGTATCTGCCCCAATTCGTGCGTGCCCGGATAGACATAGCCCTGGAAACCGGAACTCCAGGCACCGGTCCAATCCCACAGCCTGACCGGGGTACCCGAGGCAAGAGTCCCGCCGCGGGGGGCCACCGCGACAGTGGGAACCTGGTCGAACTTCCCGCCAAGACGCGCCACCTGGGAGCCCTTACCATCGGACACTATCAGCGCCTCGCTCGCAGCAATCACGCCAAGCCTGCGGGAATCCGGACTGAACGACATCCCGCTGACTTTCAAGGGGTCAACATCTACCGTGAACCCGGAGAGCTTATTGAAACCGGGATATGAGAATTCGTCCACCGCCGCCTTCGAACCGTTACTGCCGCCGAGAATTATCGCCTTTCCGTCGGGACGTGAAAGTATGTAACCCGGCTCCTGCGAAGGCATATTTTGATCCGGTATGCCCCCCTGGGCGAGCGTATTGAGCGCACCGTCCAGTATTTCGATGTTCCTGCCGTTTATAACAGCTATCCTGTCGCTCCCCGGGATAACGGAGAATGCCGGAAAGTTGACCATAGCTTTGCGGTATACGGTATTTACCAGGGAACCGTCAGGCCCCCACACGCTGATGGCGTTGTCCACCCTCCCTTGCGCAGAACGACTATAACAGGAGCCGTTCTGGCAGATTTCAATGAATGGTTCGATCGAAGAAGAGACCACGGTCCCGTCCGACAGGAAGGCCAGTTGGGAAACGCGCGAGGAAGGTGTCCGCATGCTGTGCTTGAGTTTCCCTGTCTTTAGATTCCATATTTCGATAACGCCCTCGCTGGTTCCTGCGGCCAGTTCGGTTTCATTCCGCGTAATGGCCATGGCGCTGACATTCCCGCCGCCATTAACAGTAATCCCGCCGTTGCTTTCTCCGCTCAGGACTTTATAGAACCTGATAGTCTTACCCTGTTTGGGAGCCGCGACCAGCACGGCTCCGTTGTCGAGAAAGGCCACGGAAAAGATATTTTCCGACGTTAACTGCCTCAGCAGCACCCCTTCGGAACTCCACAGGTATAGACCGTCCCCGGCAACGGCAATCACGTTGGCGTCCGGAGAAAAGGCCATATCCCCCAGCCAGGCCGCGGGCATCTGCTGCGGCACCGCGCGCATAGCCAGGACCGCGGACGGACCTGCCATGAAGAACAGAACGCTCAATAGTGCGGCGCCAACAGATCCGGCCGGCCTGATACCCCGCGTCATTATTTCAGTTCCCTCAACGGCCGCCACTCCACACCGTTAAGCACCAGGTGTATACCCGAAGTGCTCGATGCCCCGTTATGAATATTGCGAAAAGCACTCACCACAATCCTTCCGTAGTTCTCGTCCTCGGCCTCTAATTCCCTGTCCTCCGCATATAGTGAGGCGTTAGTCATCTTTTCAACCTCGTAAGCTTTGTCGGCATGCCAGTACATACCCGCTTTCGGCCTGAAGAAATAGGAGTTGCTATACTCGCGGAACTTCCCGCAAGGCACCATCATATATCTGCCTGTCTTGGAGATCCAGAACTTGGAGGAATAGGTGAAATCGCAGACTTCAGAACTTTTCGGAAAATCAAACAGTTTCACGCCCTCACTATTGTAGACGGTCACCCAGCGTTCTTCCGGTGCCTGTGAAGTCGGAACGTCGGCATACCCTGTTCTGGAACTTATGATCAGGACTATCAGGCTGCCGTCATAAGAAATAATTTTATCCACGATACGCGCGTCGGCCACTACCTCCTTATCCCACAGCACCTTGCCGGCTTCGTTAAAGTAGCGTATGCGGTACCCTGTGACCAAGGCCTTCCCAATGCTTTTCCCATTGCCCTCCGCCACCCAGTCGCGAAAGTTCTCCACATATATATAAGCGTTGTGGGAGTCAGACTTTCGGCCTTGGGAAGACCCCTGCACCCTGGCTATCCAACCCCAGACCTTTCCGTCGATTTCGATCGGGCGTTCGGCCTGGCGGTAAACGGTGGCCGTAGACGGACAGAATTTAACCTTATCCATACCGGACTTTCCGGTAAACAGTGTACACGACTGCTGACTGATAATCTCGGCTCTCGCGTCAGCTACGCAAAGAGCAAAAAAGATTGTCCCGATGATGAAGAATATACGCACACCCCCCTCCTATGCCACGAATGTTCCCGGCAAAGCTCCGGGCCTAAACCTCCAGCACCTCGTGCAGGCCGGGGCCGTAGGAGACCAGGGCCACCTTGGGATGCGGGTAGGCGGCGCAGACCTTGTCCAGCGTGCCCATGAACTTCCTGGCCTCGCCGGTGAAGCTCTTCACGCCGCGGGAGATATCCGCGCCGTCGAGCATGTCTATGTGGGTAATGGCCAGGCGCGTGGCGGAGTTGATGCGCACGGTCTGCAGCGCCACGTCCATCTCGAACTCCCCCACCCGGCGCAG
>Ga0075012_10002041_pt1 | contig 20063 bp, 22 predicted proteins | sample All_14_2_FD_71474 | JGI IMG/M metagenome (GOLD analysis project Ga0075012, IMG submission 71474) | Freshwater microbial communities in response to fracking from Pennsylvania, USA - Allegheny Zone_MetaG_DW_15 | ecosystem: Environmental > Aquatic > Deep subsurface > Groundwater > Drilled... | reverse complement strand
GTTTTAAGTAGCGCGTTATTCGGATAAACGTTATCGGAATTAGCTAGGTACAATATTTCATACACCAAGCTGGATATGGCACTGAGTCGCAGTCTTAATGTAATCTGCCCAACCAGCATACCCAACAGCGCAGATGTGGGGAGACGTGGGTTAGGTATGATATTTTATCTGTAACATCATTAACGAGCTATACTATAATGTCCGTGGGCAGCGTATAAAGGTGAAGTATGAGAACGGTGCTACACCAGCTATACATACGGCCCTGACACCTTTCGTATGAGCCGTATACGCACTGCCACTATTGTGCGGTAATAGCAGGGGCTTTATAATTCCGGTTTATCTTTGCTCATGTGCAGGTTGTTGGTGAGGAACACCAACAACGGCGGAAATTTCGCTGTTTGTTGGTTTAGGTGAGGCTAGTGCCGGAAGTAAAACATTTAGCGTTTATATTGGATTAGATGATCTGGATTTGGTAAGGTATGTAGGGATTACAAAACGTGAGGCATCTGTGCGATTCGCCGAACATGCTAATGCGATTGGTACCGGGAGGGAGATGTTGCGTTATCAAGTGGTCGATGGGGCAACAGGATTAACGAGAGCACAAGCCAGAACGTGGGAACAAACGCTGATTAATAAATATGGTTTTCAAAAAGAAGGTGGACAACTGCTCAATCAGATTAATTCAATACAACCTAAAAATTGGTTGGACTACTTACTAAAATCTCAATAGAAATAATGACAAGGTATAACACTAAAATAGGAGATGTTTTTGCAGTGAAAATTGACGACAACCGTGAGAAGTACTTTCAACTGATAGCTTATGACCTAACGCAGTTAAATAGTGATGTCATAAGAGCGTTTGAGGAGATATACCCTTTGACGGACAGGCCAGACATTGCGCGAATAGTAAATGGGAAGGCTGAATTTCATGCGCACTGTGTGACAAAGTTTGGGCTTAAACTTGGGCTGTGGGAAAAAATAGGGAATAGTAAATATGTCAGCGCTACTAATGACGTATTATTTAGGTGTACCAATGATGCTGGCTCACAACCTGGAAAACGTGTTATTGTTTCTGAAAGGTGGTATGTCTGGCATATAAATGATGAGGATTTTACTAGAGTTGGAAGGTTAACTGGTAAATATCGGGATGCCGATTTGGGTATGGTCGTAAATCCTTATGATATAGTTGAACGAGTGAAAACGGGGAAATACAGTTTCCTTTATCCGGGCTTCGAATAGATTAATCATTCCTCGTTGTCATATAAGTTGTCTCAAATACTTTGGATTGGGAGCAATGAGACCAATGATTGGGAAAGCCGGCACTACTAAGGGCGATAAATTAAGAGGTGTTGATGCTGGGGATGCGGACACAATTAATTGCCTCCTTCTAGCCAATCCTCCAACCCATACACCACCCTATGTACAATGAGCTGGGCCAGCCTGATAGTACATATGTTACCAGCAGTACCACTGAAGGGGTGGAGCTGCACCGCAGGTTCTACTACGGCCTTGTGAGTGATACCGATGTGTTTGCCAACAATATGGTGCAGCAACTCCGGGAGGTGTGGGACAGTGCAGGCATAGTGCTGTTCCCTAACTATGACTTCAAGGGAAGCCCCCTGCTACAGATACGCACTTTTCTGGAAAACCCATACGGGCGTACCGACTGGACGAACGGACCGGGTACCGGAGTGGATACGGTACATCTGGAGACCGAAACACTCAGCGCCGCAACTGTTTATGATGCGCTGGGCCGTGCGCGTTACCTCTTCGGCCCCGATGGTTGCTTCACCGTTTATGTATACAATGCCGGCGGTATGCCCTACAGCACAGAAGTGGGAGATGTGGGTTAGGTATGATATTTTACCTGTGACATCATTAATGAGCTATATTACAATGCCCGCTGGCAGCGTATAAAGGTGAAGTATGAGAACGGGGCTACCACCTTCCGCATAACGCGCATACGCACCACTCTGTAGTGGTTGGGAATGGTAGGGGCTTTGCAACTCCGTTTTATCTTTGTCCATGTGCTGGTTGTTGGTGAGGAACACCAACAACGGCGGAAAGCCCAATGGACCATTTAAGTTGTTGAAAGGAGTTGAATATGAGTCTGCACGTAAGCTAGCGAATTCAACAAATGCAGGGTTGCATAGAGCGAATCCACAATATAAAGGTATGCATATACATGAGATACATCCTGTGAAATTTGGTGGTATTCCTACCGATGTTGCCAACAAGGTAGTTCTTACGCCCGCTGAACATATGCTGTTTACAAAATTTTGGAATGCAATGTTAAAAAATATTAAATAATATATATGCAATCGATCATTAAAAATGAACCGTCCACTTTGGAAGAGTTAAACGATTTTCTTGCACAAGTAAATTTTGTTCTACCTGTAGATTTTTTCGATTTCTTTAAGATGTCTAACGGAGCAGACATTACCACTGATTCAAGCTACGTTATTTTGTGGCCTCTTAGAGACATGTTCACTATGAACGAAGGGTATGAAACCCTTTTGTACGCTCCGGGTTTCTTCTTTTTTGGTTCCGATGGAGGATATACAGCATTTGCTATCGAAAAGAAAACAGGATATATCTATGAAGTGCCATTTATTGGCATGTCAGATAGTACGGCCTCTTTTAAATGTAAAACATTTAGTGAGTTTTTTGATATAATTGGTTGTAGCATGAGCTAGCGATGAATTAATTGAATAATACTCTTGTGTTATGTGTTTTGATTTGTCTGCTGAATATTAGTTTGTAATACCTTTTGCTGGTTCTCAGCCCCTTCGCTAATAATCTTCCGCAGTTTCGGGTCTCCGCAAGGAGACCCGAAACTTTAGCATCGTGTAATCCGTCCATGCGCTATGCTCTTCAGTATAGTCTTAGATAATGTGGAAGTGATAGAACGGTTTGCCAGTGATATTATCAATGAGATATATTACAATGCCCGGGGGCAGTGTACAAAGGTGAAATATGAGAATGGGGCTACCACCTTCCGCATAACGCGCATACGCACCACTCTGTAGTGTAAGAGAATGGTAGGGGCTTTGCAACTCCGGTTTATTTTTGTCCATGTGCTGGTTGTTGGTGAGGAACACCAACAACGGCGGAAAGATATATACCACAATATTGTCCAGGAGGGGAGTGAACGTCCTATTTTTGTTGGCCTTTCCGAAATTAATACCGAGGGTGTTTTATCAAATGCATTAGAGGTTCCTGAAAATCTAAAACAGAAGCAAATCTCAAAAGCGATACACTCCTTTCTCAAAGATGAAAATTTTACACGCATTGAGTCCATTTTTTGCCTACTTCTGACAATTATAAAGCGTTTATGAAAGTGTATGACTCCAATGATCCGGGGACTATGGTAAATGCTGCACTTGCAACGCCTGCGGCAAAAGCGATGGGGCCAGATTTTTGGCCAACTAATATCAATGTGGAGACAAAAGATAATGTCGTCACAAAAATTAACATAAATTGGACAAGAAAATAAGATTATATGGCACGGATAAAAATTTTATATCGAGACAATTATAAGAAACCCATATTAATTGCACTTACTATAATTAAGGAATTTGGCGGCATTAGCTTGGAACAAATGGCTATGTTGAAAATGCAATACAATTCAAAGAGTGATATAGAGGTAGAGGTGCCGTCGGATAGCGTCCGTGATATTGCAGAACATCTCTCGAGTATGGAATTTGGCTACGAGGTAGTACAATAGTAGCAATATCATATTGCCAATTAAGGTTGCTATTGCTAACAATAGTAGTTTCCTCTTACAATTATCAGCACTTCCGGGTCTCCACAAGGAGACCCGGAACTGTATATGGGGCTATCCCAGAATGGGAATCTTAGCTTAATACAATCTGCACAGAAGTAGGCGATGTAGGCTGGGCCGAGCATTTTGCCAGCGACATTATCAATGAGCTATACTACAATGTCCGTGGGCAGCGTATAAAGGTGAAGTATGAGAACGGTGCTACCACCAGCTATACATACGACCCGGATACCTTTCGTATGAGCCGTATACGCACTGCCACTAATGTGCGGTAATAGCAGGGGCTTTATAGCTCCGTTTTATCTTTGTCCATGTGCTGGTTGTTGGTGAATCCATAGACATCGCGCCGTTGATTGGTGGGTACAACCATTTGTACTTAATTGAAAATAAGGCACTTAGAACATGGTTGTACAGGAGGAACACCAACAACGGCGGAAAAACTGACGGAATGTCAATTCGGCTGAAAATCAGCAATAATGAAAACATGATAATAAAATAGAGTATGAATTTTGAAAAAATAATTAGCCAAATTAGTAGCAAACAAGACTTTGTGCGCTTTGTTGAAATATTGAATCGGGATTTATTAGAAAATCAGGAAAGCTGGGCAAATAGTACTTTGGAAGATTATCTTGAAGCACTCGCTCGCTGGACTGAAGATATGGAGTATTACTATCTTAATAATAACTTAGCAATGCCTAAAGATATTGACTGGAAGGTATTTGCGAATGCGTTAATAGCCGCTAAAATGTATGAATAGCTATATGTATGCATATTAAAGCATGCCCTACAGCACAGCCGTAGGGCATGCTGCCTGGGCAGAGCATTTTGCCAGCGATATTATCAATGAGCTATACTACAATGCCCGCGGGCAGCGTATAAAGGTGAAGTATGAGAATGGGCTACCACCAGCTATACATACGACCCTGATACCTTTCGTATGAGCCGTATACGCACTGCCACTATTGTGCGGTAATAGCAGGGGCTTTATAATTCCGGTTTATCTTTGCTCATGTGCAGGTTGTTGGTGAATCCATAGACATCGCGCCGTTGATTGGTGGGTACAACCATTTTTGTACTTAATTGAAAGTAAGGCACTTAGAACATGGTTGTACAGGAGGAACACCAACAACGGCGGAAAGGAGGGGGCTGAGATCGTAGGGAAGGAAGTCGCGGAAACTGTAGTAAAACAAGAACTAAAACAAGCAGGAACCGAAGCCGTCGAAACCATTGCAAAGGAAGAAAGTAGCAAGTTATGGAAAGTCGGATTACATGAAGAATTAAGAGGGACCGAAGTAGGTTTAGAGTCACATCATATCGGGCAGAAAAAGTGGATGATTGATAATATTCCCGGATATGATGTTATGAAGGCTCCGGCTATGTTAGTTCCCAAAATTGGACATACTACAAGAGGCGCTCGTGGAATTGTCTCTAGGAATACAACTGGTATTGCAAACCTTAGAGACTTGATTGCTAGGGACATTAGGGAAATGAGAAGGGTATATCCTAATGTGCCAAACGAGCCGCTTCAGAAAATAATTCAAATGAACAAAGAAATGTATCCATCTTTTTTTAAAAAATAACACATGAAGGCTGAAGAATTTGCTAGTGCATTAAAAACCGGAATTATAGATTCAAATTTGGCAGACTACAGAAAACTGTTTTTCAATACTCCAATTACCGAAGCAACTGACGAGTACTTTAGACAAGCTTTAGTTTTTTTTGGGGATCTAAACGAAACACAGAGAGAAGTTCTTTTTCGCATATTACGTCAGGTAGAAATTGATACGACTTCAAGTCTGTTGTCTGTTTTGGATGGTACATCAGATTTGAAAGATAATCGGATGTCTCTTAAACTATTTGCTGGAGAAGAGTCTCAACCGATAAATGGCGTTTTGCAGGATTGTTTCTTGGCCTTATTTGAAGATTGATAGGTCATGTTGTAGGGCACTTGGTTTCAATCTTCCATGAAAGAAAAAACACTTCCTTTTTTTATCAAAAAAAGAATCTGGATTTTCCTTAACTGATGAAAGAGCTTTGTTTCCAGGGATTATGTAGCCTATTCAAAAACGGTTCTTCACTGCTGTGAAAATTTACTGCTCTTTTTCATTTTTCCGGGTCTCCATTTGGAGACCCGGAATTGCAAATAGAGTCATATTGGCTGGGCAGAGAATTTTGTCAGCGATATTATCAATGAGATATACTACAATGCTCAGGGGCAGCGTACAAAGGTGAAGTATGAGAATGGGGCTACCACCTTCCGCATAACGCGCATACGCACCACTCTGTAGTGTAAGAGAATGGCAGGGGCTTTGCAACTCCGTTTTATCTTTGTCCATGTGCTGCTTGTTGGTGAATCCATAGACATCGCGTCGTTGATTGGTGGGTACAACCATTTTTGTACTTAATTGAAAATAAGGCACTTAGAACATGGTTGTACAGGAGGAATGCCAGCGGCGAAAAAACTAATTAATATGGAGGATATCAGAGATTGGTCTTTTATAGAAAGTCGCATTAACAACTTGCCACCAAACTACTACAATGTGAAAAATGAAATATTGAATTTCACTTCAATTCATTTGCCTGATACTCAACGAATAGGGTGTTTTGTGCATGAGTCGTTTGAAGATCTCAGGTCTCAATGGGAAAGGAAATATGCATTTTATTTGACTAGAGATTTATTGGAGCATCATCGCGATTTATATGAGAGTTTTGATGAAACATTACTTGAGATAGATAGTATTTTAACAGGATTCTGTAATCCGCTATTGATAAAGCCATTTACTAATGAAGAAAAGTACCTGTACGATCTGACGGGTTATGTACGATCAAATATGTGGATTAATACTTAGTGCTTGTACTGTTTAAATTATTGGCGCTAAAGAACAGCAAATTACGTGTTCAGTATATGGCCTGATGTTATTTTGGGCTTAGCATTTTAACTCTCTTTGGCGTTGAGTCTTTCGACGCCAAAAAGGTTATTGAATTTCTATCTTTTGGCTTCGGTTCAGTATAATACGATGCAGGCAGCATGCCCTACGGCACAGCAGTTGGGGATGTAGACTAGGCAGAGAATTTTGCCAGCGACTTTATCGACGAGCTATATTACAATGCCCGCGGGCAGCGTATAAAGGTGAAGTATGAGAACGGGGCTACCACCAGCTATACATACGACCCTGATACCTTTCGTATGAGCCGTATGCTCACTGCCGCTATTGTGCGGTAATGGCAGGGCTTTGTAACTCCGGTTTATCTTTGTCCATGTGCTGGTTGTTGGTGAGGAACACCAACAACGGCGGAAATAACCCAACCACAGTATAATAGACTTTTAAAACACAAATATTAGCATGTTAAAATTTGACCTTAAGTTGCTGCCCCACCCATACATTGACGAACCCGGTTGCGATTGGGAGGTGTGGGGAATGATCGCTTTGGAACACAATGGTATAGTGCTGTCAGAGTGTGAATGGGATATACTCGTACTGCTGGAATGGTTTCTGGCAAATGGAGATGCAGTAAAGCATGATATCTTCCCTTTTGATGAAATAAGTGTTTTGGGGAAGTCTATCGCAGAAAAACTTCATATACAATCCTGTAAATTGAGGGATAGTGACGAAGAAAATGATACAGATTATTATGATCAGCTTCTTGCACCTTATATTCAATCCCACTTCTTTATATTGAGAGGTTCTCTTTTAATGCGGTTTTACATTGGAATAAATGAAGGAAGAGGTGAGATTTCGGATAAAGAATATCTGAGTGGAGGAGAATTTAGCTATGCGATAGATATTGATTCATTTGTCAATGAGACAATCGAATCCTGCCGCAGGGTTATTCAGGAATGGCGGGAGCGCTACTACACGGAGCCAGCATGGAAAAAAATAGTGAATCTTGAAAAAACGTATGGTGTAACTCTTCTGCGATAGAGGGCCGCACACTGTTTGTACCCTTGCTTGGTAAACGTATATCACAAGTGTGGATCAGTTGTTTCGGGTCTCCACAAGGAGGCCCGGAACTGTGTATAAGGATCATCTGCAAATGGGAACTTTAGCTATGTGCGAATTACTCTGACTGCCTTTTTTTCAGCATAGAGGTGGGCGATGTGAACCGGAGGCAGACATTTTGCCAGAAACATCATCAATGATGCGTACCGCAATGCCATAACCGGTGTAAGTATAAATATGAGTAGCCGCTATGATACCCGTAGCTGCACTAAATACCTGTTTCAGATAATATTCACGACTCTGGCATGCCAATTGTGGTGCACACATAGCCTTGCCGGGGAAATGTTTACGTATATGTGAACAGTGGGCTCACGGGCTCAGTCTATAAGCTGATGTCATCAGCGCTTAAAATAATTTATAAACCATCTATAACCCTTAATATGACAAATTCAGCCATTAAATATCCGGATTATGTAATTCTTGCAGATAGTTATAAAGAGCCTGTTGCTACTTTGAGCTCCGGCGATATCGATACATCTGAAAATATTCAGGTGACATTGTTAATCAAAACAGCGCAAACTGATGAGGCGGTGAATGATACCGCTGCTGGTGATGAAACGTATAATTCTGCTTTAGCCTTTTCTGAATGTGTTCTGAATAAGGTGAAACCGTTTACGGAACACTTTAATCTTGATATCCTGTCGGTAAATGAATCTGAGCGTACCATCATACTGCATGGCACAATTGCGAGTTTTGAAACTGCACTGAAAACTCCGTTAAAGCGCTATACAGATGAAGCTGGAATAACATTCAGAGGAAGGGCCGGATATATATACGTGCCATCAGAAATAGCAGATATTGTTGAGGGTATATACGGGCTGGATGACCGGCCTTGTGCCAAACCTCATGTAACTATGCTGGCTTACAATGATTCTCCTGCACCTAAGCGAAGCAGAGGGTATTTGCCTGCAGATGTGGGCAGGTTATATAACTTTCCTGAAGCGGGCGACGGGACAGGACAATGCATTGCAATAATTGCTTTGGGGGGTGGATACAGGGAAGAAGACCTGAAAAAGTATTTTGCCCTACAGGGTATACCTATGCCCGATATTTCGTGCGTATGTATCAATGGTAAACAAAACGCACCTACTATACCGCATAGTGATGATAAGGAGGTAATGCTGGATATACAGGTAGCTGGTTCTATAGCTCCCGGTGCAAAGATTGTAGTTTATTTTGCTGCTAATAATGACAAAGGCTTTCTGGATGCTATAAATAAGGCCATACATGACAGGAAAAACAAACCTTCGGTTATATCTATCAGCTGGGGATCTCCTGAAAAAAAATGGACACGGCAGTCATTAAAGGCATACAATGAGGCTTTTAAGAAAGCTGCTCTCGCAGGCATCACTATTTGTGCCGCAACGGGAGACTTTGGCTCCAGCGATGGTGTGCATGATGGTAAGGTGCATGTAGACTTTCCCTCATCAAGTCCTTATGTCCTGGCATGTGGCGGTACCCGGCTGGTAGCAAAAAATGGTATCATCAAGTCAGAGTGTGTATGGCACGATTCAGACCATGCAGCTGGCGGCGGTGGCATAAGCGAATACTTTCCTCTTCCGCAATATCAGGAGTCGGCCAATGTACCCATGTCATTAAATCCATCCAGGTTTAATGGGAGAGGTGTGCCGGATGTAGCCGGCAATGCTGCTTACTCTACCGGCTACCGCATTCTGGTTAATGGTCATTGGATGATGCTGGGGGGAACCAGTGCTGTAGCGCCGCTTTATGCAGGGTTAATAGCCCGCCTGAATCAGATAAAGGGAAGCCCGATAGGTTTTATAAATCCTTACCTGTATGAGAACCCTGATTTTTTCCGGGAAATTGTAAAGGGCAACAATATTACAGCACGCCCGCAGTTAGGTTATACTGCCGGTCCCGGATGGAATGCGTGTACCGGACTGGGCGTATTGGAAAATGTTATGAAAGGTGTAAACAGTTGATATATGCAGTTGTTTGTTTGCCCTAAGGGTGATTGAAATTTGTGGATATCTTCAGCTCGGTTTTTGGTTCTGTTTTGTGTGTGGTGTTTAATTTTGGGGTGCGGGAAACAGTGAATATTGTAACTCAAAGAATACCGTATTATATGCCGGTAATCCGAGTGCCGATATTGTGTAACCCGTATTATACGGCATAGCCTGTATCGCATTAAACCCTTTTGTAACTCCATCCTTATATCCCTAACAATATGAACACAGAAAACAAACCAATCAGAATTGCTTTATGCGACAGTCAGAAAATGTTTCGCGAGTGTATAGCGCAGTCCATACATCTTTCAGACGGATTTGAAGTAGTTATACAAGCAGATACGGGTACTGAGTTAATGCAGTATATGAGTGCAGCTGCAGAGGTGCCTGATATATGTGTACTGGAAATAAGTGCTGCGAAATGTATGGAGTGGAGTACTATAGCTCAGATACGAGATAGGTGGCAGGATGCACTGATAATGGTTGTGTCAACCTTTAATACTGCGGCTGTGATTAAAAGGGTTTTTTGTGCCGGGGGAAATGGATTCATTTCAAAGTTCTCTGGTATTACAGACCTGAAAGTAGCACTGAAAAGATTGTACCGGGAAAGATTGTATCTGCCGGATACATTTCCGGTAAGTGCGTTTACCAACATAGTACATCAGCGTGAGGCGCAGTTTACAAAGCGTGAGCTGGTATTTCTTGAATACTGCTGTGGCGAATATAGTTATAAGCAGATAGCAGATAAGATGTGTGTAAGCCAAAGGACGGTAGAAACTTACAGAGACTCATTGTTTGAAAAGCTGGATATTCATACCCGTACAGGACTGGTGCTGTACGCATTGCAGAATGGCTTCTTCCCGCTACATGTGCCACATAAACAACGTGGTGCATTAAAGGCTCTGAATGTGTGATTCTTTTACTGAATGAGCGGGTAGGTATGTAATCATACCTGTTGCCATTTACATTGTTTTCCCCTCTGTTAGCTACCCGTTATGAGCTCATAAAAACCGAGTGTAGACGAATATAGAATTCCACAAAAGTGGTATTGACAGATAAGCTGGCGCGTTGTAATTTTATAGGTAAATAGTTATATATGTATCCATACTTCAGATACTTGCTGGCAGCAATGTTCATTTTTGTGTATACACACACTTTAGCGCAGCACTATTTCATTGTAGATGATGATGGCCGGAAAGGCATCAGCCAATGGCAGGGCACGAAAAAGGGCCGGGTTCTGAAGGCAAAGTATGAAGATATCAAACTGTTTGATAACGGGACTGCCTGCCTGAAAAAAGAAGGGAAATGGGCAATTCATTCATTGAATGTGAATGGAAGCGAGGAATTTACACAGCATGAGTATGATTCTGTAGACGTAATAAAAGGGTACTCTTCAGGAACATTCGTATTTATGATTTTACAGAAAGGCGAATTTAGATATCTGGCCAGATTATCACATCGCGATATTAAGATAATAGATAAGCCATTTAAGGAAATATCTATTAACAACAATGATATAATAGCAGGGGCGCCGGGCAGGTATGAGCTTTATTCACTGACCGCGCCGGGGAAACCTTATGATATATATCCACAGGATGTAGTAGAGTTAGGTACTATTTTGTCATTCAGGAAGATGGGATACTTTTATTACTATAAAACTTCTGCGGGTAATTTCATTACAAGGTTTAACGATAAGGAGCAGTACACGCGGGTGGATAGTGCATGGGAAGAAGCAGACGACAGAATATTTGTAAGCAAGGACGGTAAAAAACTGCGCTATCATGGGAAGTACAATCCACCACGATGGTTTGATGCTGACTTTGATGTTCTGGATGGGTGGGCTAACTATTTCGTATTTCGTAAAGATGGTTATTATGGTCTTTTGAAAAAAGATGGTACAGTTGCGGTTCCCCCTTCGTATGATAAATGGGAATTTGCCAATGGGCGGCTAAAGGCACCCGTAGATATGTTTCTTCTGTCGTCAAAGAATGATATTTGTGTATTCAGAGTAAAGGATGAAAAGACCGGATGCCTTGGTAAAAGAACGGTAAGAAAGGAATCGTCTGGTTATTCTCTTTTTGTGCTGGCTGACGATAATCTGTGGTATCTCTATAATCATTACTCCGGCACTTTTGGCAGTGATGCCTATAAGTAAGTTATGTTTAAAGACAGCAAAGCAATATGCACCACTGCAAACGGTGCAATTTTCGAATACAACAGCAGCCTGACAAAAACCGTAAAAGAAATACCTGCTGAAGATACCATGACTTTTAAAGGCGAAGTAGCAGGACCTCGTACAGGTTCTGGTTTTTACTTCTTTAAAACGCCAACCGGAGTGGGCGTGCGTGATAAGTTCGGATTGCTTTTCCCGCCTGTATTTGATCGTTTGGAGCCACTGGGTATTTCTAACAGCAATAGCTCTGAACAAAAGGTAACAGGGTGGTTTCGTGGGTATGAGTTTGAAGGCTATCTTTCCGGCAGATCCATTTCAGGTCAGATTACCTGTAATAATTGCAGCGGGAAGGAGACATTTAAGAAAGAACATACTATAAAAGGTACCACGAGAACCAGTGTTGTTGAAGAGTATCTTGGCAACGGATTATATAAAAAGACGACATACACCATCAGGGAACCAGATAGTCACTTCTCTACCCGCGAGGCTTGCACAAGGTGTCGTGGTGCAGGTAAGCAGAAGGGCACAATATCATATGTAAATGGTGAGGTCAGAATCACCTACTGGCAGGATGATCTGGAGGAGCGTTACCGAAGGAGATAACCCTCCGGAAATGCTTACCATTAAGGAGCAATGTTCATTTCAGGAAATGTGGGTACAGGGGCCGGAGAACCGGTACCGGATACAAATAAAGGCAGTTATGCAGCAACAGGCCTGATCATAACTGCCTTTATGTATTCTTCGTTTTACCGCCGATGCCTGTTTCTTTCATCAACGTTTACTTTACAGTAAGGGATGTGCGGTAAAAGCTTATCTATCCACCTCCAGCTTGCTGCTGGTTTTTCCCCAGCCCGGTATCTCTACAGTGAGTACGTAGAGACCCTCGCTGAGACGGGGTAAATGCAGGAGCAGCGTGTTAGTGCCGGAAGATAGCCGTTCGGCAGTGCGCAAAACCTGCCGTCCTGCGATGTCTGTCAGTGATATTGTAGCTGCACCCTGTACTGCACCCGGTACGTAAATGTTGACCTGTGTCCATTCCTTTGCAGGATTGGGATATTGCCCCATGATTGTAAATGTCTTTACAGGATCATGTGTGCCGGTATAGTTGGTAGTATCATTGTTACGCACTACATACTGGCTTGTAAACACGGTGTCATAATAATTGTTATGCCAGCTCAGCGAGCTGCCTCCTGCTGCAGCATAAACAAAATGGGCGGCGGTATCCAGCTCAGCGCTCCAGGTATTACCAAAGTCACATGCATGGCGCTTGTATATCCTGAAGTCTCCTGCCGAGTATTCAGGGAAGCCAATATTAAGCCCACTCATCACCATACTGTCAGGCGGTGATACCAGTTGGTTGTTTCCGTAATTATTGATAATGAAATATCCGGGTACAGGAGGTGTGCTTCCCGGTAGTGTATCGGGGTTTGAAAACAGGTGGAAGGCTACCATCTCGCCATCGGGGTAGGGGCCTGAGGCAGGTAGATACAAGTCCATATTGGCAGCCGAAAAACTGTTGAGTCCGGCAGTATTGACCATTGGTGTCCGGTATACCCGGCCACTGCTTACAGGCGCTGTGGATGATATGATATTGGTGGCGGGAACAAATGTGTTGAAGTTGGCCTTCATGTCATATACACTGCCACTTATGGGGTCATACTGATTGAACTGGTAGTATTTTAACAGTCCGGTTTCTGTAGCCGGGTCGGTGATGAGGTGCATCTTTTCTCTTACCTCTTCCTGGCTAAGGGTGTAGTCGTATATCTTCACTTCATCTATTGTGCCCTTATACTTTGAGCCCTGCCCGTTGTGTACATCCAGGTTTATAACAAATGGTGCCTGTGAAAGGTCAATCACCGGCATAGGCCCATTGTTTACCGTGTCGGCAATGCCATTCAGGTATAGCACCACGCCTGATGGACTGTAGGTGAGTACCACATAGTTCCAGCGGGTACTGTCGCATATGAGGGAGCTGGTGTTGGTGTAGGTCACTATATTATCGGTATAGCACAGTACCAGGTTAGGTGTATATCCTGCAAACTTGAAGCCGAAACCAAAACCGGTAGAGCCTGAGCCAGGAAAGGGTCTGTGTCCTACTATCTGAGAAAAACTCTTTTGCAGGCCATAGGGTTGTATCCATGCCGATATGGAAAAGGTATTGCTGTTGATATTGGCGGTGCCGATGTCAATAGTCTGATTGGTACCGTTCATCTGCAGGCAGAGACCAGCTATGGTATCGGGTGTGCAGTTGTCATCCTGCACTATAATCATGCTATCTATAGTGCGTGTGTGTGTCTGCCCCAGAGCATTGGTTACTGTGAGCGATACGCTGTATGCCCCGGCTCCGGGATAGACTACCTGTGGGCGGAGGTTGGTAGTGCTGCTTACCCACAGCGCTCCCGGAAATGACCATGTGCGGGTAGATCCGGAATAGTTGTACATGGAATAGTCGAAGAAATTGACGGTATCTCTCGCACACCCCAGGCGTTGTTTATCGGCCATGGGCTGTGCTACCGGCGCGCCTGTGGTATAGAGCGGCGTTTCCCATATGCTGCAGTTGCCTGCAAGGCGCATTTTGTTGTCGCGGTAGAAGATGAGTCCACCTTCGCGTGCATTGAGGCTTGCTGGCAGGCCATCGCTGAAGTTTACCCAGTCGCTCATAGCGGTGTCTTTGTAATAAACTTTTGAGGGTTTGGTATTGGTAATGGCATAAACCCCGCTTGCTGTACCTCCATGAAACTGGAGGAATGCTACCTTCTTACCATTGAGAGCAGTGCCGGTGATGTTTGTCCAGCTGGTACCACCATCTATCGACCTGAAGACTTTATTGGCTGCGGCACCGTTTGCCATACACAGGAACACTTCATTTTCATTCAGTGGGTTTACAGCTATGTCAGAGTTGTAATACTGCCAGGTTACCGGCAGGGTAATGCTGCTCCATGTAGTGCCGCCATCGGTGGTTTTGAATACGCCCCCTGTGGCACATACGTACATAACAGATGGGTTACTGCGGGCAATGTCAAACCGCCACACCTTGCTTCCGAAATCGTGTACCGACATGTATGAAAAGCCTCTGTTGGAAGAGCGCCACAGGGTACTGTCTTTCCCCAGGTAGAAGATATTAGAATAACGTGGGTCTACCATCAGTTTGCTTGCAAATTGCCCATAGTAGTTGTCCTGCGGCCACATAGTGTTGGGGACGTTGGTAGCTGAGAACTGTGCCGCACCGGTGAGTGTAGCGGGTAGTATCACATTGCCTATATCTCTGAAGCCTGCTGTGCGTGAGTAGCCATGATATACATGGCCTGTAGCATCTTCACCACCTCCCAGCGCCAGCGATTTACCAACCCCGTATACATCAAACAGAGCGGCATCACCATTGTGGTAGCGGCCACCTACTACTATATCCTCATCCCATCCCTGACCAAAGCCCCAGTAATCGGCACTGCGTAGTCCATAATTTCTGATAGACCAGTTGGCAGGAGTGGTAAAAAAATCGCTGGAGTGGTTTACACCACCATCTGTAGCCAGATAGGTGTCACCTCCCAGTGCTACTGCCTGCTGCAGGTCGGGATGTATGCCCATGGGGCCGGAGTAGCCACCTACAGGGCTGAAATTCAGGCCTCCGTCGGTAGACTTGTAGGTGGTGGTGGTACCTGCTATGACATGGTTAGCATTGAGCGGTGATACGACAATGCTCAGGTCATAGAATCCCTGTCCGTTGGACATACCCAGACCGGTAGTAGCAGAGGAGCCGGTGAGGCCCGTAGTGGTAGATGTAACGGTAACACCCCAGCTGGCGCCCCTGTCGGTAGATTTGATAATGCTGGGAGGCACAGAGCCGCCCAGGTTTACACAATACACATAATTAGAGTTAGCTGCAGATACCCCCAGCCGTGAGCCTGAGGTGGTGCTGCCTGCTACTGCACCGCTTACATTGGTAAATGATGTACCACCGTTTACCGAGCGTAGTAATACAAGCGTTCCGCCGGAAGAAGCTGTAGAACCTGATGCATATACCGTATCGGGGTTCCCGGGACTGATAGCCAGGTCGTAGAGCGTACCTCCTACTGTGCTCCCTGCAGCGGCAGTCCATGTGGTGCCACCATTGTCGCTGTAGTAGATAGTGGTACTGCCTGTTATCAGTATCCTACCCGTATTGCGGTTTATTCCTATAGCATTGCCGGTGCCACCGGTATAGGCGGTGAGTGCGGTCCAGGTGGTTCCCCCATCGCTTGTTTTCATCAGCAGGTTAGCAGAGCCATCATAGGTATATACTATATTCTCATTCCAGGGGTCTACTGCTATAGATTTTGACCCTGCGCTGGTGAGCGACTCACTTACAGATGTCCAGTGCAATCCCTTATCGGCCGAGCGGTAGAACGTCTGTGTTTCGCTGCCGGCATAAAGTACATTGGGGTTGGACGGGGCGATAGCAATACAGTAGATATTAGACTGATAGTTTCTCAGCTCACCAGTACCCACTTTATAGGTCTCAACAGGGCCCAGCAATGCCCAGCTGGCGCTGGTGGTTTTGGCAGCGGTACCCGTGTTGGCTGGTTTATTTTGCATCTCCAGCGAGCGGAGTAACTCTCTGCGTGCATGGTCAGGATCATAGTTTATTTTTCCGTCGGGCTGGATGAATGGCTCCATCTCATTTCGCCACCGTATGTATGCATTCAGATAGGGCTCTTCGAAGAAGTCTTCATCTTCCCCCTCTTCATGATATTCTTCCCGCTCTTCTTCTGCTCCCGGCTTTGCGTTATACACGCCTATTATAGAGTCAATACTGTGTATGTTCGGATGTTGCCAGTCGACCTGCTTAACCCATTCAGGAACCGGAATGGTACCCGGTAGATTAAACGGTGAATTGTTCTGTGCATATGTGGTAGCTGTGGCAAACATTAGTAATGTGCCTGTTACCATACTCAGCCCCAACTTTCCTATATTGCTACCCATATATTTCGATATTAACTATTAGCTAAAGTTAGTAAATATATCATTTTATATTTGCCGGTTGTCAATGTATAGTGGCCGGGGCTGTTGTACGGAACTGAAAAGCTGCTCCCTGACTGCTTTTGTAGGTTGTCATGCAATTATGCTGATGCATGGTGGCACAGCTAACACTAAAGCAAAACAGATGCCTGAAAAGTACGAATGAACTGTTCAAACCGATTAGTGTAACATAATGAAACCAACCTGTATTCTTACAACTGCTGTGGCAATGCTGATGCCTTTGGTTAACTCCTATGCGCAGCTCACCGGTGTTATAAAAAACAAGGCAAATACCCCCGTTGCCAATGCAGTTGTGCGCTATGGTGGGGCGAAGACTCTTACAGATACCGGCGGCAGATTTTCTATAGCCTGTAATGGCCAGGGTGAGCTATCAGTGAGTCATGCAGGGTTTGCCGCTATCGTGAAACGGATAGAGAATTGTGCGCAGGAGGTGGAGATTGTAATGGAACCGTTTTCCAGAGATATAGAGGAGGTGATTATAACAGCTACTTCCAACCCCAATAAGGAGCAGCTATCCCTGCCGGTATCGGTAGTAAGGCTTACAGAGCGGGAAATAAAACGTGGTACCGGTATCTATATGGATGATGCCGTGAATGTGAATGTGCCGGGTGTTACTATGGAAAGGCGTACCATTTCAGGCGGGCAGCAATTTAACATACGTGGATACGGGAACGGAGCAAGGGGTACTAATGGTGTGAGCAGCAATTTTGACGGGCAGGGATACAAAGTGTATCTGAATGGCATCTCATTGACCGATGCCGAGGGAATAACCCAGTTAGATGACATTGACTTCGGGACGGTAAGTAATGTGGAAATAGTAAAAGGGCCCGCCGGTACCCTGTATGGACAGGCTATTGCCGGTGTGGTGAATCTGGAGACGCAGCCGGCAGAGAAGGGTAAGATATCCATAAGTCAGGACGTAATGGCCGGTAGCTACGGGTTGCAGCGGTATACCACAAGGGTACAGATAGGAGGCGAGCGCTCATCTGTAAATGTGAGCTATGGTAAGCAGCTCTATGATGGGTTTATGCCACATACGGCATCTCACAAAGACTTTGTGAATATAACCGGTGATTTCAGGCCGAATGATAAACAGACAATCAATACCTATGTAGGCTACAGTAACAGCTATGACCAGCGCAACGGGGAGCTTACCAGCGGGCAGTACGACTCCATGAGATATACCGGTAACCCCGCTTATATAGCTAACGATGCACATTCTGCCGTTATCAGCTTCAGGGCAGGTGTGGGGCAAACTTATAAATTCAATGACAACATTTCTAATACTACTGCTCTTTTTGGTGCGGGCGTAAGCAACAATGCAAGCTCAGCCGGAGGGTGGACCATCAAGAACCCTGCCAACTATGGTTTCCGGTCAACGATAGACACCAGATACAAAGCAGGCAATAGCCTGACGCTGACAGGCATTACCGGGATAGAGGCACAATCGCAGAATGCACATACAAGAGGGTATGGCATGGTAAAAGACAGCACTAACCCTACCGGATATAATATCATAGGTGCCATGCGCAGCAATGTATACACACTATCCAATACCTATGCGGCATTTACAGAGTGGACACTGGCAATGAGCCGGGGCTTTTCTGTAACGGGTGGCATAGGTATCAGCGCACTTTCAATGCAGCTGAACGATCAATTGGATATTGTAGCAAACAATAACCCTAATGGCACCGGCACTCCCCGGAAGTATGAGGCCTCATACAATAATATGCTTTCCCCGCACCTTGCAGTGAATAAGCTCATAAAGCAGCATGTTTCTGTATATGCTTCCTACAGCAGTGGTTATAAGGCACCCGTAAGCTCCTATTTTTATATTCCGCTTACCGGGCAGGTGAATACGAATCTGAAACCTGAGAAAGGTACTCAGATAGAGGTGGGTTCGAAAGGGATGGTTATGGCAGGAAAACTATACTATGCTGTTGCGGTATTCAATGCTGTATTTGCCCGTAAGATGACGGTTGTGGCTGTGCCAAATGCTGCAAATACAGCTACCTCCTATGTCTATATGGTGAATGGGGGCGAGCAGAATAATACCGGAGCCGAGGCGCTGATAAAATACACGGCATACAGTACGCAGCATGGTTTCATCACTTCTATATCGCCGTTTGCCAATGTAGCCTATGCTCATTTCAGATATGGCGATTTCAGGTTTCAGCAGCTGAGCACTGATAAAACCGGCATTGTGGAGACCGACTACAGTAATAAGACCGTAGCAGGGGTGCCTGCTGTTACATTCAATGCCGGGGCCGACCTGCAAACAAAATCAGGGCTGTATGCCAATGTTACCTATAGCTACCGGGATGGCATGTACTATACCTCTGACAACCTGAACAAGACAGCCAGCTACAATGTGCTTAATGCAAAAGCCGGTATCAGAAAAACGCTGTTCGGCTTTCTTACCTGCGACCTTTACTTAGGGGCAAATAATATGACAGGAACACAATACCCAATGATGGTATTCGTTAATCAGTTGCCGGATGCATATCTCCCTGCACCCAAAGAAATCAACTACTTTGGTGGTGTTAGTATAAAATATACGTTCTGATGATGGTGATGAAGGGTGGGTATTATGTAGTGTAGTAGGTGAAAGTTTCTATGCGTGTTTAGCGGTACTGGGCTACAGCTATTGTACTATACCTGATGCGTTGCTTCATGTATTTTGTTCGGAGAATGACTTTTGATATCGTTTTCCGGATGTGCTGTGCTGGTATCCGGGACAATGAAGTGTATATTTAATCATGTGATTGTTGTTGGTGAGCAACACCAACTACGGCGGAAAATTGGTGGTGCTTTGACTGATGCGAAAGACTTGATCAAGGGACTTATCAAGATTGATGTGAATGGAGTAATAACAAAGGTAAAGGAGGCTGTAAAGAATGCAACAGGTAATATTACAATCGGAAGAGATGGTACTATCAGTATTGATATGTTTAAAAGGAAACAATAAGTGTATACTATGGGAATTGTCAAAAAAATTCTAGTTGGTCTTACAATAATACTTGCGTTTTTTAAGAAAACGGCGTCTGGCCAGGAACGTATGAATGAGCCTCAAATTGACGGTTCAATAGTTGCCCCTCACTTTAGGTATGGACGTGATAGTT
>Ga0075012_10002040_pt1 | contig 20066 bp, 21 predicted proteins | sample All_14_2_FD_71474 | JGI IMG/M metagenome (GOLD analysis project Ga0075012, IMG submission 71474) | Freshwater microbial communities in response to fracking from Pennsylvania, USA - Allegheny Zone_MetaG_DW_15 | ecosystem: Environmental > Aquatic > Deep subsurface > Groundwater > Drilled... | reverse complement strand
GCTCGCCACTGTGCTCGCCACTGTGCTCGACACTGTGCTCGACAACGTCAACTGTGCTCGGCCGGCGGGGCACAGTTGCCGCTAGCGAGCACACTCGCGGGGGCAAGAGCGCGCGGGGCAAGAGCGCGGGGGCAAGCGCGCGGGGCAAGCGCGCGCGGGGCACGAGCGCGCGGGCCGCGCGCCTACGCCCCGAGCACGCGCCGCGTGTAGGCGTTGGCGAATACTCGATCGGGGTCGAGGCGGTCGCGCACGTCGAGAAAGTCGTCAAAGCGCGGGTAGGCCGGCGCGAGGTCGGCGGCCGTGCGCTCGTGCAGCTTGCCCCAGTGCGGGCGTCCGTCGTGGGCGCGCATGATCGCTTCGACGGCGGTGAAGTAGGGCCGAGCATCCTCTGTCCAGTAGCGATGCACGGCGATGTAGGCCGACCGGCGACCGTAGGCCGTCGACAGCCACGTGTCGTCGGAGGCGGCAACGCGCAGTTCGACGGGGAACGAGATGCGCCACCCTTCGCGCTCGACGAGTGCCTTGACCTCGCGGATGGCTGGCGCGAGCGCCTCGGCGGGAAGCGCGTACTCCATCTCTTGAAAGTGCACGCGTCGCGGACTCGTGAACACCTCGTGCGAGGGCGCCGTGAAGGTGCGGTTGCCGTAGAGCGCGGCGGCGAGCCGGTTGATACGCGGGGTGAGCGCGGGAATTCCGAGGCCGATGCGGCTGATCGTGTAGTGCAGGCCGTTGCCGAAGAACTCGTCCTCCCACCACTCGGCGAGGCGCGAGAGCGGGCGGTACTCGGTGTCGACCGGTAGGCGAGTGTTGGTCTTGGTCGAGAGCCGGTCGGTGTGCGGCCACCAGTACGCCTCGAAGTGGTCGACGGCGGCGGCGCGATCGAGAAACTCGTCGACCACGTCGAAGGGCTCGCCCTGCTCGACGGCGCGCAGCAAGAACTGGGGCACGCACTGCAGCTCGACCTCGACGAGCACGCCGAGCGCTCCGAGACCCACCTGCACGGCCGGCAGCAGCTCAGCGTTCTCGCTCTCGCTCACGTGTAGCAGCGCGCCGTCTGCGGTCACGAGAGTCGCGGCGGTGATCTGCGTTGCGAGCCCGCGAAAGGCGAGCCCCGTGCCGTGGGTGCCCGTGCTCGTCGCGCCCGCGATGGTTTGGCGGTCGATGTCGCCCATGTTCTGCAGCGCGAGCCCGTGAGCGTTGAGCAGGGGCGAGAGCGCGCGTAGCGCGGTGCCCGCAAGCACGGTCACCCGGTCGCGCGCCGCGTCGACTCGCACGATGCCGCTGAGGGCCGCGAGGTCGATGAGCACGCCGTCGGTGAGGGCCACGTCGGTGAACGAGTGCGCCGAGCCGATCGCCTTGACGGGAAGCCCGCGCTCGCGCGCCGCACGAACGACTGCGGCGACCTCGTCGATCGTGCGCGGCCGTGCAACACCGAGCGGTGTCGCGCTCGCCGTGCGCCCCCAGGTACGCACGCGCTGCGGCGACCCCAGAAGGCCCGCATCGTGAACAGTGGATGCTGCGCCAGAGCCCATCACACGAACACCTGCCCTTCACCGCGGTACGTGGGTTCCTCGCCGAGCACGCGGCCTTCATCGACAAGGTGCAGAGTGTTGACGTGCTCGCTGAGTTCGCCGGCTTTGGTGTGGCGCATCCACACGCGGTCGCCGATCGCGAGGTTGCGCGCGGCGTCGCCCGTGAGCGGGGTCTGCACTTCTCCCGCGCCTTCTCGGGGCAGATAGCGCAGGCCGGCGGGGTGCACGGGCAAGGGCAGGCGGTCGCCGCCGGCCGGTCCTGAGGCGATCCAGCCTCCGCCCAGAAGGGTCACGATGTCGGGCGTCGGGCGACGCACGACGGGCAGCGCGAAGGCCGCCGCGGGTGCTGGCGTGAAGTGCGCGTAGTGGTCGAACAGGTGCGGGCCGAAAAGCCCCGAACCGGCGGCGACTTCGGTCACCGAGGGGTCGGCGTGCGTCGACTCGATCGACCCGGTGCCTCCACCGTTGACGAACTCGAGCGGCGTGCCTGCGGCCTCGGCCACCTCTCGCACGGCGGCCACGGCCGCCCCGCGGCGCTCGCGCAGTTCTTCGGCGGAGGCGCGCTGCAGCACGCGGATGATCGAGCCGCGCCCTCGCCCTGCGTTGCCAAGTCCCGCGATCTGGGCTTCGTAGGCCATGAGCCCGACGAGGGTGAACCCGGGCCTGCGCGCGACCTCAACGGCGAGCGCTCGAAGCTGGTCTGGCGTGCGCAGCGGCGAGCGCCTCACGCCGACGTGCCCCATCGTGGGCGAGTGGTACGAGGCGTCGAGCTCGAGGGCGACGCGCACCGGCATGCGGTCCGCTGACGCCGCGACCGCGTCGACGAGGTCGAGCTGGGCCACGTCGTCGACCATGATCGTGACGCGTGACGCAAGCCGTGCGTCGGCGGCAAGCCGCGCGAGCGCCTGCCGATCGACCGTGGGATAGCCGACGACGATGTCGGTCGACGACGGCCCGTCGAAGCTTGCGAGCCACAGCGCTTCGGGCAGCGTGAACGCGAGCACTCCGGCGTAGCTAGGCAGCCCGAGAACGGCGTCGAGCACCCCGCGCACGCGCACCGACTTGCTCGCCACCCGAACCGGTAGCCCTTCGGCCCGGCGGAGCAGGTCGTGGGCGTTCGCGGCGAGCGCGCCTCGGTGCAGTGCGGCGAGGGGGGCATCGAGGTGCGCGAGAGCGGCATCCATCTGGCCCCAATATCGGGCGGGGTCGGATGCCCACGCTCGGTCGGTCGGAGGCGTGAGATCGATCACCGCACGCTCCGCACTCCGAGCACGGCGAGGGCGCCCACGATCGAGAACAGTGCCGAGGCAATGAACAGTGCGCCGAATCCGCCGACGGCCATGACGATGAGCGCCCCGAGCATGGGCGCGAGGGCCTGCGGCACGGCACTGGCGATGTTCATGATGCCGAGGTCTTTACCGCGGCTTGAGGCGTCGGGCAACACTTGCGTCGCGAGCGCCTGGTCGACTGAGAGGAAGCATCCATAACCGAGGCCGAGCAGCAGCGCTCCGATCATGACGACGTCGAACTGTGGCCACACGGTGAGCAGCACGGCACCCGATGCCTGCAACATGGCCGAGCCGAGCACGAAGGCCTTGCGCCGGCCGACGACGTCGCTGAGGCGACCGCACACGATCGACGAGACGATGGATGCCGCCATGTAGACCAGCGTCAGCAGCAGCAGATCGCCTTCGGCTTCGAGGGTCTCGCGCCCCAGACCGTAGATGAGAAAGAACAACAGCAGGCTCGTGCCGAGGGCGTTGCCGATGTTGACGAGCACGCGGCTCAGCAGCGTGTAGCCGAAGTCGGGGTGCTGGCGCGGCGAGATCCAGAAGCCGCCGAGGAAGGTGCGCCAGGTCAGCGGCGACGCGACGCCCTTCGGCAATACTGCTTCGCGGATGAAGAGGAAGGGCACGACGAGCACGAGCAGGGCCACAGCGAGGGCCGTGTAGCCGAGCAACGCTCCGATGAAGAGCTCGGTGACCAGCAGTAGTCCGACGATGATGCCGATGGCCTGCGGTGCCGAGATGAAGCCGGAGACGAGCCCGCGTTGACCCACGGGGACCTGGTCACTGATGGTGGCCGTCAGCGCCGCGCTGAGCGCGCAGAAGCCCGTGATCGCGAGCGACCAGCACACGGCCACCCCGACGATCGTCTCCTGCACCGAGAGGGCGAGCAACGCGCCGGCAAAGAGCAGTGCCCCCGCGAGTATCCACGGGCGTCGGCGACCGAATCGTGACGTCGTGCGGTCGCTGAGCGCGCCCGTGAGCGGATAGGCGACGACGGCAAAGGCTGAACTGATGCCGGAAACGATGCCGAAGGCCATCACCGACTCTTGCCACGTCTGCGTCTGCATGAGCGCGTCGACCTGCACGGGCAGCAGCAACTGCACGGGCGTGAGTTGCGCCATCCACACTCCGAGCCAGGCGGTGGCGAAGCCCGCGATCCACCAGCCGCCGACGCGACGGGTGGGCTCGGCGTCGACGGGCGGAGGGCCAAGCGTGTCAGTGCTGGTGGCGGTCATGGATGCTCTCCGATCGGTTGAGCCTGGGCGAGCAGCGCCGCGGCGATGAGGTCGAGTTGCGGCTCGATCGCCGCGTCGTCGCGATCGACGAGCCACGCGACCGTGAGCCCGTCGGTACACGTGACGACGAAGCGCGCGAGCTGCTCGACGGGCTGCATCCAGCGCATACCGCAGCGTTCGGCCGCCGCGAGCAGAAGTCCGGTCACGAGCTCGCGATAGTGCGCGTATTGCTCTGCGGCCATACCGTCGAGTGCGGGCTCGCGCAGGGCGAGGAAGGTGAGCTCGAGCATCCCTTGCTCGCGACCGGGCGCTTCGCGCAGGTTGCCGACGTAGGCACCGAGTCCGCCGCGAATGAGGGTCGCGAAGTCGGCCTCGGGCAGCTCGAGAAGGGCGCCGACCGCGTCGCGCTCGCCATCGAGCACGAGACGGATGACGTCTCGTAGCAACTCCACGCGCGATTCGTAGGCGTAATGGAAGCTCGCGAGTGCCATGCCTGCCTCGGCGACGATCGCGCGAGTGGTGGCAGCGGCGAGCCCGTCGCGAGCGATGACCGTGAGTGCGGCGTGCGCGAGCGCGGTGCGGCGCTGTGCCGCTCCGATTCTCACGCGCTGTACCTCATGCGAGCATCCACTTCCCTGCGGGCGGGTGTCGCCCGAGTGGGTCGAGCGTCCCAGACAGGTGTCCGGCAGCGCAAGAGCCGCGCGAGATTCGTCACACGGGCCTCACGCTGAGAGAGCGGGAATACCTCTGGCTTTCTATGCGTTTGCATCGATATCATGAACCGCCCGCCCGTGAGGTGCGCACGAAGGAGCCCATCATGACCACGACCGTCGCCCCCCAAGGGCTGCACCATGTCACGGCGATCGCCGGCGACCCGCAGAAGAACATCGACTTCTACATTCGAGGTCTCGGCCTGCGACTCGTCAAGAAGACCGTCAACTTCGACGACCCAGGCACCTACCACCTCTACTACGGTGACGAGTCGGGCCGCCCGGGTTCGCTCATGACGTTCTTCCCCTGGAGGGGCATCCAGCCCGGCCGCATCGGCGCTGGTCAGTCGACCTCGACGGCCTTCTCCGTGCCGGCGGGCTCGCTCGGCTGGTGGGTCGACCACTTCGCCTCGGTCGGCGCCGAAGCGCGCATCACCTCGACCTCGTCAACAGAAGAGCGACTGCTCGTGCGCGACCCCGACGGCCTGCAGATTGAACTCGTGGCCACCCACGTCGACGACCCGCGCGACCCCTGGGACTCGGCCAGCGTTCCCGCGGAGTACGCCATTCGTGGCCAGCACTCGAGCGCGCTGACTGTGCGCGACGCCGAGCGCACTCTCGCCCTCATGACCGGTGACCTCGGAATGCGCATCGTCGAGCAAGAGGGCAACCGCACACGACTCGCTGCAGGCGAGGGCATGCCAGGCGCGCTCGTCGATGTCATCTCGTCGAACCTCGTGCAGCCCGGCCTCACCGCTGGTGGCACCGTGCACCACATCGCCTTCCGGGTTCCCGACCAGCAGACGCAGCAGCAGTGGCGCGACGAGCTTGCCTCGCGCGGTCACCAGGTCACGCAGATTCTCGATCGTCAGTACTTCACTTCGATCTACTTCCGCGAACCGGGCGGCGTGCTCTTCGAGATCGCCACCGACACCCCGGGTTTCGACAACGACGAGCCCTTGCTTGAACTGGGCCGCTCGCTCAAGCTTCCGCCGTGGCTCGAGCCCTCGCGCGAGCAAATTGAGCATGCCGTGATCCCCGTGCAACTGCCGGACGAGAACAACCCGAAGGTGGCAGCGTGAGCGCGGAGGCTCGTCCAGAAATCGACCTCGACGCCTGGCCGCATCTCTACCGGCCGGGAGCCACTGCGCGCTCACCTCTCGTGCTGACCCTGCACGGCACAGGCGGCAACGAGCTCGAGATCACTGCGCTCGCCGACGCCGTCGCGCCTTCAGCCGCCGTGCTCTCGCCGCGCGGGCGAGTGAGCGAGGGCGGAGCGAACCGATGGTTCCGCCGCGTGCGTGAAGGTGTCTTCGACGTCGACGATGTGGTCATGCGCGCGGGTGAGCTGGCCGCCTTTGTCACGGCCGCACGCAGTCGCTATGGCCTCGCGGATGCTCCCCTCACCGCCCTCGGATTCAGCAACGGCGCCAACATCGCCCTGGCCACCGCCCTGCTACACCCGCACGCTGTCGGCCGGGTCGTCGCGTTCTCAGGCATGTACCCCTTCGGCGATCGCGACCCGCTGGGCGATGGCCTTCCGGTCGAGCTGCTGCTCCTCAACGGCGAAGCCGACCCCATGGCTCCCGCCGCAAGCGTCGACGTGCTCGAACAGCGCGCGACTGCTCATGGGGCGAGCGTGACGCGTCTGACGCGCCCGGGTGGACACGGCATCGCGGCTGGCGAAGTGCAGGCGGCGAAGGAGTGGTGGGCAGCGACGTCGCGATGATCAGCGGGCGGTGATCAGCGCGGGCTGAGCAACGCCTCGAGCGCCGATCGAACCCGCCCAGCGCTTGTTGCAGGCGAACCGCCGAGCACGAGGTCGCCGAGCAGTAGGCCGTCGAGCAGGCCGACGATCGTTGCCGCGAGATCTTCGGCCTGCTCGGAAGGCACGGGCGGTTCGAGCAGGGTCAGCGCGAAGGCCATGTCCGAGCGCACGCTCGCCAGCGCCTTTCGCACGACTGCCGAGACCTCCGGGTAGGCGAGCGCTCCGACCATGACCTGCACGAGCAGGGCAGCATCGTCGCGGCGCTCGCTGAGTGCCTCGACCGCGGTGGTCAGTTCGGCGATCCACTCCCGTCGATCCGTGGTGCTCGGTGGAACAGGAAGCCCCAGTGCGGCGCAGACGTCGTCAGCGATCGCCGCCCGAAGCCCCGCGACGTCTCCGAAGTGATAGCGCACGAGCCCCGTGGTCGCGTGCGCTTGCGCCGCGACGCGGCGATGGGTCACTCCGGCCCAGCCGTCGACGAGAAGGCACGCAACACCGGCTGACACGAGTTGTTCGCGACGTTCTCGGCCCCGAGCAGACGGCTCGGCCATCACTGACCCCCCGCCACCGTGATGGTGGTGGCCGTGACGTACGAGGCGTCATTCGATGCGGCCCACAGCACAGCTCGAGCGACCTCGATCGGCTCGGCGACGCGAGAGAACGGTAGCCGGGTTGCCAGTCGGGCTGCTCGATCCGGGTCTCCTGCGCTCGCGTGCATGCCGGTGTCGGTCGTACCGGGCGCCACGCATACGACGCGAATTCCGTGCTCGGCCAACTCTCGCCCGAGCCCCCTCGTGAGCGATTCGACCGCCGCCTTGGACGCTGCGTAGACGGGATACTCGCCCGGAGCCCCCGATTGCGCGGCGACCGAGCCGAGGGTCACGATGACACCGGGCCGTCCCTCCGCAATCCAGTGCCGGGCAGCCGCCTGCGCGAGCGCGGCCACGCCGACCACGTTGACGTCGAGGATGCGCCGGGCATGCTCGATCGACGACTCGACGAAGGCACCGATGACGCCGATCTGGGCGGCGTTCGCGACGACTACGTCGAGAGGGCCGCGTTCTGCGACAGCCCGCTCGACGAGCGCCTCCACCGCGTCGACGTCGCCCGCATCAACGAGCTCGACGGTGGCGCGCCCGGCCCAACGCTCGACGATCTTTCGCGACTCAGGTGACTCGGTGCGGCAGGTGAGGGTGACGACGTCGCCCGCCTCGAGCGCGAGTTCAGCGACGGCGGCGCCAATGCCGCGCGTGCCTCCCGTGATGAGCAGGTGACGCGTCATGCCCGCACCTGTGGGCGATAAGGCTCTTCGCGCACGGCGTGCGCCATCACGAGCTTGAGCACGAGCGCGAGCGGCAGCCACTCGAGCCCCTCGGGAGCCGGAACGACAGGCAGACTCACGACGGCGAGCATGGCAACCGCGTACGACACCGGCCGGGCGAGGTACTGCGGCACGTTCACGACGACGACCACCGCGAGCAGCACCACCACGTACCAGAGCAGCCCCCACCACCACGCGTGGGGCGGCACGGCGATCGCGAGAACGATCGGCTGCACATGGAGCGCGCTGAAGGCAACGGGCGACCGGGCGATGCGCCCAGCGCGCGCTGACGGGTCGGCGGGCGGCCCGCGGTGATCGCGCTTCGCGCTGTTGAGCGCGTTGGCGACGACGCCGCCCAGCACGTCGAGCGCGACGAGGGCCACCAGCACATAGTGGATGACCCACCACCGATCGCCGACCGTGACGAGCGCGGTACCGATGACGATGGCGGTGCCGACCGCTCCCGCGCCGAGTGCGAGCGCTCGCTCAGTGCGCGTCGCGCCTGAGCCGAAGAGGGGATCCGCCGGGGCCGCTGGTGGCCTCCAGTCAATTCGTATCGTGTCGGTGCTCATGCTGTTCCTCTCGATCGGGACGCCTCTCGTCGTTAAGTTATACGCTCGTACAAGAACCTGCGAGAGGTTCAGTCCGCGAGAGGGCGAGTGGACCGTTCGTGGCGGCCGTCGACGTGCGAGGCTGTCGGCACACGCAGCCTGAGGAGCAGAAATATGCCGAGTGCAGCATCCACACCCTTCCAAGGAGTGCCGACAGCGCCACTGGCCGATGCCTGTGTACGACTCGGAGTACCGCTGAGGGTCGCTCCCGTCGCACTTCTTCCCATCATCCGCGGCTCGCTCATCGCGGGCCCCGCGGTGCCCGTCACTCACGTGGGCAGCGTTGACGTCTTGCTCGAAGCGATCGACGATGCCCCGCCCGGTGGCGTACTCGTCGTCGACAACGGTGGGCGACACGACGAGGCCTGCGTCGGAGACCTCATCGCACTCGAAGCCCAAGGCGCACAGCTGGCAGGCATCATCATCTGGGGGCGGCACCGCGACACGACGCAGATCGTCGAGATGGGGATGCCGCTGTGGAGTCTCGGCGCCATGCCTCCTGGGCCGCGCCGCGTGCCGCCCGCCGGCGCGTCGATGCGCGCTGCCTGGCTTCACGGGGTTGAGGTGCGCTCGGACGACATCATCGCTGCCGACGACGACGGCGTGCTCGTTGTCGCGGCAGCGCAGTGGGATGCCGTGGTGGAGATAGCGCAACAGATTCAGCAGACCGAGATCGCGCAAGCCGAGCGGATGCGCCGGGGCGACAGCCTGCGCGCACAGCTCGACTTCGGCGGCTACCGCCAACGGCAGCGGAACGAACCGGGCCTCAGCCTGCGGCAATACCTCGCTGAACGTGGAGGCGCGATCGAGGTGTGACGCCCCTCACCTCGGCGACGAGCCGGTGAGCATGGCGACGAGCAGGTCGGGAAACGTGCCGTCGCTCGCAAGTGCCACGCGGCACGTCGCACCATCCTGGTCGGGAAAGCCTCGGTATCGCCCGCGAGTGTCACAGATGGTGGCACCGCGACCGGGGCCGTCCGTGCAATCGACCTCGACGCCGATGCGCGGAAACACCGTCGGCACGACGTCGCCCGTGAGCACCCCCGCCGCGACGGCATCGTGGCACGGAGAGCATCGCACGCCGAACGAGTCGAACCCGTAGCCGCCGAAGTAGAAGTCGCTCACGGCTGCCACGAACCGCGCAGCCGGCGCCTCAGACGCGGCGAGCGCCGAACGGTGCTCCTCGGTGATGATCTCGGTCATCGTGACATCAAGCGGCACGAGCGTCGTGGGCCAATCGGCAGCCAGCACCGCTCGAGCCGCCTCGGGGTCGTGGATGATGTTCGCTTCGGCGGCGGGTGACTGGTTTCCCGCGACATCAGCGGCTCCCCCCATGATGACGATGTCGACCACGCGCTCGGTGAGGTCGGGTATCGCCGCGAGTGCCTGGGCGATGTTGGTGAGCGGCCCGACCGCGAGCACGCGTAGCCGACCAGCGTGGCGCCGTGAGAGCTCGTCGATGAGTTCGACCGCGGTGAGGGTGCTCAGCGGCGTCGACACGTCGAGAGGCAGCCCAGAGTCTCCCAGGCCATCGTCACCGTGCACGTGCGTGGCGAGATAGGTGACCTCGCCGACGAGCGGATTCTCGGCCCCGACGGCAACCGGAATGTCGCTGCGCCCCATGAGCTCGAGCACGCGAAGAGAATTGTGCGCGCACCGCGCCGCGGTGTTGTTGCCGAAGACGCTCGTGATGCCGACAACCTCGATCTCGGGGTGGTGCAGCAGGTACAACAAGGCCATCGCATCATCGACTCCCGTATCGCAGTCGACGAGTACAGGAGTGCGGTCAGCGATCACGGTGGGCCCTTCGCGGCGATGAGAACGGATGCTCTCACCCCATCAGCGTGACGATGACGGGTCAACCGCGCGTTCGCGCACACACCTCGCTCAGCGCCCGAGCAGCAGGTCGAGCTCGGAGTCGAGCAACCGCAGCCGCTCGGGCTGGTGATAGCTCGCGGCGTCGTGACCGAGTGCGTCGAAGACGACCAGACCGTCTCCCACGCGGTGCAGCCACGAGAGTGGATGCCGTTGCCCCTCCCACTCGTGCCATGCGAGCACCGTCACCCCCGGGTCGACGTGCAGCGCGGTGTAGCGCTCGTCGTCGACCGCGAGCGTGCCACCGAAGGTGAGGTGCACTGTTGCCGGCCCGTAGGGCGGGTGGAAAGACTCGTCGGGCAGCCAGCGCCCACCGAGCAGCTGTTGCCACCGTGGCCATCGCGGGAATGCGGTGGCCGTAGCGTGGAGCGCGAGCATCCGGCCGCCCTCCAGGAGGTACCGGGAGAGTCCGTCGCGCGCCGCCGCGCTCGGTGTCTCGCCACCGCTGCCGTCATCGCCGACGCACAGCACCAACAGTTCGGGTCGCACCGTCGGGAGCGCCTCGAGCGTCGCGTCGACCTGCTCGCTGGCCTCGACGGTGCCGCGCAAGGCGAGCCCAGGTGCGAGCGCGGCGCCGATACCGACGAAGTCATGCCAGGGGTCGGAGAACTCGCCACGACCGGTGAGGAGGGTGATCGTCATCTGCCCGGCCAGCTCCATGCGGGCATCTCGAGTGGCAGCTGACCGCGCACGGAGGTTGCGGGCCCTGAGCGCTCCAGCTCAACGACGTGTGCAGAATCGCGCAGCGTCTCGACGAGCCCTTCGGCGTGCGAGACGACGACAACTTGGGTCTGCTCGGCGGCAAGCGCGATGAGCTCGGCGAGCGCCGGCAGGAGCCGGGGGTGCAGGCTCGCTTCCGGCTCGTTGAGCACGAGCAGTCCTGGCGGTCGCGGCGCCAGTAGCGCTGTGGCGAGAAGCAGGAAGCGCAGTGTGCCGTCACTGAGTTCGGCAGCCTCGAATGAGCGATGCACTCCAGGCGTTCTCATGCACACTCGGGCGATGCCCCGCTCGTCTTCGTCGATCTCAGCCTGGGCACCGTCGAAAGCGTCACCGACAGCACGCTGCAACGCTTCGGCGTTGCCGATGCGCAGAAGGGTGGCGAGCGCTCCGGGCAGCGTGCCTCCGTCGCCCGAGAGCATGGGGGTGAAGGTCGCGGGGCCAGGCCGCCGCGCAGGCGCGTCAGGATCAGTGCGCAACGCATCGTAGAAGCGCCAGGCTCGCGCCCTCTCCCGCAACGCATAGAGTTCGGGGGCAGTGTCGGGGTCGGCGAGCGTCGCCAACATCGACTCGGTCGCCGCGACGCTCCAGGGCACGACCTGCAACTCGCCGGCCGCCGAGCGCACCCGCACGCGCAATGATCTCCGATCGGCCGCGATCGTCGATGGCCGCAGTATCGCGCCCGTCCACACGGCCTCGCTCTTCACTTCGGGGTCGAGCGGAAACGGACTCACTCCCGGTTGCGGCAGCCCGAGATCGATCGCGTACGAGAGCTCGTCGGCGGCGAAACCGAGGCGCAGCGCAACGGGCTCACCGCGATCGCGTCGACCGGCGTGCACTGCACTGCGCAGGCCGCCCTCGGCCGCAAGTGAGTTGAGGGCACCCGCGCGCACGATCTCCGAGAGCAGTCGCAGCGCACGGTAGAGGTTCGACTTGCCGCTACCGTTCGGGCCCGTGACGACCGTGAGCGGCGCGAGCTCGATCACCAGGTGCTGCAACGAACGGTAGTTTTCGACGGCCAGAGTGCGCAGCATGCCCTCACCCTACGAGCGTCGACCGACGGATGCTCAACCCGGCAGGTGCGCTTCGATGAGGTGCACGATCTCGGGAGCGTCGGGCTTCACGTTCGGCCGAAAGCGATGCACCTCGCCGTTCGGCAGCACGAGAAACTTCTCGAAGTTCCACGTAATGGGGCCCGCAAGCCCGTGCGCATCTTTCGCTTCGACGAGACCGGCATAGAGCGGGTGACGCTTCTTGCCGTTGACCTTCGCCTTCTGGGTCATGGGAAATGTGACGCCCCACGTCGTGCTGCAGTACTCGGCGATCTTGTCTTCACTCGAGAGCTCTTGCAGGAACTGGTTCGACGGCACCCCGAGCACGGTGAACCCGCGGTCACCGTATCGCCGCTGCAGGGCTTCGAGCTGCTCATACTGCGGAGCGAGTCCGCACCGCGAGGCAACGTTCACGACGAGCACGACGCGACCTGCGAACTCGGCGAAAGTCGTCTCGCGGCCGTCGAGCATGGTGAGGGGAGCATCCGACAGATCACTCGCGGTGGGCATGGTGAGACGCTAGCGGCGCTCGCCGCGCGTCGCCTGTGCGACGACGCAATATGGGCTGTGCGCGACCATTGCCTCTACGCTGTGCCCATGAGCGGCGGTGAGGCTGCGGCAGGCCGAGCGCGCGAGGCAGAGCGCTGGAGCGCGAGCTCTGTCTTGTGGATTGCTGTGCTCGCGACGATGGCGGGCTTCCAGACGTGGCGCGGTGCGTACGTCGATGGCGTGCTCTTCTTCGCCCTCTCGGCGGTGCTCGTGGTCGACCGACTCACCGGCGGGCGCGTCCAGTTGCTCCGCCGCCCGCCGACCGCCCCTCGATGGGTGCTCTTCGCGATCGTGGGCACGCTTGGTGCCCTGCTTGTGGCGGCTCCTCGTCACGGACCTGTGTCGTTCTTAGTGGTGAGTGCGGTCGGAGTTGTCGTCTTCGTTCTCGCGTGGGGGCCGACAGTCGCGCAACCGCCGCGGCCGGCGCGAGCGATTCGCCGCTCAGTGATCGTGTGGTCGATCATCGGCGTTGGACTGTGCCTCTGGGAGGCGCTCGCCTTCATCCTCTCTGTCACAGCGCCGCAAGGCTCGTTCGGTTTTCCGACCGTCTCGGTCTTGCTCGACCCCGCCGTGGAGCACTGGGCCAGTCGCGCGGTGCTCGTGGCCGCCTGGTTACTCGGGGGACTCGCCCTGCTCGACATCGGCAGGCCGGAGCGAGCATGATTCCGGCCGAGACAACGCGCGCGATCATCCTCTTCGGCTACATCGTGGTCGCCGTCACGGCGGTCGTGACTGAGCTTCTCGCGCGCCGTCGCCCCGACGGGCTCGCGCCCCTCGGAGACATGCTCGACGCTGTCATGGAAAGCCGCACGACACGGGTCGCTGTGATTGCCGCGTGGTGGTGGTTCGGCTGGCATTTTCTGTTCGCGCCGACCGTGCAACTCGAGCTGTGACCGCGACCGAGAGCGCTATGTTCCGAGACGCTCGGGTCGCAAGTCGAGCCGCCGCAGCAGCTGGGCATTGAGCGCGACGACGACCGTCGACGCAGACATGAGCAGCGCGCCAATCGACATTGGCAGCACGAACCCGATGGGCGCGAGCACACCCGCGGCGAGGGGCACTGAGATGAGGTTGTAGCCAGCCGCCCACCACAGATTCTGCTTCATCTTGCGGTAGCTTCGCCGCGACAGCTCGATGACCGACAGCACCGAACGCGGGTCATCGCTGGCAAGAATCACGCCGGCCGAGCCGATTGCCACGTCAGTTCCTGCGCCGATCGCAATGCCCACATCAGCGGCGGCAAGTGCCGGGGCGTCGTTCACCCCGTCGCCCACCATCGCGACGGAGAGCCCCTCGCTCTGCAGTTCGGCAACCTTGGCCGCCTTGTCTTCAGGGCGCACCCCCGCAAAGACGCGATCGATGCCCAACTCTGAGGCGACCGAGTGCGCGACCGCCTCTGCGTCGCCGGTGATCATGACCACGGTGATGCCGAGCTCGCGCAGAGCATCCACCGCCTGCCGCGATTCGGCGCGCACCTCGTCGGCGAGCGCGAGCGCACCGATGACGTCGCCATCAACGAGCACGTGCAGAATGATCGCGCCCTCGTCGCGCCACGCGTCGGCCGATGCCAGCTCTGTCGCGCCGTGCCGCTCGAGCATGCCGGGACCACCGACGCTGACCGAGCGCCCCTCGACGCGAACCGTCACGCCCAGCGCTGGACTCGACGAGAAGTCGGTGACGCTCGGGATGCTCACTCCGCGTTCCTCAGCGGCACGCACGATCGCGCGCGCGAGCGGGTGCTCGCTGTCGGTCTCAGCAGCGGCGGCGAGGCTGAGCACCTCGTCGCTCGAGTGTGAGCCTGCTGTCTCAACCGCGGTCACCGTGGGTGCGCCCTTCGTGAGCGTGCCCGTCTTGTCGAAGAGCACAGCGTTGACCGTGCGCGTGCGCTCGAGTGCGAGTCGGTCTTTCACGAGCACGCCAGCACGAGCCGCGCGCTCGGTGGCGATCGACACGACGAGCGGAATCGCGAGGCCCAAAGCGTGCGGGCAGGCAATGACGAGCACTGTGATCGTGCGCACGATCGCGTCTCCGGGCATTCCCAGCGCGAGCCAGACGGTGGCTGTGACCGCCGCTGCACTCAGGGCAAACCAGAACAGCCAGGCGGCAGCCGTGTCGGCGAGGCGCTGGGCGCGAGACGATGACGCTTGCGCCTCGGCGACAAGCCGACGAATGCCCGCGAGCGCCGTGTCCTCTCCCACAGCGGTCACCGAGACACGAACGCCAGAGTCAGTCGCGATGGTGCCCGCCACAACGGGGTCCCCTTGCTCACGACGCACCGTGCGCGACTCTCCGGTGATCATCGACTCGTCGAAGGCGGCGGAACCTTCGGCGATCGTGCCGTCGACGGGAACGCGAGCTCCCGGCCGCACGATCACGGTGTCGCCCACCCGCAATTCGTCGGGCGAGACCGTCTCGGTGCCGTCGTCGGTCACGCGCTCGGCTTCGTCGGGCAGCAGGGCCGCGAGTGAGTCGAGCGCGCTTGTCGTCTGCGCGAGTGAGCGCATCTCGATCCAGTGCCCGAGCAGCATGATGACGACGAGCAAAGCGAGCTCCCACCAGAACTCGAGCTCGTGTGGCAGGAGCCCGAGGCTCGCACCCATGCTCGCGATGAACGCCGTGGTGATGGCGAGACCGATGAGCAGCATCATGCCGGGGCGACGACTCCTGAGTTCGTCGACGGCCCCCGTGAGGAACGGGCGACCGCCCCAGACATAGATAACGGTGCCGAGTATCGGCGAGACGAGGGTCGAGCCCGGAAACTCGGCGGGCTCGGCCCCCAGCACCATCGCGAACATCGGGCTGAAGGCGATCACAGGCACCGCGAGCAGCAGGTTCCACCAGAACAAGCGACGGAACTGCGCGACGTGATCTCCGTGGCCCGCATGCGAGGCGTGGCCGTGGTGCGCGGCGTGGCTGTCGCCAGCGTCGACGTGGTCGTGCTGAGCATCCATGTCGTGCTCGGTCGCGGGATGGCGGTGACGAGCGTGCTGGTTGTTCATGGCCAATACGGTATACCCCCCCTGGGTATTGGTCAAGAGGCTTTTGCGTCGGCGCTCAAGCGAGTGCTACGGTCATCCCATCGTGAACGCGCTGTTCTGTTGTTGCTGTTGTCGCTAGTTCTCTTCCCGAACTAGCTCCCCGGTGCGCCTTCCTCGCGCCCGCCTTGATCTCGATCAAGAACCGACAACACCACTCCAGAACAGGACCCCTCTCATGCGCACGCTCCCCATCCTCGACCTCTCCCTCCTCGACGGTTCCGCCAGTGACGCCGCTCGCTTCCGCGACGAGCTTCGCCGGGCAACGCACGAGGTGGGCTTCTTCTACCTCGTCGGCCACGGCCTCAGCGACGAGCTCATCGCGCGCATGATGCAGACAGCGCGCGACTTCTTCGCGCTGCCCGTCGAGCAGAAGCTCGCCATCGAGAACACGCACAGCCCGCACTTCCGCGGCTACACCCGCATGGGAGGCGAACTCACACAGGGAGCCACCGACTGGCGCGAACAGATCGACATCGGCGCCGAACGGGATGCTGTACCGCTCGCCGAGGGAGTTCCCGACTTCTGGGCGCTCGAGGGCCCCAACCTCTGGCCAGCCGAGCTGCCCGCGCTGCGCGAGGTCGTCACCGAGTGGATGGAGCGGCTCGGCGAGATCAGTGTGACCCTGTTGCGGTCGTGGGCCGAGGCGCTCGGAGCCCCTGCTGACACCTTCGACGCGGCCTTCGCTGGCGACGCTTCGCCGCACCTCAAGATCGCACGCTACCCAGGCCGCGAGCGCACCGAGAGCACGCAAGGCGTCGGCGCTCACAAAGACCTCGGCGTGCTGACCTTGCTCTACGTCGAAGACGGCAAAGGTGGCCTGCAGGTCGAGAAAGACGGGGAGTGGATCGACGCCCCCTCCGTGCCCGGCGCCTTCGTCGTCAACATCGGCGAACTGCTCGAGATCGCGACCAACGGCTACCTCAAGGCGACGTTGCACCGTGTGCAGTCGCCGCTCGCCGGTGAGTCGCGAATCTCGGTGCCCTTCTTTTTCGGGCCGGCGCTCGACGCCGAGATTCCGACCATCGCCCTACCGCCCGAGCTCGCCGCAGAAGCGCGGGGCGTCACTCTCGACCCCGACAACCCCCTCCACCCGGTGTTCGGTGTCAACTGGCTCAAGAGTCGCGTGCGCTCGCACCCGAACGTCGTCGAGGCGCACTACCCGCACTGGGCTGGGGCGTAAGGCACGGCCAGTCCTCGACCACGCATAACCCCTACGGCGCCTTCTGGCAAGGGGTTGCCCCGTGTTTCGCACGACCTCCATGGTGAGTGTCACGCGTTGCGTCTCACCGACCAGCGCGAGCCTCATGGGTGAGGCGAGCGGAAGGGGGGCCGTCCGGTGGCAGCGCGAACGAGTCGATGGCTGAAAGCGTCAGGCGTGATCGCCGCCCTGGCCCTCGTCGGCATGACGACCACGGCATGCTCGAGTGCCGACGGGCCCGTCGACGTGCGATTCCACTTCAGCAAGGGCGAAGCCATTCCGTACATGACCGAAGTGGTCGACGAATACAACGCCTCGCAAGACGAGGTGCGGGTGATTCTCGACACCTCGTCGAACCTTCAGGCTGGCTTCTTGCGCGGCAACCCGCCTGACCTTGCCCTGCTGAACTACAACATGGAGATGGCTCGCTTCATGGAACGCGGGGCGCTCAGCGACCTCGGTGACATGCAAGAGGCCGACCGCATCAGACCCGAGTTGCAAGAACTGGTCGACCAGTACGCCACATACCCAGGCCGCACGAGTGTTCTGCCGTACTCGGTGCAGGCGGCCTCGGTTATCTACAACAAGCAGATCTTCGAGCAGAACGGCCTCGAGGTTCCACAGACCTGGGGCGAGCTCATCGATGTGTGCGAGGCGCTACAGGCCGCAGAGATCACTCCCTTCTACGCGACATTCGCCGACCCGTGGACGGTCGCGCAGGGCTGGTTCGACTACACGGTCGGTGGCGCCGTCGATGTAGCCGAGTTCTACGAGCGCATGAATGAACAGGGAGCCGAGGTGACCGCCGACTCTGAGGTCTCTTTCTCGTCGACGTTCGCCGACCCCGTCGAGCGAATGCGGGAACTCGCCGACTCGTACACGAACGATGACGCCGCGAGTCGTACCTACGGTGACGGCAATCTGGCTTTCGCGAGAGGCGAGGCTGCCATGTACCTGCAGGGCCCGTGGGCGCTCACCGAGATCGCCAAGACTGACGATTCGCTCGAGATCGGCGCCTTCCCCCTGCCCATGACCGATGACCCCGACGACTTGCGCGTGCGGGTCAACATCGACCTCGCTGCTTGGATTCCTGAGGTATCGCCTCGGCAAGAAGAAGCGCGCGAGTTCTTGAGCTATCTCTTTCAGCAAGAGGTCATGGACGCGTACAACGAGGCGTTTCTTGGCTACGGCACCACGATCGAAGCGGCTGACGTGACCGACCCGCGCATCGTCGACCTGACACCCTACGTCGATGACGCCCGCTTCTACCAAGGCGCTTCGAAAGCCATTCCTCTCACGATTCCCACCGAGAACTACGTCCAAGGCATCGTCATCGGCGCGAGCGTCGACGGCACGCTCGCCAGGCTCGACGCCGACTGGGCGCGGCTCGCACTGCGCCAATAGCCGCCCGACCGTGAGAGGGGAATCCGCATGACGGCGACCGAGAACCGACAGGCAACGACGGATGCTGCGCCGCCGCCTACCGCCCCCGAGCATGCACGCCGTAAGGTCGAGCCGCTCTACTACGCGTTTTTGGTGCCAAGCCTGGTGCTCTTCACGCTCGCCATCACGGTTCCCGCCGTGATCGGCATCTTCTTCAGCTTCACGAACTCGATCGGTTTCGGCGACTGGGAATTCATCGGGGTGATCAACTACGTCGCGATGTTCTCTGACCCGGCGATTGTGCAGAGCTATCTGTTCACCTTCGGCTTCGCGCTCGTGACAGTGCTGCTCGTCAATGCGCTCGCCTTCCTGCTCGCGGTCGGGCTCGTCTCGCGCATTCGATTCTCGACTGCGCTGCGCACGATCTTCGTCATTCCGATGGTCATCTCGGGCATCATCATCGCGTTCGTCTTCAACTTTCTGTTCTCAAACTCGGTGCCCGAGTTGGGGCAGAGTCTCGGGATCGAGTGGCTGAGTACGAGCATCCTCGCGAATCCCGATCTCGCGTGGGTCGGTGTGGTGATCGTGACCGCGTGGCAGGCGATTCCCGGCACGCTGCTCATCTACATCGCCGGTCTGCTCTCGATTCCGGCCGAGGTGTACGAGGCAGCCGACATCGACGGGGTCAATCGCGTGCAGCGGGTCACGCGCATCACCCTGCCTCTCGTCGCCGGATACGTGGCGATCAACGTCATTCTCGGCTTCAAGAACTTTCTCAATGCCTACGACATCATCGTCGGCCTCACTGACGGCGGTCCGGGCACGGCGACTCGAAGCATCGCCATGACGATCGTCACCGGATTCACTGGGGGCGACTACGCGTACCAAATGGCGAACGCCACCTTGTTCTTCGTGATCGTCGTGGTCATCGCGCTCGCGCAGCTTCGCTTGACCCGTGGAAAGGACGCCTTCTGATGACAGCGCAACCCACGCTCGCCCCCGATGAGCCCGAGACCGCGAACGACGACCGCACGCCGGCCACTCGTGCAACGACGCGGAGACGGCGCGGACGCGTCGGTGCCGAACGGGTGAATTGGCCGACCACGATTCTGCTCTTCCTGTGCGCCACCACGATCATCGTGCCCCTTTACGTGACGATCGCGATGGCGTTCAAGACGCAAGAGCAGGCGGTCGACGGCGACGCCTTTGCCCTGCCTGCGCCTTTCAGCGTGGACGGCTTCGTCACCGCGTGGAACCTCACCAACTATCCGCTGGCCTTTTCGATGTCGGTGTTCATCACCGCTGTGGCGGTCACCGGCACAATCGTGCTTGCCGCGTGGGCCTCGTTCGCGATCTCGCGCAATTGGGAGCATTGCCTGTTCCGGTGGTCGTTTTACTATCTGCTCGCCGCGATGTTCATTCCGTTTCCCGTCGTCGCGCTGCCGCAGATTCAGCTCACGGGTCTCGCCGGCCTCGACAATCCGCTCGGGGTCGCGATACTGCACGTGATGTTCCAGTTGAGCTTCAGCATCCTGCTCTTCACGGCGTTCTTACGTTCGATTCCGGCAGAACTGGAAGAGAGCGCCCGCATCGACGGCGCCTCGACGTGGCAGGTGTTCTGGCGACTCATCTTCCCGTTGCTCGCACCCATGAGCGCGACGGTGGGCATCTTGGGATTGCTGACGGTTTAGGTGACTCCTGACCTGTGGTGATTTTGTCACCGCTGGAAGGATGAACCCATGCCCAAGCCCTATCCGAAAGAGTTCCGCGATGACGTCGTGGCGATCG
>Ga0075012_10002035_pt1 | contig 20106 bp, 11 predicted proteins | sample All_14_2_FD_71474 | JGI IMG/M metagenome (GOLD analysis project Ga0075012, IMG submission 71474) | Freshwater microbial communities in response to fracking from Pennsylvania, USA - Allegheny Zone_MetaG_DW_15 | ecosystem: Environmental > Aquatic > Deep subsurface > Groundwater > Drilled... | reverse complement strand
CGTCAGCGATCGGCGCCACGACCTGACCTGCCGTGCAGCGCGGCCGAATCATGGCGACCGGTCGATCGAGCGGCAGCTCCACCACCTCTGCGTTGCGTGCCGACGGCGCGGGGGAGGGCGCTCGCGCGGAGTGATCGCGCACGGAGTGATCGCGCACGGAGTGATCGCGCGCGGAGCGATCGCGCACGGAGTCGCGAGCCGAAGCGTGAAGAAGCGAGTCGTTTCGCACGAGCGCACCACGCGTCTCTCGTCGTACGAGCTCGCCCCACGCGAGCGCACGCGCCTCGGAGTCGTCGTCGCCCTCGATCTCCTCCCACTCAGCCTCTTCCGCCTCGATCTCGCGCCGCCGCCCGCGCAGGAGATCGAACGCCCGCTGCTGCAACCCACGCGAGTCCGCCACGAGTCGACCACGCACTTCGCGCGAATCCTCCTGTGGCCCTCCGCGTGTGCGCTCGCCCGCCGCCCCCGACGGCTTCCTGCGACCGTCCACGACTGCCGCCGCCTTCGGCGCGAGCTCCCACCGCACCACCCAACGGTGCTTGCACAGCGCCAGCTCGCTCGTCCAAGCGTCCGCGCAACTGCAGCTCATCGCCGTCTCCGAGGCCCAGATCACCTCGTACGCGCGCTTCCCGCACGACGAGCTCACCCGCCAGCGCCCGTACCGCGCGCCACCCGCCGGTCGCTCGAGGATCTTCAGTCCTTCGGCCTTCAGACTTCGATCGAGCGCCTCTCGCCCGCGCGCTTTCTCGATCGCGGTGCGCACCACCGTCTCCACATCTTCCGTCGTCGTCGCCAGATTCATACGAAGAGACTCGCGAGCGCCTGTGACACGCCGCGGTGCTCAAATGACATAGTTCTCACGAAGCGATCGCTTCATGCCCGCTTCCTGCCGCTTCGTGTCCAGGTCCCGCGCGCGAAGCGCGAAGCGCGACGTGCTTCGACGGATGCGCGTCCGCCCGCGGTGCGTTCGCGACGTTCCCAGGTGTGACGCCCACGAGATCGTGGTCTCCTGAGCCCATGAACAGCACCGCCCTCGTCGCCGCTTCTCTCGAGCACGTCGCCCGCATCGCGCGCGACGTCGGCGCCTTGCCCGAAGAGCTCCGGACCCTCGTCGACCTCGTGCTCGACGCCGCGTGGAGCGGCGCCACCGACCTCACGATTGCGGCGCAGCCGGACGACCTCACTCCCGGTCATCCCCCACCGGGGCTAATGGCGCGAAGACTGGGAGCGGTAGGCAGGGAGCCGCAGGTCGAGACGCTCTCGCCTCCCAAGTGTTGGGAATCGTAACGCTATCTGAGCACGCGTGTGTCTCGCGGCGAGCCCCGGACCTGTACCGACGTTTATAGAGACGATGGATCCTATAAAGGTCCATCTATCGTCGACGTTTATACGAGCGCACGTTAGTATAAACGTCCGCATGCGTTTCCCGGTGCCCGCTCCCCCGCTCGATCTGACGCTTTTGGCCTCCCTGCGACCAGAGCAACTGCGCCCGGAGCACCTGCGCCCGACGCTCTCCGACGGTCGCTACCTCCACTGGGACGAGCTTCGCCGCCGCTCGCCGCCCGAGGGGCTCGACCGCGAGCGCTGGTGGTTTGCGATGCACCTCGCCCGTCGCCAGGGCCAGGTCGTGATCCCCGGGCTCACGGACCTCCACGGCCGCGCGTTCTGGTTCTGCCGACACGACGCCATCGACCGCGCCACCCACGAGCTCGACCGCCGGGACGTCGCCCGCGAGCTCCTCGTCGCGCTGGGGGACGAGTCGACCCGAGAGGCGTACCGAATCGATCAGCTCCTCGAGGAAGCCATCAGCTCCTCGTTGATCGAGGGGGCGCGCATCACCACGCGCGCCGACGCCAAGGCGATGGTCCGCGAGCGACGAGCGCCCGTCTCGCGAGGCGAGCGCATGGTGCTCAACAACTACCTCGCGATGGAGCACCTCCTGACGACGGTCGACGAACGCCTCTCGCTCGATCTCCTGCTCGAGCTCCACGCGATCCTCGGTCGCGACGCGTTGGAGGTCGAAGGTGCAGAAGGCCGATTGAGGCGGCCCGACGAAGACGTCAACGTCGTCGACGCGATCACGGGCGAGATCTGGCACACTCCGCCGCCGGCCGCGGAGTTACCGAAGAGACTGGACGCGCTCTTCGCGTTTGCGAACGGAGACGTCGAGCCCGAGTCGTTCATCCATCCACTCGTCCGCGCGATGACCCTGCATTTCTGGATGGCCTACGTGCACCCGTTCGCGGATGGAAACGGCCGCATCGCGCGCGCGTTGTTCTATTGGCAGCTCCTCCGATCCGGCTATGAATCCGCGCAATACCTGTCCATCTCCGGCCCCATCGACCGCAGCAAGCGCGCCTACTATCTGGCGTTCGCGCACTCCGAGACCTCGCACGGAGACTTCACGTACTTCCTCCTCCACCAGCTCGGCGTCCTGCGTGCTGCGAACGACGAGCTGGTCGATCATCTGCGCGATCACGGCCAGCGCATGCGCACGCTCTCGCAGACTCTCCAACGGAGCGAGTCGCTGAACCACCGGCAACGCGCCGCGCTCGATCATCTCCTGCACGACGCCCACAGCGGGCTCACCATCCGCGCCCACGCCGCCCGACATCGCGTCACCTACCTCACCGCTCGGCGTGACCTCCAGGATCTCGAGCGCGCGAGCTTCGTGCGCCGCGTTCGTGTGGGACGCACCGACCACTACCACCCCACGGAAGAGCTGCTCGCCCAGGTGAGGGGCGGGCGCGTCTGAGCCGTGGGTCGAAGCGGCACGTCGCCCGAGCGAGTCTCCGTTTCGTCGGTCTCGCGGGTTCACGAGCCTCCCTTCTCTCCTCCAGTCCGACGCGGCGACATCGCGTTCAGCGCTCACGTCTCGGGGCGGTAGAGGCTCGTTCGTGGACGGTGCCTGCGACATCGCGCCCACGGCCGACCCACGCCTCGTGCTATGAACCCTCGTGGCCGCGCCGACGGAAACGCTCGACTGGCTCTTCTGGAACCTCGATCGTCGCCGACTCGACGAAGAGCGGGACGCGACGACCATCCTCGCGCGCGTGCTCGAGCACGGCGGCCTCGAAGACGTCCGCTGGGCGGTGCGTCGCTACGGGCTCGAACGCATCCGCGCCTTCTTCGCCGAAGGCGCTCACCCCGAGATCAGCCGACGCACGTGGTGCTTCTGGCGCGGCGCGCTCCGAGCACGGGAGGACGCATGGCCTGAGCCGCGCTCACGCGCGAGCAGCGACGCGCCCTGGATCGACTGATCGCGGCGCGACCCGATCCGGCGGTCTATCTCGCCGGCGGTTGCGCGGTCGCGGTCCACCTCGGGCATCGGCGCTCGCGTGACCTCGACCTCTTCTCCTTCGCGGATCTCTCGTTCGAGCCCTACCGCGCGCTGACGACGTCGCCCGACGTCGCGATTCTCGGCGAGACCGACGCCGCGTTGAGCCTCCGAGTCGGCGACGTCCCCGTCGACATCGTTCGGTACCCGTACCCCTTGGTCGACCCGCCGATCGCGGGGCCCGGCGGAGCACCGACCGCGGGACTGCGCGATCTCGCCGCGATGAAGCTCGCTGCGATCGCCAAGCGCGGCCTACGGCGTGACTTCTCGCCCGAGTCGGCGGGGTCAGCCGCCAACATCTGGGATCTGTGGGCGATCGCGAACGCAGGAGTGACGCTCGTCGAATCGGGCGAGGTCTACAAACGTCGATTCGGACGCTCGCAAGCCGACCTCTATCACGTATGGCGCGCGTTGACGTTCTTCGACGACGCTGAGCGAGAGCCCGTGTTTCCGGAGGGGCTCAGCGCACGGCGTTGGTCGACGATTCGGCGATTCTTCGAGGACGCGGCGCGAGAGTTGCTGCCGACGTGACGGGTCGACGAGGCCACGAGCGACATCGAACCGGGCGACGGGTGTGACTCGGTCGCCGAATGCGGCCACCCACCACATCGCCCTCGAGTCGGTGTCGCCCGCGCGTCGAGCGCGGACTCGTGGCTACTCGACGCCCGCTACCGAACGCGTCGAGGCGCACGTCGTTTCCCGTCCTCCGGAGCCGCTCGTTTCGTCGCCGCCGGTCCGTGTCACGCGACGGGGACGCTACCTTCTGGGCGATATGCGGTGATGATCTCCGAGTCCTCGGCGGCGAACCTCATCCGGCAAGCGGATTCAGCGGTGGTTCACGTACGGATCACAAGTCGGCCGCTGTAGGAGGACGTGCGGATCAAGGCCGAGGCCACACGGTTCTGGCGATGTCGAGGAGCGCCCGGCCCCGCCGTTCAATCTCGGCTTCGTCCCACGTTTGCTGGGTCTGGAACCATGTGTTGAGGGCGAGAGCGCTCTGCTGTGCGATCGCGGCGCGCTTGGGCTCGTATGGTCCGTTGCTGAGCGTCGTGTTCAGGGATTGCGTGAGGAGTGTGAGGTTCCCGAACGTGTGAAGCAGCGTGTCGCGCCGTTCCTCGGCGCTTTCCTCCGACGTGGCGAGCGTTGGATGCGGCGCTGGCCAATGAAGGGCCCACGATTGGGGAAGGACGTGTTCGACCGAGAGATCATCTCGGATCTCAATCCTCTCCCGGCCACGCGTACGCTGTGCGTGATCGATCGCGCGGAGGACCATCGCCACTCGATGTGGCTTCAGCCACCGGTACACGGGGTGGCCGAACCACGCCCGTTCGAGGTCCCGATCGTCGGGCCACTTCACGGCTTCTCCTTTGCCCTCGAAGAGGTGGGTGCGAACGCGAGCAGCTGCGTTTTCTGGACCCGCCGACCGCGCCTCCCGAAGTAGATTCAAGAAGATGCGGTTGTAGTTCTTGCTCGTCAGGCCACAGATCATCCGCCGGACGAGGAAGGACTCGAGGTCGACGACGATTTGATCGAGCCCACTTGGGGGGAGCGACGCTCGCATCTCCACGAGGAGATGAAGGAGGAGCGGATAGACCGTGCTCGTATCGATCGCTTCCAATCGTTCCGCGAAGAGCCCGACGCGAGTCGAAGTGTCCGGCACGAGAAGAGACGCAAACGCAGCTGCATACCTACGCTGCTCTTGGAGCTCGTTCTCGGTGCTTCGTTCGGGCACCTGACGCCAGTAGCTTCTGAACGCGTCGAAGAGCCCTCCGGCGGCGACCTCCTGCTCCGTGCGGCAGGTGATGTAGTGCATGAGGAAGAGGTCGAGCCGTGGCCGCTTCAAGCGACCTTGCTTCTGCTCGACTTTCCAGAACTTTACTTCCGACGCCTCGTCGGCGGGCTTCTCGTCGAACTCCTTCCACCAGCGCTCGTAGAGAACTTCGGGATCTTGGCCTTGTCGGCTTGCGTTGAGGAAGACGAAGTTGCGTACCAGATCGGACGCGAGGAGCGGCGCACCACGAGCGTTGAGCGTCTCGAAGATCACCTGGGCATCGTCGGAGTCCTCGAGCTCGATGACCACGAGCTCGAGGTGACGCTTCAGCACCTCGAACAGAGCTTCCAACTCCTCGAGCTTCCACTCCTCGCCGCTCGTGTCCCGCGCGAGGGTCTCGATCTGCTGGTAGAAGAAGAGGTAGGCTTCCACCAACGCCGGTCGCGGCTGAAGTCGGCGCCGTCGCATGACCGGTGGGTACTCGACCTCAAGTGCCTCGCGGCTCGCCGCCCGAAGTACGGTCGTGAACACCGCTCGATCCGCGTTCGTCGGCCAAACCTTGAACTCCTCGTTGTCGTCCTCGGACCGGAGACCCTCGTTCTTGGTCAGGCGAGCAAGTTCGTCGGCGAGCCGGTTCGAACCCGCTTTGCGAGCCACGTCCCGGAACGCAGCAAGCAGCACCTGGAACGTGGTCAATCGCTGTTGACCGTCGATCACGTTGGCCATGTCGACGGCACGGCCGAACGTCCGAACCTGCTCGAGCACGACCGCGCCCAGGAAGTGACTTCGTGTTGCTCGCGGTTCGCTGAGCACCGCGGCTTGCTTGGCCGCGATGTCTTCCCAGAGCGGCGCCCATTGATCGTCCTCGCTCCAGACGTAGGGCCGCTGGAAGAGTGGAACGGCGTAGCGGCGCTGTCGGTCGAAGAGATCGAAGAGAGTTTGCTTGGACGGTCGCACGAAAACCGTTGTACACGAATGCGCTCTCGCGGTAACTCAGAACCGTCGAGCCGTGTGAGCAAGCTACCGCGTCCCACAGCCCGGCCGAGCCGCATGGTGCCCTCCACCCGCAACCCTCGTATTGACCGAGCCCGCCCGTATGGGGTTCGCGCTGCCGCACGCACGACCGCGGTTGCGATCGGGAGCGAACCTTGACCACGCCGTACCACGCGAAGTTCTGGGCCCACAGCCTTCAACTCTCCCGACCGCCGAACGGCCCCGAAGCGCTCTCTCGCTCGATCGGGAACGCTCGTGTGGACCTCAACCCGCACCAGGTCGACGCCGCGCTCTTCGCTTTGCGGTCACCCTTCTCGAGTGGAGCACTGCTCGCGGACGAGGTGGGCCTGGGAAAGACGATCGAGGCGTCCCTGATCCTGGCGCAGCGATGGGCGGAACGCCGGCGAAAGATCCTCCTGGTCGTGCCAGCGACGTTGCGAAAGCAGTGGCAACTCGAGCTCGACGACAAGTTCTTCCTTCCCTCCGTGATTCTCGAGGCCAAGTCCGCCAACGCGTTGATCAAGAAGGGGAACGCGAACCCCTTCGATCTGGACGACACGATCGCGATCGCGTCGTACCAGTTCGTGTACTCCAAGCGTGAACTGGTGAGGGACGTTCGGTGGGACCTCGTGGTGGTCGACGAGGCGCATCGACTCCGCAACGTATGGAAGGGAACCAAGACCCACGAGGGAATCGTCGACGCAATCCGCCATGCGGCGCGAAAGCTGTTGCTGACGGCCACGCCGCTTCAGAACTCCCTGAAAGAGCTCTACGGGCTTGTGTCGATCATCGATCCGGACATCTTTGGCAGCGAAGAGGCGTTCGATGCGCAGTTCCTGAGATCGGACGATCCCGAGGGGCGTGATCAGGCGCTGCGGGAGCGGCTCCAGTACGTCTGCAAGCGCACGCTTCGGCGCGACGTCCTCGAGTACATCTCGTTCACCAACCGCTACACACACACTGCCGACTTCGTCCCGACCGAAGCGGAGACGAGGCTTTACGAGGAGGTCTCGGAGTACCTCCAGCGTGAGACGCTCGTGGCTCTCCCCAATGCGCGTCGCAAGCTGATGACGCTCATTCTCCGCAAGCTGCTCGCGTCGTCGTCGCGGGCGATCGGCGCGACGCTCGGAAAGTTCGTCGACCGCTTGAGCGCGTCCGTCGAGGTCGAGTCGCCTCCAGAAGAGGCTGTGGCGGACTTCGATGCGCTCGAAGAGCTCGAAGAGGAGTGGGGTGAGGAGGTCGGCGCCGCCGAAGTGGCACCGCCAGCGGCGGCCGCCGGAGGCGAGCTCGCCGACCTCAAGCGCTTCGTCGAGCTGGCCAACTCGGTCGACCGCGACTCGAAGGCCACCAAGCTCATCGAAGTGCTGCCGACCGTGTTCGACATGGCGGCCGACAGGAAGGCCGCCCGCAAGGCCGTCATCTTCACGGAGTCCCGTAAGACGCAGGATTACCTCTTCGCGCTGCTGTCCGAAAGCGGCTTCGAAGGGCAGGTCGTGCTGATGAACGGCACCAACACCGACGAGGTGTCGAAGGCGATCTACGCCGGCTGGAAGAAGCGCCATGCCGATCGCTGGGCCGAGGTGACCTCGGGATCCAAGTCGGCCGACATGAAGGCGGCCATCGTCGAAGAGTTCCGCGACCGCGCCACCATCCTCCTCGCGACCGAGTCGGCCGCCGAGGGTGTGAACCTTCAGTTCTGCTCGCTGGTGGTGAACTACGATCTCCCCTGGAACCCGCAGCGAATCGAGCAGCGAATCGGACGCTGTCACCGCTACGGCCAGAAGAGCGACGTGCTGGTGGTGAACTTCCTCAACCGGACCAACGAGGCCGACCGTCGCGTCTTCGAGCTCCTCGATCAGAAGTTCCGCTTGTTCTCCGGGGTGTTCGGCGCGAGCGACGACATCCTCGGGGTGGTCGAGAGCGGCGTCGACCTCGAAAAGCGCATCGCCGAGATCATGCAGGACTGCCGGACGACGGAGGAGATCCAGGCAGCGTTCGATGCGTTGCAGGCGCAGCTCGAGGACCAGATCCAAGGCGGTCTCGCGAACGCGCGCAAGGCGTTCCTCGACCACTTCGACGCCGAGGTTCACGAGCGGCTCCGCGTTCACAAGGAGAAAGCCAAAGAAGCGTTGGGTGAACAGCAGCGCATGCTCCTCGACTTGGCGAAGTTCGGTCTCGGCGAGCAAGCGGTGTTCGATCCGGACGAGGCACGCTTCGAGCTCGTGGCGCCGGACGCGGACGGGCGTCAACACTTCCACCTGAACTGGCAGCGCGCCGAAGAGGGCGGCCACACGTTCTTCCGAATCGACGATCCGCTCGCGCAACGCCTGATCACCGAGGCGGTGTCGTCGAAACACGCGGCTGCGACGGTTCGTTTCGAGTACGCACCTCACGCGAGCGCGCTCGAGCGCTACGTGGGTCACTCGGGGTGGCTGGAGCTCTCCAAGCTCCGAGCGCACGCGGTGGGACGAACAGAGGAGTTCCTGCTCGTGGCCGCGTGTGACGACGAGGGCAATCCCATCGAGCCGGACGTCGCGAGCAAGTTCTTCCTGCTCCGCGGCCAGGCGGTGGATGACTCATCGACCGCTGTCCCCGAGCTTCTCGCGAAGCTGCGTCACGATCTGAGCGGCTCGCGCTTGGAGGACCTTCAGACTCGGAACCAATCGTTCTTCGAGGAGGAGGTCGACAAGCTCGAACGTTGGGCCGATGACGTGAAGTTCGCCCTGGAACGCGAGCTTCGGGATCTCGACATCCAGATCAAGTCCGCCAAGAAAGCTTCGAAGGCGGCCGTCACTCTGGCGGAGAAACTCGAAGCCCAGAAGCTCGTGAAGGCGCTCGAGGGCAAGCGTCACGCGAAGCGTCGCGAGCTCTTCAACGCGCAGGACGACGTCGACCAGAAGCGTGCCGAGTTGATCGAGGAGATCGAAAGTCAGCTCGAGACCAATGCCGAGCTCGAGCCCGCTTTTACGCTGCGGTGGATACTGTGCGAGCAAGACCAAGGTGCCTGACTGTTCCGAGGAAGCGCGATGACCAACCGACCGAAACGACTCGAGCTGACCTGGATCGGCAAAGAAGACCGCCCGCGTCTAGAACCACGCATCCTGCTTGAAGAAACCGAGCTTTCCTTCTCGAAGCAAGTCTCGGAAAGTGACATCTTCGACAATCGACTAGTTCATGGCGACAACTTGCTTGCCCTGAAGGCGCTTGAACAGGAGTTTCTAGGCAGAGTCAAGTGTGTTTTTATCGACCCTCCGTACAACACTGGAAGCGCATTCGAGCAGTATGATGACGGGCTGGAGCACTCGATTTGGCTGTCTCTGATGCGCGACCGGCTTGAGATCATTCACGACCTGCTGTCAGAGGATGGGTCGCTATGGGTGACGGTCGACGACAATGAGGCTCATTACCTCAAGGTTCTTTGCGACGAGATCTTTGGGCGTGTCAACTTTGTCGCCAATGCAGTCTGGCAAAAGAAGTACACGGTAGCGAATGACGCAAAGTGGCTCTCGGAGAACCACGATCACATACTTGTGTACGCCAAATCGAAAGAGATCTGGCGGCCGAATCGACTGTCTCGGTCGGCAGAAATGGACGCGCGCTACCGGAATCCTGACAATCACCCAAAGGGGCCGTGGAAGGCGACCCCGCTCCACGCCAAGAGCGGGTCGAAGAAGGGTGTCGACTTCGTGTTTACGTTTCGGAACGGTGTGGAGTGGCGACCCCCGAAGGGAACGTTTCCTCGCTTTAGCGAGGAAACATTAAGGACACTCGACGACAATAACGAGATATGGTTCGGGGTCGACGGAAAAGCCACGCCGTCAAGGAAGACGTTTCTTTGTGAGCTCAAGGTGGCGGGTCCGCCCGCGCCAACGGTCTGGATGAGTTCCGAGGTTGGTCACAATCACGAAGCACGCGAGGAGGCGAAGTTCTCCAATCCTGACGCACCATTCTCGACTCCGAAGCCTGAACGTTTGTTGCGCCGGGTGCTTGAGCTCGCGACTGATCCAGGAGATATTGTGCTGGATTCGTTCGCAGGTTCTGGGACCACCGGCGCGACTGCTCACAAGATGCGACGTCGGTGGATCATGGTCGAGCTTGGGGGACATTGCGAAACCCACATCGCTCCTCGTCTTCGACGAGTAATCGGGGGAGATGACACTGTGGGCATCACTGAGTCCGTCGGATGGACCGGGGGGTGGTGGCTTCCGCTTCTTCAGGCTAGCCCCCTCCCTTCTCGAGAAAGACAAGTGGGGAAACTGGATCGTCAGCAAGCAGTACAACCCAGAAATGCTTGCCGAGGCCATGTGCAAGCTGGAGGGCTTTCGCTACGCACCGGACCGCGAGAACTTCTGGAACCACGGCCACTCCACTGAGCGTGACTTCATCTACGTCACCACGCAGAACCTCAGTCCAGACCAGCTTCGCTTCATCAGCGAGCAGGTCGGCTCGGAACGATCACTACTCATCTGCTGCGGCGCGTTCCGCGGCAAGCCGGACTTCCCGAACCTCACGGTGAAGAAGATTCCGCAGGCGGTATTGTCTCGCTGCGAGTGGGGACGCGACGACTACAGCCTCAACGTCGACGAGCAGGCGCCGGTCGTGGCGGTCGAGGAAGCCAAAGGCGACACCGCCTCGGGGGGCTCGAAGTCGAAGTCTGGCCGCCGGAAGAAGGCGACCCCGGTGCAATCGCTCCCGCTCTTCGCCGGGGTCGACGATCGGAGCAAGCGATGAGCCGTCATGTGAGCAACGTCAGCCACCGTCTGTCGCTCCGGACTCCGCAGCGAGAGTCCCTTCAGATCCTCCACCGCGTGATGGACGTTGCGCATCCACACAAACACTCGGACCTCGGTGCCGTGCTGGGCGCAGTTCGTTCGGAGTTTCCTGCGGTCGAGGACTTCGAGCATGCCTTCCCAAGCTTGTGCTTCGCGCTCGCCACGGGCGTCGGCAAGACCCGCCTCATGGGCGCCTTCATCTCCTATCTCCACCTAGAGCACGGGGTTCGAAACTTCTTCGTGCTCGCCCCGAACCTCACCATCTACAACAAGCTTCGTACCGATTTCACGCCGAACACGCCGAAGTACGTCTTCCAGGGCATCTCCGAGTTTGCCGTGAAGTCGCCCACACTGGTGACGGGGGACAACTTCGAGCAGAAGCCCCAGGTGCTCGACCTCTTCGAGCGCGACGACGTCGTGGTCAACCTCTTCAACATCTCGAAGTTCAACGAGAAGGCGAAGACGGCCGACGCGGAGGGCAAGAAGAGCCTCAAGGTTCGGCGACTGTCGGAGTACCTCGGGCAGTCGTACTTCGACTACCTGGCGGGCCTCGAGGACCTCGTGCTGATCATGGATGAGGCCCATCGTTACCGCGCCGACACGAGCGCGAAGTCGATCGAGGAGCTCAGGCCCATGCTCGGGCTGGAGCTCACGGCGACTCCCCATATCGAGGCGGGGGGGAGAGCCCGGCGCTTCAAGAACGTCATCTTCGACTACCCACTCGCGAAGGCCATGGCAGACGGCTACGTGAAGGACCCCGCGGTCGCGACTCGAACGAACCTCGATCCGAAGTCGATGAGCAAGGCGGCACTCGAGCGGCTCAAGCTCGAGGACGGGGTTCGGGTCCACGAATCCGTGAAGGTCGACCTGGAGGTCTACGCCCAGCAGAACGACGTTCGGCGCGTGAAGCCGTTCATGCTGGTAATCGCAGAGAACACCGGCCACGCGGAGGAGCTGGTGAAGCTCATCGAGAGCGACGAGTTCTTCGACGGGCGATACACGGGCCGTGTCATTCAGGTGCACTCCGGTCAGAGGGGAGCGGAGAAGGATGAGAACGTCGAGCGTCTGCTCGCCGTGGAGAGCTCGGACGAGCGGACCGAGATCGTCGTGCACGTCAACATGCTGAAGGAGGGGTGGGACGTCACCAACCTCTACACGATCGTGCCACTTCGAACGGCCGACTCACGGACGCTGGTCGAGCAGTCGATCGGGCGTGGGCTTCGACTCCCCTACGGAAAGCGGACGGGAGTTGCTGCCGTCGACCGTCTGACCATTGTCGCCCACGACCGTTTTCAGGAGATCGTCGACGAAGCAAAGAAGGGCGGCTTCACGTTCAGCACCGTCACGATCGGCACCGACATTGAAGTTCAGCCCAAGCAGACGGTCGTGGTCGCGCCCACGTACGAAACGGTGCTGGGGTTGCCGGCCGCGAGCGGTGCGACCCCCGTCGCCACACCGAGCTCAGCCGTCTCCGCCGCCCCATCCTCGCCAGCGCCCAAGTTCGCGAAGCCTGAGGACGTCGCGGTCGCGAAGGCGACGTTGGATGCAATCGTGAAGCTCGTACGCGATCCCTTGTTGGTGCCGGGGCCGACCGCACTCGAGAGTCCCGACGTCCAGAAGAAGCTCTCCGAGAGCGTTCGCGACTTCCTAGCGGGACCGCAACTCATGCTCATTCCCGCGACGCGGAGTCTGTCGGATGAGAAGCTCGCGTCCTTGGTTCGCGAGACGACCGAAGTTTACCTGAAGATGACGATCGCGATTCCCCGCGTCATCGTGTTGCCCAAGGGAGAGGTTCAGGCTGGGTTTCGGAGCTTCGCCTTGGATCTCTCGTCGTTTCGATTGCAACCGGTCGCGCAAGAGATTCTCATCCAGCATCTGAACGATGACACGCGCGAGACGATTGGTGGTCTGACCGCAGGTGCGCAGGAGCAGCGTCTCGAGGATTACGTCGTGCGAGGTCTGCTCGACTTCGACGACGTCAGCTACGACGATCAGGCAGACTTGCTCTACGAGCTGGCGACGCAGGTCGTCGCGCACGTGCGAAGCTATCTCGAGGAAGAGAACGACGTCCGCAACGTCCTGATCTTCTACGCGAAGCAAATCGCGCAGCTCGTTCATGCGCAGATGCAGTCGTACTCGTGGGAGACGGCCTCTTCCTACGAGGCTGTGGTGAGTCAAGGGTTCTCCGAGGTTCGTGCCCAGGCCTTCGCGGTGCCGGCGGGCGAGAACGTTCGTCACTACGACGTGCCAGTCGAAACGAAGCGCGACATCCGACGGATGCTGTTTGGCGGATTCAGGAAGTGTCTTTATCCGACGCAGAAGTTCGACTCGGATACGGAGCGTCGATTCGCGGTCGTTCTGGAGAAGGACCCTGCGGTCCTCAAGTGGTTCAAGCCCGGGAAGGGCATCTTCCAGATTCGGTACACGCGTGACGCCGACTACGAACCTGATTTCGTGGTCGAGACGACGACCGAGAAGCTGCTTTGCGAGCCGAAGGCCACTGACCGCATGACGGATCCCGTGGTGCTTGCCAAGGCTCGGGCGGCGGCCACCTGGTGCAAGAACGCCACGACCCACGAGCTGGCCAACGGCGGCAAGCGCTGGCGGTACCTGCTGATTCCCCAGGAGGCAGTCGCGGACAACATGACCGTCGAAGGGTTGGCGAAGAACCACACGGTCGAAGCGGAGGAGGACGGCTCGACCTGAGCCATTCATCGGCTCGACGGGGGCGCGACCCGCACTACGAGACCTTGTGCGGGAAGGTGGACGTAGCGCGCGCGACAGGGCTGGCGCCACGCTTCGGTGGCAATGGCCGCGTAGTGGTCGAGCTGCGCAGCCGCGGACGCAGCCCACCGCAGCGCGTCTTCCCGTGCGGCGATGTGAAGCTTGTGATCCAGCACGGCGAAATCCGCTGCCCCGCGTAGGATGAGGTCGGCTTCTCCGACCACCCGTGAGCCGTCCGCCAACGGTGCTTCCACTGGAACGTTGCAGAGCAGCGTCGCCGGTGGGTGTGCGCGCACCCACGAGAGGAACCGATCGATGACGGTCACGATGGGAGCGAGCAGATGATCATCCAGGCTGTGTCGACGAAGTGCACCGACCACGAGCGGCTCGAAGGCTTCCTTCGAGGAATCCATCGCGACGAGCGTGAGCACTTCGTGGAGCGCGATTCCCAGCGCTCGCGTGGGAGCTGTGCCGAACGAGATTTCGACTCCCAGCTCGTCGACCGAGAGCACCTCGCCTTCGCCGGTCCGCTCGGAGGGGGCGACGGTTGCGGGTCGTCGTTCGCGGGCGTGACGGAGCGGGACCTGCTCTGGTTCGAACGTGTTCGGGAGGACGAGCGGGCCGCTGTCTCGAACGACCACTTCGAATGACTTTCGACCCCACGTCGCTCGGACCATGGGTTCTCGAACGAGGGGAAGCCCTCGACTCTGCAACAGAGACAGGACGCCCTCGGAGAGTCGACTCGGCCGCGCGGCCAAGGCCAAACGGTCGCGCGCACGGGTCCACGCCACGTACAGGAGACGGAGCTCTTCTTCACTGCGAACTCGCGCGGCAGCAAGCCCCTCGGCAGCGGAGGCCATCGCGGTCGCGAAGGGACCGCGGGTCTGACGCTCACTGACGGCTTGCGGCCAGAACCGGAGTAGACGCTCGCGGAGTGGTGCGGAAGCATCGACATCCGCCGGGCCATCGACCACCACGCCGCAGGGAGTCGAGCTCGGGATGCGGTGGAGATCGTAGAGGACCACGACGGGCCACTCGAGACCTTTGCTCCCGTGCCAGGTGAGCACGTTGACCCGGTCGGGCGCTGGGGGCACTCGCGGGACCGACGATGCATCCGAGGTTCGACTCACCCATTCGAGGAAGCCGGCGATCGAGCCCTCGGCCACCGAGCTCTCGTAGGCGTACGCGCGCTGTCGAAGGAGCTCGAGTCGAGCCATCCGCGTCGACGCCTTGCCCCATGCGGCTGCGAGCTCGCGAAGCTCCGGTCGAGCGAGGATTTCATCGAGCCGCGCGCAGACCGAGCTCGAGGAGGAGCCACGCTCGAGCCACCAGCCTTCCGCTGGTGGATCGAAGGCGGTGGAGGCCCACGTGGAGCCGTCGGGGTGCTCGTCCAGAATCCGCGCGATCTCCGCGTGAGCGATGCGATCCTCCGCATCGACGGCCAGACGCAGGATCGCGATCACCAGCATGACCTCGGGCGCTGCATCCAGCGTGGTGGGCCCCGCTACGTCATGGCCCGCGAGCCTGAGGTTCTGTGCCACCTCGAAGCACGTGGCCTGCGTGCGGCAGAGGATCGCCACGTCCTCGGGCTGAACAGACCGAGCTGTGCCCACGACGTCGCGCACCTTCACGGTGTGGTCCGACAGGAACTTCGTGACGAGGGACGCGAGCGCCTCGTGCTGGGCAGCTCGGTTGTCTCCATGCACCCGCCACCGCTCGACGTACACGCCGAGGGCACGGTCGTCGGTTGGGGAAGCGGGGATGAGCGCGACCTGCGACGTCGGAACGCCAGCCGCTTCGAACGGAGGTGAGAACACGTGGTTCGTGACGTCGACGAGAGGGGCACGGCTTCGCCAGGACCGATCGAGAACTCGAGGCGCGTCGCTCAACCCTCGAACCAACCCAGCCATCAGACGGGGATCCGTTCCTCGGAAACCGAAAATCGCTTGCTTCAGGTCGCCAACCCAGATCGAACGCTTTGCGAGAGAGGCCAGCCGCAAGAACAGCGCGACTTGCAGGGGGCTCGAGTCTTGGAGCTCGTCGACTACGAAGAGGTCCAGCTCGCGGTGGATGATCTCGGCGATCTCGGGGCGCTCCAATGCAGCCAGGAACTGTTCCTCGAGATCGGTGAAGTCTACGACACCTCCGGCGCGCTTCCTTGCCGAGTAGGTCTCAAGGGCCCGCGCCGCGACCAGGAAGGCGTGCGAGATGCAGGAGACTACGTTCCCGCCGAACTCGGGGTCTGTGATGTAGGCGCCTGCGAGCTCGCGAATGCGATCGCACGCGTCTCGTTGAGGGGCGGCACCGTCGAGCGTCGAGAGTCGGTCGAGAAGGTCCCAAGCCGGCGCCGCGCGAGACTTCAATCGTGACCGCGCATCGGTCGCGATTTGCCTCGTCGTCGCAGCCAACGCCGAGTCCGTCGGAATCGCGACCAGCTCATCGAGGGCCGAGTGCAGCGCGGCGAGATCGGTTGGGTTGGTCGGGGGCGGAAGCGCCGCAAGGATCGTTCGGATGCTGTGGTCGGCATGTCGAGGCAGCTCGTGCGAAGGGATGCGGTTCGCTCGCGCGTGGGTGGCGAGGTCAAAAGCGACATCGGACCAGTCTCGCGGTGTCAATCGACGCATGAACGTACGATCCGCGTCCTCCAACGCGACCGCCTCGTCGATCGCGGTGCGGAAGAGCTCTCTCGACTCGGGTTCGGACAGCACCCGAAGGTTGGGTGACGTGCCGAGCTCGAACGCAAGATCACGCAACCAACCCGATGCGACGGCGTGCACGGTACCGATGCGCGCGTGCTCGATTCCTGCCGGTGCTCCCAGCGTTGCGTCGACCTTCGATCGAAGGCGCATTCGCAGCTCGTTTGCGGCTCGCGTCGTGAACGTGACCGCGAGGACGGCCTCGGGTCGCGCGGTGCCTTGCGCGACGGCACTCGAAACCTGCTCCGCCAAGAAATGCGTCTTGCCTGAGCCGGCGGACGCGCTCACGACTTCGATCGTCACTCGTCCTCCCGTGCGTCCGAAGCTCGTCCGAAGGCGCGTCCACAGAGCACGCCGTAGGGGCAGAATCCACATGGTGGAGCGAGTACAAGTTGGGAGTGTTGGAGCTCCGAAACAGGTGGCTCAGGCCGGGTGCCGGGCGCCGCGGCGCGCCCCTGGTCGAGCAGCTCCAGGTGATGGAGCGAGGACATGCGAACCGCCTCGATGGACGCCTCGAGAGGCGGCGCGTGCACGACCTGAACGTGCGGTGAACCGATGTCGCGGTCGACGACCAACAGCCCCTGCCGCAGTGCGAGGTATCCGACCGCCGGCATGGGAGCGGACGGAGGCAGCGACTCGCGAACGAGTGCGCCGTATAGCGCGAGCTGATGAGCGACCCCTGCTGTCAGAAGGTCGCGGTGGCGCCCGAGGGACCACTTGAAGTCGAGCACGACGGTTGGATCGGGTCCGAGAACGACATCCGGTCGTCCATCGAGGACGACGTCGGGTTCCCCGGCAACGCCATTGCTGAGGATGTGACGCGACAGCAGTCTCTCTTCGGTGGCGACTATTCGCAGTCCGAGATCTTCACACACTCCAGTCAGCAGTTCGCCCGCGCGTCGGATCGCGAGAGCGACGGCGTCGTACTCGTGTTGTCGACTCTGCGCGAACAGTTGTGGGCAGAGTGAGCGGCCCACAGTGTCGAGCCACTCGATCGCGCGCGGGCCAAGGGTGGATGTGTCAGCGTCAGGCGCGTCAGCGTGTGCTCGATGAAATGCCTCGTGAGCGAGACGTCCATAGAGCAACGGACCGTCCGCGAGCACCGTCTCCGACGGCTTGAGACCGAGGCCGTACCGAGCGGCGTGACGGAACGAGCAACCAATCAAGTGACCGATCGACAGCGGACTTTCTGCTTCGCGTCGCGGAAGGCCACGTGGAAAGGCCCAGTGCTCGCGTGGACCTGGCGTGGGCCTGATCTGGACCGTCACGCGAGATGCGGGGGCCAGCGGTCGGCGTTGATGGTCCCGCAGAGCTGCCACGAGTGGGTGGCATGTGGCTTCCCGCCCTTCGTCGTCGATTCGCGGCGAGACGAGCAGCACCTCGTCGCGTGCCTGTCGAAGTCCTCGCGCGAGTTCGTCCCGACGCCGCCACCGACGGACGTTTTGTTCCGCGAGGAACGCCTGCTCTTCTTCGGTCCAGAACCAGCGACTGTGGCCACGCTCGATTGGGCGCCAGACGACCAGCCTCGAGCAAGCTCCAACGAGCGCGGCGGCGTCGGACACGGCCGCGAATCCTGCGTTCGGGTCGAAGAGCGGAAGCGTGGGCTCGCATGCCAGTTCTGCGAGACGTAGCTGCTGGTCTGGCTCGAGCTGTGGCCCTGCGACTTCGGTCAGCGTGGCCAGCTCTCCGCAGAACGCGAGAATGGCCTGGGCGTTGGGGGACGCTTCGTTTCGGGCCCAGCGCATGAGCCCCTCGAGTACCCGCTCTCGATCTGTGGAGAGAACATCGTCAACGAGGTGCGTCGCCGTCGATGCCCTCGCGGACGCCATGACGTGGAGCCAGCGCGTTGAAGTGACCGATGGCCATGCATGCAATGCCGCGAGGAGCTGCGAGCGGAGCCCGTCTGGGATTGGGCTTGGGTTGCACGACAACACAGCCAGGGCGCTGGCCGCGCTCTGCTGCACGCAGTGCGCGAGGAAGGCCCGAACCGTAGCGCTCGCTCCAGACCGCACGTGGGTGCCGAGCGTCGGTAGGCCCAGACGATCGAGTGCCACATCGAGCGCCGCATCGTGTCCGACGACGACGGTTCCTGGGCGGGTCGACAACCACTCCGCGAGCCTCTCGGCTCCTTCGAGAAGACTGCCCGGCTCCCACAACTCGACCGGAGTGTCGAAGTTCGCGAGGGTTGGCAGTGGCTCGATCCGGAGTCCGCGCGAACAGAGCGCTTCGAGGATCGGGCGAGCAACCGGAGGCAGGTGATCTTCATCGACGTACGCCACGGACCATGGAAGTCCACGAACTGCGTGCGACGCGCCGGCCCGAGCCAGAACGTCGCCCGCGCCCGGGGCAAGACCGCTGCGTAGCGCTGCGAGTTCCGTTAGACGCGCTGGACCCGACGCCCCGTCCCACCCTCCGAGCACGAGAGCATCCATCACGTCGAGCAACCGCAGGGCGACGTCGACGGCGGCGACTTCGGCCGTCGCCGACCAGAAGCCGGGCTTCTCGCGTACCCGACCCGCGAGCTGAGCAACGCGAAGCGCGTGCGGGGCGGGACCTTCGATTCCGAGCAGTAGACTGATTCGGTGTGCAAGTCGCCGCGGGCCGGCCACGACACGACCTGCCGAGGCCTTCGACATTTCGTCGAGGCCGAGCCAGGCAGAACCGTCGAACGAATCTGAGAGCCACAGTTCCATTTCGCGCCTGCATCACCTCGAAACTCGAGTGATCGGCGACCACTCGACCCGCTGCACCCTCTGTCGGGCTACTCGCAGATCCCTTTGTGGTAGGGCTCGTGCTGGTCGTTGTTGTGCGTTGGCCGAATCGCCCACACGTACTTCGAGCCGGAGCCGACCTCGATCATCGACTCGATGACCTTCCTCGCCGCTGGCTCGTAGGTGTGTACACCCTCACGGCCTCGCTCCCATTGGCGGTTGAACCAGGGGAGGGCGCCGTATCGGTCAGAGAACGCACGAAGCAGGTCTGCTTCCAAGTAGCTGTACAGCTTCGTGTTGTTCCGACGAGCGACCTCGAGAACTCGCACTTGAATCGAAAGCTGTGGAACGCTCAGCAGCAGAGGCACGATCCAGTTGACGTGGTTGTAGATTCGACCGAAGGCGTTCCCTTCGCCGATGTAGACAACCGGAGAGAACGAACGCGGGTAGTGAACTGCAACCTCGCCTACAAGCCGGATCGAGTAGACGCTTTGCTTCCATCGACGTTGTTCGGGCCACGAGTCGCGGAGGATGTCGCGCATGATCGCCTGGGCATACTTCGGTTCGAGTCCTGAGAATCCGAAGTCGACCGTCACCGGAGAGTGGAGTGTGAGCTCGGAACGTTTGACGATCGCAGGCATGCGGTCGAGAGGGTCTCATTCTCCACTTGAGGTCGCAATGAGCATCTGAACGATTGCGGTGGTCGAAGCCGACTCAACGTAGATCGCTACCCACACACCACCTCCACGCACCACGAGTACTCCGGCACCTTCCCATTCCACGACGTCAGCCCCGTGGTCGCCCCGATCTCCAGCTCCGCGTGCGCCTCCTCGAACTCTCCCACCGTATCCTCCACCCACGCCGGCGTCGGCCACACGAGCGGCGTCCCGTCCGGCTGGAAGAAGCACGCTTCGTCGCCCTCCAGCTCCACCTTCCAGCCGCCCTCGTGCACCAGGCGGTGATGCGCGCTGCAGAGCGTGAGCAGGTTGTCGAGCTTGGTCTCTCCGTCGTTGGACCAGTGCTCGACGTGGTGACGATCGAGAAAGCGGCGGTGGTTGCAGCCGGGGAAGCGGCAGCGGCCCGCGTCTCGGACGTCGAGGGC
>Ga0075012_10002034_pt1 | contig 20115 bp, 16 predicted proteins | sample All_14_2_FD_71474 | JGI IMG/M metagenome (GOLD analysis project Ga0075012, IMG submission 71474) | Freshwater microbial communities in response to fracking from Pennsylvania, USA - Allegheny Zone_MetaG_DW_15 | ecosystem: Environmental > Aquatic > Deep subsurface > Groundwater > Drilled... | reverse complement strand
TGCAAGCCACGACCTGAGAGATCCTTTAAGGAAAATAACTATGTATTCTAAGTTATTAGCCGACGAAAATACTAAGGGGGAATGTTCTGAGGTCTATATTAAAAGAATACAAAAGGCCAGCGAGCGTATGACAAATGTGATCGACGGTATACTCAGATACTCCACAGTTGACCATATAGAAAATGACCAGATGGCTATGGTTAATCTCAATGAAGTAATCGGCGAAATCCTTTTTGACCTTGAGGAGACTATAATTCTGAAAGGTGCAGTAATAAATGTGGGAGATCTGCCTTCACTATATGGTATGCCTGTGCGTCTTAACCAGTTGTTCTATAATCTCATTAATAACGCCCTTAAGTTCGGTAAAAACGACATTCCCCTCAGAATTAACATTTCATCAAGGACTATTAAACATGAAGGCCGGCACTTTGCTGAAGTTGTAGTCAGTGATAATGGTATAGGGTTTGACCAGGCATATGCTGACAAGATATTTGAGCAGTTTGCAAGGCTTCATTCAAAAGACCAGTATGAAGGTACCGGCCTCGGCCTTTCTTTGTGCAGGAAGATAGCACGACTGCATTCAGGAAGTATCAAAGCTTTTGGTGTGTCAGGTAAAGGTGCTACTTTTACCGTTACTTTACCACTTGAATAAAAAACACAGATATGCACCGGCAAGCTATAAATGCAGAGGGCGCTGCAACAGTAGGCCCTTATTCTCATGCTGTGAGATCAGGAGATCTTTTGTACCTCTCAGGACAAACACCCTTGTTGCCTGATACTGGCCAACTCATAGACGGAGATGTGGAAGTGCAAACTGAACAGTGTTTCAGGAACCTCTTTAAGGTGCTGCAGGCTGCAGGCTTATCTCCGGATGATGTGGTAAAAGTTAATGTCTACCTTACTGATATGAAGAACTTCGAGGCAATGAATTCTGCATACAGTAAACAGTTTAACCAGCCCTTCCCTGCAAGGACTACAATAGGAGTGAAGGAATTACCAAAAGGAGCTGCTGTTGAAATTGAATTGATAGCCCGTTTCTCTTAAAACAAAACACTTTTCCGCCTGTTTTTAGTGCTTTAAAGTTAAGCACAATGAATACAGTTTTACATAAAGCCAAAACCCGAGGATATGCCAACCATGGCTGGCTTGAAACCTATCATACATTCAGTTTTGCCGATTATCATGATCCTGAAAGAGTGAGGTTTGGTGTCCTGAGGGTACTCAATGACGACAGAGTATCTCCGGGCCGTGGTTTTGGCTGGCATCCTCATGATAACATGGAAATCATTACCATCCCGCTTGAAGGCGACCTTGAGCACAAAGATAGCATGGGTAATACCGAAGTTATCAGGCATGGCGAAGTACAGGTTATGAGTGCCGGTACAGGTATAATGCATAGTGAGTATAATGCCAGCCAGGAGAAGGATGTTAAGTTACTCCAGATCTGGGTATTCCCTGATACTTTTAGCCTTAAACCACGTTACGACCAGATTTCTCTGAAAGATGTAGAGAAAGAAAATACCCTCTACCAAATACTTTCGCCGGTTAAAGACGACCAGGGTGTCTGGATCCACCAGCAGGCATGGTTCTATATGGGTAAATATGACAAAGAAACTACTGAAACGTATTACTTAAAAAGCCGTCAGAATGGTGTTTATTTCTTTCTCATTAACGGGGAAGCAGTGATAGAAGGGACTGAATTGTCGGAACGGGATGGCTTTGGTGTATGGGAAACAGATAAAATAGAAATAACCACTAAACCCGGTACCAGGATTCTTGTGATGGAAGTCCCAATGAGATAAATTTCATAACCTTCTATACTTTTTTGTATTCAACATTGCTGATTGTATAATATCTTTGCATCCTTAAATCTTTGGATGTTTAAATTAACACTGGATCGTGTGATTGAGTAACCTGAAGCATAATGCTTTTGGTTGATTTCTCCTTCCCGGCAACTCACCGGGCATTTACTTTTATTTTCCAAATTATCAAATCGTAATATGGTGGATTATATCCAATCATCCATCTTTTAAAATTTAAACATCATGAGTAACGAACATAAATCAATACACGAATTCGACGTAAATCTAATCTGTGAATATTACCTGGGAGTAGAACGTCAGGGCCCCGGTAGCCCCGATGCTACTATTAAGGCATTGAGCTTCACCGGTAATCTTTCTGAAGACGCACACATAGCTGACTTAGGCTGTGGCACCGGTGGTCAAACTTTGGTATTAGCCAACAATACCCAATGTAAGATAACCGGGGTTGACCTGTTTCCTGCTTTTATTGAAAAGTTCAACTTAAATGCGGAAGCGGCAGGCGTTAACCAAAGAGTTAAAGGTGTTATCGGAGATATGGCTAACCTGCCTTTCAATAAAGAAGAACTTGATGTTATATGGGCAGAAGGTTCAATTTACAATATAGGATTTCAGCGGGGGCTCAAGGAATGGAGGGAGTTTATTAAAACCGGTGGTTATGTTGCAGTAACTGAAGTAGCATGGTTTACTGACAAACGCCCGGCTGAAATAGAAGATTTCTGGATGGATGCTTATCCTGAGATTGACACTATTCCTAATAAAATAGCTCAAATGCAGAATGCGGGATATATTCCTGTTGCCAGTTTTATTCTCCCTGAGGAATGCTGGCTTGAGCATTTCTATAATCCGCAAGTGAAAACAAGAGAAGAATTCCTGCTAAAATATCCCGGGAATGAAACAGTAGCCGGTTTCATCGAAAGTGAAAAGCATGAAGCCTACTTGTATCATAAGTATAAGGAGTACTACGGTTATGTGTTTTTTATCGGTAGAAAACTGTAGATAAAAAGATTGCTCCCCCGGGAGCAATCTTTTTTAGTAAGCCATTACCTGGACTTCTTTTTTAACAAGCCTCCTCATCCATAACCAGTGTGATATAAAGAGGATAATGCTTGTAAGCATCACCAGTCCGTTCACAATGATCGATCTTCGTGCAATATGCAGTGAAGTCTGGATCTTATCAGCCTTTGCTGCTTCATACATGGCTTTGATTGTTGCATCATCTGGTAAGAAATTCTTCATTTCAGTGGATTCATCTTTTGATGATGATTTCATCAGATCCATCTTGTAAATCTCAAAAGAAGCAAGATTGGATGCCCCCTGCGGATTAAACATATTGGCTGAGTGCAACGGATCCTGGAGGTCAATTATTGAAGGGATAATGTTGGCGAGGCAGATTATAAAGGTTACCACTGCCACCAGGCATACAATATACCCGTATACCTGTGCCATACGATGAGGTTTTTCTGGTTTTTCCATATTATATAGGTTTTTGTATATATAAAGGTATACAAATCTGTACCGGGAGTCAATTATTTTAGGAAGAAATCAAAAAGGGGTTTTCGTTACCGAACAGGACCCGGATTTTTTTTTATTTTAATTACTTCATTAAATTTGAAAGGTTTTAATAATCTCTCATGAAATTAATAAAAATCTTAACCGTTTTACTGGTTTCTCTTAATGCATTCCAGTCTCAGGCTCAATTACCGGCATGGGAAAGGTTAAATCCTTTTCCCCAATCAAATTCAATGCATGATATCATCAGAATATCAGGAACCAACAGGCTTATAGCAGCCGGTATGGGCGCAACGATAATGATGTCGGATGACATTGGTGTGACATGGCAATATATTTTATATCCTGCCGGATTAGGCAGTGATTTTATAGGCAATAAATTCACATTTATTAATGAAACTACCGGCTTTTTAGCCGGAAATAAGAATAGAATAATTAAAACCACGGATTCAGGGAGTGACTGGAGAGTGGTATATAGTGATTCATCAGGGTATTCAGACTTTATCATTGAAGTTGAATTTATTAATGATTCGGTTGGTTATGCTATAGGAAGAGAAGGATTCCTGTTAAAAACAACTGATCAGGGGGAATCATGGACTGTATCAGATATCGGATACCAACCAAATACACTAACAGAAATTGAATTTTTAAACCAGTCGGTTGGCTTTATAAATTCCGGTAATAATGGAGAGATTCTTAAAACTATAGACGGGGGTGTTACATGGACTGTAATACAATTGCTGTCAGGATGGCTGGAGAATAGCTCAATCAGGGGAATAGAATTTATTGATCAATCAACCGGATTTTTGTCGGTTGTTTCAAGTAACGGCGGTTCAGGCATTTATAAGTCAACAGATTCTGGTATATCATGGTATCAGGTATCTGAAATAGAAGATTGGTATGGTAGAGGGTGTTTTTTTATTGATTCATCTAACGGCATATTCACCTATAGTGATTTAGGTGGTGGGTATAGGGTATATATTACTACTGATGCAGGTGAATCATGGGATATGGTTGAGCAGGCAACTGAGATGGGAGTTCAGGCTATCGGTTTTTGCTATTATGATGAAAGTATATTATTCTCTACCGGTACTATTGGTTCCATGTATAAATCTGAAAATGGTGGATTGCACTGGGAATTATATAGTCATAATAAGATTGATGGTTATATTGGCGATGCTGTTGTGTTTGACAGAAACAATGGGATACTGCTCACCCAGAACTCATATGATTATTCAAGTATACTGAAAACAACAGATGGATTTGAGTCCTTTGAAAATCTTCTTACAGTGCCCAGCAGCGCCACCAGGATAAATTTCCCTGATCCTGACCATGGATTTTGCTTTTATAAGGATTATCCTTATACCATAAACTGTCGTACAAATGACGGAGGTATAAATTGGATAACCGATACAATCTCCAATAATTCCTGGCTCACTGTTAAAGAAACTGATTTTCTGAATTTCCAAAAAGGTATTATCCTATGCGATAACAGGTACTTTATCACTTTAGATGGTGGAAACATCTGGGAAGAGAACTTCATAAATGATGATAATCAATACAATACCATTGATTGGATTACTGAAAATAAACTGGTTATCAGCGGTATATCGCAGGATACTTCAGTACTCCTGATCTCTGAAGATATGGGAATTACATGGCAAACCATTGAAATCCCATTTAATGAAGAAGTATCATTTACTGATGAGAATACAGCCTTCTTATTTTCAAACAGCCAATTACTTAAGACAACTGATGGTGGTTACAACTGGTATGAGTGCGAAGTAAATTCAGGTTCTTTCAATGAATTTCGCGATTTATCGTTTCCAACCCAGGATACAGGATACCTGGTAGGTTGGGCGTATCATGATAACGTACTAAAAAGTATTGATGGAGGCGAAACATGGAATTCCATCAATGCGCCTGTAACCAGTGCATTCAACCATGTAAAGTTTACTGATGCTGAAAGTGGCTATATCTTTAACCTTAATGATATTTTTAAAACTACAACTGGTGGAATTGTTGGCATTAAAAGTCCACACGTTAATTCCGGGAATAACTTCCTCTTATACCCAAATCCATTCAAAGATGAAATACGGATCGACTTCAATAACTTGAATCAAAACGATCAGCTTGAGATGAGGATCTTTAATGTCGAGGGAGTTAATATTCATAACACCAACATCAATTCAAATGCTGCCTTTGTGATTTTTAATGGTTCATCGCTAAAACCAGGCGTTTATCTTTTTCAGTTCATAAAGGATGGAGTTGTTTTAGAAACCGGGAAGATGGTGAAGTTGTAGTCATTAGTTTTTGAGTATTGTTAATTACTATGAAACAAAAAAGCACTTACAAATTCTGTGTAAGTGCTTTCTCTTTCCTTAAGTCGGAGTGGTCAGACTCGAACTGACGACCACTTGCACCCCATGCAAGTACGCTAGCCAACTGCGCCACACCCCGTAGGAGGTGCAAATTTACTAAAATTATTATTTAATCAGCAAGCACTTTTCTTTTTTACTCATCATCCTCCGTACTCTTAAGGTTCCTGAGTATAGTCACCGGCTGGGTTATTGTAAATGAAGCCATCCTGCTGCCACTGTTATAGGTGCCTCCTTCAGAAACCCCGTCAATAAACTCTCCGTCTGAGGTGCCCCCGATGTTTAAATAGTAGCTTTTTCCTGTAACAAGAGCTGCTGATGAAAATATGACCGACTGGTAATCGCCTGAAGGTTTAAAGGAAACTACTGAAGTTCCTGCATCATCGGTTATATTAAATATAGTTTCTTCCGGGTAACTGTTTGAGAAAATGGCAACAATGGAGTTCTGCGTTGAAGTGCTATCGGGATATTCCATAAGTTCTGAGTTTGTGCCTGAAGCAGCAATAAAGCCACCTGCTATCTTAAATGTATTATTGTGGTCAACAGCTACTTCAGGGGCTTCAAGGGGGCCATGTATAACCACTTTGCCACCGTTCAGTTCAATGCTTCCGTTACTGTCAATGCCGTCTCCTCTTATGCAGTCTACCACCAGCAATCCATCATTAATTCGTATCAGGCTCTGGTCATCAACATCAACATCATAGCCTGCCGTGGCACTGAATCCGTCATCAATGGAAATTATGTGCATTGAACCGCCATTCATTATGATGTTGTGGCTTTCAAACCCCTCCATTGAGCGTATAATGTTGATATCACCATCAATAACAATGGTTGAATTATTAGAATGAAAACCTGCCCTGGCTGTATAGATAGTATAGCTACCTGAAATTATCTCAATTGAATTATCCGAATCAATGGCATGGTCTGTAGCATCTATTGTAAGGGAGTCGGCTTTAAGCCTTACCAGTTCATCAGCTTTTATGCCTTTCTGCGAAACAGAGTTTGTGTCGGCTTCATAGCCACCACCACATACAATATCAAATCTCCCGCCGTCAATTATGGCCCTGTTTTTTGCTGATATACCATCACCCCCTGACCTGATCAGGTAGGTGCCATCAAATATCACCACTTCACCGGTACCAGTTCCTGATTCATCATCAGATTTCATGGCATCTCCACCCGATTCAAGGTTATAGTTACCATCCCTGGCAATAAGGTAATCCTTGCCTCTTACAGCATCATCCACTGCCTTAACCACGTAATTCCCGCTTTTCAGTAATAATCCGTCTTTGCCGGTAATCCCATCTTTGTAATTGCCGGTTACTGACAGTTCACCGCTTCCAAAAATTGTGAGGTTGGTTTTACTGAAAAGGGCAGCATTCGGATCATCATCAGGATCAGCATATGATTGTCCGTCCGTCAGCACGTTCTTTGTACCTTCCGGTAAAGCGATAACCACCTTTTTTGCATCATCAATAAAGAGGGCAGGACCAGAGGGATAGTGAATAGAAGCATTATTAAGAATAAGCCTTACCAGGTCTTCATCCTTTGCATCAACAATAATGCGGCCATTATTGAGGGTACCGGAGATTTTATAGTTTCCTTTTCCTTTAATCGTTGCCGTACTACCGCTGATGTTAACCAGGGGTGAGGAAGCAGTTATCGAATTTCCGTTAAGGGTGATATATATCAGCGATTGCTCATCCCAGGTATAATCGCCGCTTTCTTCATGGGCCAGTCCTGTAAGCGTATCAGCAATGTTAATTGTATCAACCGGCAGCTGCTCTTGTGGCGACGAGAGATCTAAATCCCTTTCACAGGACGAGAGCATAATGAGGCCTGATATAATGAAAATCAAGAGTATTTTGAGTCTTACGAGTGTCATCTGTCTGATTATCAACAACATACTAAATAAGTATAACATTGATAATAAGCATAAGTTCCTGAATATGAAAACATTACACTCTTATGAGCGGGAAAGTAAAGGCAATAAAAAAACCGGACTTACGCCGGTTCTTTTATATATCAATGATCTTTGGTGGGGGTTGTTACTTCCGGCCAAGTTTATCCAGAATGTTTAATGCTTCTGTTTTATGATAATTATCCTGGTCGGCCGCTATTTTTCTAAAATGATCAACGGCAAAGTCTATTTGCGCGTTTTTAAGATAGCACAATCCTAAGTACCATTCAGCATGTTCAACGTAAAGGTTATTCTTGTCATCTATGATATACTTAAATGCTGTAGCAGCATCATCAATTCTATCGGTTTCGATGTAAGAAATTCCATTGTAGAACCAGACCGCCATGTTAGAACTGTCCTTGTCGAGGATTTCAGCAAATAACAGGGAAGCTCCCTGGAAATCTCTTTGTTGAAATTTCAGGACAGCCTCTACTATGTTCGCATTTCCTGAACGAGTTAACTCGATGGATTTGTCGGAATCATAGTACATACTGAATAGTTTTTCAGGCGTGTAGGAGCGCTGCTGAGTAAAAAGAAGCGCACCACCGGTGATCATTAATACAGCAATAGCTGCAGCAGCTGCGAGCTGCCACCTGCGTGGCTGTAATTTCACGATCTTCGGAGCATTAACTTCTTTCTTCTCATTGTAAATACTCAAAAGCTTTCTTCGGAACTCAAGAACATCCTCATCTAATAGAATGTTGTCGAGGTCCTTATCTAGCTTGAGCTCAGTCGACAATTCCGCATTGAACTGAAGTTCTTTGCTAAACCATCGGAGTTCATCCTCATTCATTTCCCCGGCAAGGAATCTTTCGATAAGCTGGGAATACTTGAGTTTTCTAGTCATCGGACAGGAATTTTTGGCACTTTGGATCATTGATAATTCTCTTCTTTAATTCTTCTTTACAAAGATATTTTCTGGTTTTCGCGTATTTTTCTGTTTTATAACCCATCTCTACAGCAATCTCTTTGAGTGAAGTCTTTTTCATGAATAATAAAAGAACTTTCTGGCAATCTTCACCCAGCGTTAAAAAATGCTGCTGGTACAACCTGAATTTTTCCTGATCATCCAGGTTCTTCTCGCTTAAAGCGTAATCCGACATGGTGATAAATACCTCTATGTCGCTGAATTCCCGCTGGAACTGCTTGCGTTTTGAAAGTTTCTGCAACCATAGGTTCCTGCTTATAGAATATATATACGTACGAAAAGAACAAGTTAAATCAAGCTCATTTGCCTTGATCTTCCTGAAGACAATTATTAAACTGTCCTGGAATATATCTTCGGCATCTTCCTCACTTCCATTGTTCTTGGTAACCAGGAACAATATCATGGGAAACAACTCCTGATAAATATATTTGATGATGTAATCACTACGGAGCCTTAGTCCTTCAATGATAGCCTCATCAGAATAATGAATCATGTTTCGTTACTTTATCCGTTTTTGATCAAAAGGTAATACCGGTTTTAAAATTTTTCCCCTCATTTTTTTTCCGCTACTATCTCCGAAAAATTGTGTTAAAAAAGAAGCCATTATATTCTGCTGAAAAACAACACTTTATAAAAAATCTCAAAAAAAGTATCAGAAATATGTCGTAAACCGTATTACCTTTTACTGATTAATTGATAAATGGACGTAAAGGTAACCCAAATATAGCATGGGAAACCTTAAAGAGGGATCAATTTATCAGTAATTTTGGGACGTAAAAGACATATCAGTGTAGTTAAATTGGTCCAAATGCACAACTATTGACAAAATTAACGAAGTTCTTCTATTAATCAAATAAAAGACACTAACAACTTAATCCCAAACCCCTTTCAAGCAATGAAAAAAAGAACTACTATTTTGACAATCGCTACACTGGCCTTGATTATGCTTGGTAGCAGTGCCTTTGCGCAACAGCCCATTAAAGGTACAGTAACTTATCACGAAGACCCTAGTAAACCTGTTCCTTCTGTTAATGTTGAATTATGGCAGGGCAACACCTTCATCCAGAGCACAACATCCAATCCTAATGGAAAATACATCTTCACAAATGTTCCTTATGGGGCATATACAGTAAAAGCATTCACTACTCCTATTGAACCAGGTGGTATAGATACAGATGATGCTGAAATGATTTGGGACTATCTGTATAATGGACAAACACTAACTGCAATTGAAGAATTGGCCGCTGATGTTGACCATAATGGTGTTGTAACTGAAGAAGACTACTGGATTCTTCATGATAACTGGAGCAACGGTTTTCAACCTGAATGGGTATTTGAAGATCTTGAAATTACTCATACCGGCAACAAAACCAACATCCCAACCATGGGCGGATCAAGCTCAGGCGACGTAAACGGTACTTTCGTTCCTACCGGACGTAATGAAGAAATTGCACAGGTATCGTATTATGCAAAGAATTTCTCAACCAACTTTACTGTTGAAGTATTCGCAAAAGACCTGTACTCAGCATCTTCAATGGGACTTGTTATAGACTATCCTGAGGGAGTTAATATTAATAATGTTACCTCACAGATGGGCGAACTTTCCGACCTTAAGGTTAAGAATAACAGGATCGTTGCTACCTGGGTTAATGGTAACAAGGAAGTAAGTATCAATGCAAATGAACCGGTTCTAGTAATCTCAGCTTCCGCTAACCGTTCATTCAATGGCAGCGATATTAAGTTCAATGTTAACAATAAAAGCCACTTTGTAAGTAACGGCAGTGCTGTAAAACCTGAAATGTCAGTTCCTTACCTTACTGTAAACGGAAATGATAACCTCAGCTACAGTTATCCTAACCCGGCAAGTGAAAGCACTGTTATCTATTTCTCACTCCCGTTAGCCACCAAGGCAAACCTGAGTATCTATAACCTTAACGGACAATTAGTAAAGAACATAATCAATGAAGAGATGTCAGCAGGTCAGCACTCTGTTACCCTGTCGGTTACTGATCTTCAGGAAGGTGTATACTTCTACAACCTCACCACAAGTGGCAATGTAAACATAAACCAGGCTAAGCGTTTGGTAGTAGTTCATTAATATCAAGAGGTTTTGATGGAAAAGGGACTGGTTACAGTCCCTTTTTTATTATACAACAATTTACATTATTTTTGTGGCACACTCATAAGTGATCCACAATGGGCATGAGCAAAGGCCGTAACCGGGCTGCGGCAATTCTTATTTCTGTACTTGTCCTTGTAATAACCATTGCCGGCTGCAACCAGCAAGGAAAAGATTCATCAAAAATTGCCAACAATCCTGTTGCCGGCTCAGAGTCAGGTGATATTGCAACAGGCGATACCCTTTTCCGCAAAGCATTATACGACAGTGCTTATATCTACTACAAACGTGCAGCTGATAAAGCTGAAAATGAAGGTGATAATCCTGGGTTAGCTGAAATACTCCTCAAGATTGCTGACCTTCAGCGACTAAAAGGCGAGACCGGACTTTCCATGGAAGTTATTACACGTGCCGAGCAACTGGTAACCAATATCCCTTCTGCTAAAAAAACACTGGCTGATATCCTCAGGAAAAAAGGTCTGCTGCTGAACAACAGGGGTAGCTTCGACAGTGCGATTAAGGTCATTAACCATAGTATAGAACTTAAAAAGCAGGCACTCGGCGCTTCCGATACCACACTGGCTCTCCATTACAACCTGCTCGGTATATCCTACTTTTATAAGGGTGACTACGATAATGCCCTTTCAAATTATACCCGGGCATATGAAATCGCGATGAAGAAGAAGAAGCCTGAAGATGCCGACCTTGCTATGATTGTCCAGAACATCGGGATCATCAACGCGCAAAAGGGACAGTACGAACAGGCAGAGCAGTCATTTACCACCTCCCTGAGGATCAATGAAAAACTACTTAAGGCCGACGATCCTGAACTTGCCATGATCAACCTGAATGTTGGCAGGCTCAAGGCGCTGCTCAATAAGGACCTTGAAGCCCTCGACTACTACAATGTGGCTGAAGAAATACTTAATAAAAGACCGGAGCCCGAACACCCTTATTACAAATTTGTGTACCAGAACAAAGGGCAGACGTATGTGCACATGGCCGATTATGAAAAAGCCCTCGTTTATTTTATCAAAGCACTGAACCTGGCTTCACCCACACTTGATAAAAAGCATCCCCAGATCCTGTCGCTCAATATGAACATAGGCTATGTTTATGAGAAAAAGAAGGATTATAACAATGCCCTCAGGTATTACATCGCAAGTATAGCCGATGACCCTGAAAACCCGTCGAATATTAAAACTTTCGGTAACCTGGCCAGTTTGTATAATTCAATGAACGACAGGGCCCGGGCCGATGAATATTACCGCAAAGCACTGTCGCTTGCAGAAAAACACCTTGGCAAGGACCATCCTGAAACAGGCCTCCTGTACACGCGTTACGGGTTTTTCCTTTTACCCGACCGTACAAGGTCCGACCAGATAGATTATTTCAATAAAGGCCTTGCTATCAGCAAGAAGAGTTATGGTGAAAAAAGCAGGGAGGTTTCAAACAACTACACTCACATTGGTAATTATTACCTCATTGAGGACCAAACCCTAAAGTCGCTTGAGAATTACCAGAAGGCTATTGTTTCCATCCTGCCGGGCTTCAACGACATGGATGTAAGTAAGAACCCTGATATCAAAACCATAGAGCCCGACAGGTACCTTGTAAATGCACTGAATGCAAAAGCCGATGCTTTCGCAGCCCTTGGTGGTATTGACAACCTGCTCCAAAGCCTTAATACCTACAAACTGTCAGTGGAGGTAATTAATAAATTACGGTCAACCTACCAGGATGAGGAGAGCAAGCTGCTGATCTCTGATGAAGAGAAGTTAACTTTCCAGAAAACAGTAGGCGTTGCCATCCAGCTCTACGAAAAAACAAAGAACAGGGAGTACCTCGACCAGGCCTTCCAGTATTCCGATAAGAGTAAATCGGCTGTACTCATTAACTCCATGAGGGATATCCAGGCACAGCACTTCGGAAAGATACCTTCTGAGATTCTCGACCTTGAAAAACAACTTAAACTGAATATCGGCACTTTCAGGCGGTTTATCTATGAGGAGAAACAAAAGGTTTCGCCTGCTGAAGCTATGATAAGAACGTGGGAGTCGAGGGTGTTTGAATATACAGTAAGGTACGACAGCCTCACTGCGGTGCTTGAGAAGAATTACCCCGACTACTATAAGATCAAATACACTGAACCATCTATCAGGATAGAGGATATCCAGAAAGCGCTTGATACTGACCATACCCTTATTGAATACATGCTGGGTGAAACAATGGTCTATACTTTTGCCATCAACAAAAAGTCGTTTGAAGTATTTACACAGCCGCTTGATTCTGCCTTCTATAAGAATGTTAATGCGCTTGTATCTGCCACTGCCAACAACTCCATGTTCAGCACTACCGCAGAAGATTATATACGTTACTCGAAAGCAGCCTACAATCTGTACAATACGCTTATCCAGCCTGTTACCGGCCGTTTCAGAGAGAAGAGCCTTATCATAATCCCTGACGCTGAGCTGGGTTATATATCCTTCGACATGCTCCTCACTTCAATGCCCGACACCAGTTTCATGGATTACAGGAAGTTGCCTTACCTCATTAAGCAGAATGTTATTTCCTATAGCACCTCTGCCATCCTGCAATTCTCAGGATTCCGGAGCAGGGAGCGCAAGGCAACCCGCAATATCCTGGCCATGGCACCCTCTTATGAGAACCTCACTACTACCAAAACAGCCTTTACCGATGAAAACGGGCAGAAAGTATACCTGCTGCCTATACCCGGTGTTGAACAGGAGATGGAAGGAATTAAAAGCAGCATGTTTGCCAGGAAGATCTCAGGTGATAAAGCCACAGAGGCACGGTTCAAGAAAGAAGTGGGTAAATACAACGTACTGCACCTTGCCATGCACACGCTTGTCAACAATAGCCAGCCTATGCTGTCGAAACTGGTGTTTTACCAGGATAACGACACAGTAGAGGATGGCATGCTCAACACCTATGAACTCTTCAGCATGGACCTCAATGCCGGGCTGGCCGTACTCAGCGCCTGCAACACAGGTTCAGGCAAACTGCTGAAAGGGGAGGGCGTGATGAACCTTGCCAGGGGATTTATATTTGCCGGTGTTCCGGGAATAGTTATGACCATGTGGTCAGTGGATGATGAGTCAAGTGCCCGCATAGTGCAGAAATTCTATGAATACCTCCAGGATGGCATGCCGAAGGACGAAGCACTCCGCCAGGCTAAACTCGACCTGCTGGCTGAAGGTGACCCCCTCAGGTCGCACCCTTTCTATTGGGCCGCTTATGTTAACATCGGCGACAACAGCCCTATGAAATTCCGCAGTGCGGCAGTTACCTACTCCCTGTATGCGCTGCCTGTAATACTCATCCTGGCAGTTACTTTCTTCCTTGTAAGGAAAAGAAAGGTTAAGAAACAACAACCTGTAAAGCCTCTGGCTTAATTTTTGCATTACTCTCAACGTGAATATATTACCTGATACCAGCAACATAAATAACATCTATCCGGCAGGCTTTGAAACAAAATCAGGCTATGCTGCCATACGCGAACACCTGCACCGCATCTGCCTCACGGGCTACTCCCGCGAACTGGTTGATGCTATGCAGTTTGTAACTGGTTTTACTGAGCTCACCACCCTGCTCGGCCGCACTGATGAGATGAAATATGTGCTGCAGTTTATCCCCGGTTTCCCGCAGCAGGATTATTACGACCTGACCTCTGAGTTAAGCAGGATCAGGGTCAGGGGTACTTACCTTGAACCTGAGACATTGCCCGAACTCCGCCTTTCGCTCGAAACCATCACCGGCATCATCAGCTTCATTACTAACCTCGACCCCCAGAAGTTCCCTGAACTTAAGAAACTACTGCCCCCGGGTGTCCCCGAAAAGGTGATCATCGACAGGGTAAACCGCATCATTGATGAGAAAGGCGAAATAAGGGATAATGCCAGTGAACGCCTCTCCTCGTTAAGGAAAGAAATTAAAAGCCGCGTATCGTCCATCGACAGGCGCATCAACCAGATACTCAGCCAGGCAAGGAAGGACAGCCTTGTGAGTGAAGATACCGAGCTTACCATCAGGAACGGCAGGCTCGTTATACCGGTGCCATCTGGCAACAAGCGCAAGCTGAGGGGATATGTGCACGACACTTCCGCTACCGGACAAACGGTATACCTTGAACCTGCCGAGGTGTTCGAGATAAACAACGATATCCAGAACCTCAGGGTGGAGGAACGCGAGGAGATTATCAGGATACTTACTGACTTTACTGATTTCATCCGTGAGCGTGCCGGCGAACTGATTGAGTATTACCGCTTCCTTGGCGAAACCGACTTTATCAGGGCCAAAGCTATCCTTGCCATTGAATACGACGCTGTTAAACCTGAAATTGTACCACAACCTGTAATACAGTGGCGGCGGGCAGTGCATCCCCTGTTAAGCAGGTCGCTGAAGAAACAGGGCCGTGAAATTGTAGCACAGGATATAGAACTCAACAGCACCAGGCGCATCATGGTGATCAGCGGCCCCAATGCCGGCGGCAAGTCAGTTACCCTCAAAACGGTGGCTTTGTTGCAGTATATGCTCCAGACCGGCCTCCTTATACCGGTGGGCGCCGACTCTGTGAGTGGCCTTTTCTCAAAGATATTCCTTGAAATAGGTGATGAACAGTCGCTTGAAAACGATCTCAGTACCTACAGCTCGCACCTTATCCATATAAAGCACTTCCTGCAGAATGCTGATTCAGGTACGCTCTTCCTGATTGATGAATTCGGCTCGGGTACTGAACCCCAGCTGGGTGGAGCCATGGCTGAGGCCAGCCTGCAGATGCTCAACCAAAAGGGATGCTACGGCGTGGTTACTACCCACTATACCAACCTCAAGCTGCTGGCTGATAATGAAGAAGGCCTATTCAATGCAGCCATGCTTTACGACACAAGGGCCATGAGGCCTTTATTCAAACTCAGCACCGGCAAACCGGGCAGCTCCTTTGCCTTTGAAATTGCCAATAAAATAGGCTTCCCGCAGGAAGTGGTCGACAATGCAGCTGCCAAGGTAGGCTCCGGACAGCTTGATTTTGAAAAGCAACTACAGCAGCTTGAAGTGGATAAGAAAGAGATCAGCAGGAAGATGGCTGAACTTAAAGTGGCCGACGATACACTGGCTGAACTGGTAGCCCGTTACCGGAAACTGCTCACCGACCTCGAACAACGCAAAGCCGTGGTGATCAAGGATGCCAGGCTCAGGGCACAGCAACTGGTCGACCAGTCGAATAAACTTATCGAGAACACCATCCGCGAAATCAAAGAGCATAAAGCTGAGAAGGAAGTCACCAGGCAACTCCGCGAAGAACTGCATAAATCCATGGACCAGGTGCTATCCGCTGCCGCAGAAGCAGAGGAAGTGGCCGGTGAACCGGCCGAACCACATGCAGAAAAACCTGTAGCCCCTCCTGTATCATACCACCTTAAAAAAGGTGCTTATGTGAAGATGGAAGGGCAGGAGAGCATCGGTATTGTGGATGAGCTCAAAGGAAACAGGGCCCAGGTATCATTCGGCTCTTTTATGGTCAGGACTACCATCGACAAACTTGTGCTTGCTTCGCCACAGGAAGTGAAGCTGGCCGAAAGTGGCAAATCGTTCGCCGGTAAGGGAACTTCAGTAATCCACGACCTTAACGCAAGGATGGCCGACTTCAAAATGACCATCGACCTCCGTGGCAAGAAAGCTGAGGAAGCAGCAGAACTCCTCTCGAGGTATATCGACCAGGCCGTACTGCTCAGGGTCCATGAAGTAAGAATACTCCACGGCAAGGGTACCGGCGCGCTGCGTTCAATGGTTTATGAGATGCTGAACGACAATCCCGATGTAATCAGGATTGAGGATGAAAGCCTTGAAAGGGGTGGGCATGGGGTTAGTGTGGTGCAGTTGGTTTGAACAAAATTGGTTGTTTTTAGTTCTTTGTTCTTGGTTCTTAGTTCGGGGTTTGGGGTTCGGAGTTCGGGGTTAAGAGTTTTTAGTCAAAAAAATAAATAAGATGTCAGCTTTTCTTACACGGAATAGAATAAAGAATATTATTGGCTTATTGATTGGTGCCCTCGGAGGGTACCTTTATTATTATTTCATTGGTTGTACCAGTGGTAGTTGTGCCATCACTTCAAACCCTTACATGAGCATACTCTGGGGTTCGCTGCTCGGGTACCTGCTGTTTGATATGTTCAAGCTGAAGGAACAGCCCAAGAGTGAGGCATAATATTATTTTCGTACCAGCCGGTACGATTCATCAATCCATTCCTTAAGCACCTTGTCGGTTACTGAGCCGTCAATCTCCACGGTATTCCAGTGCTTCTTGTTCATGTGGTAGCCGGGCTTCACGCAACTATACTGTTCCCTCAGCTCAACCGCCTTCTCCGGTTCACATTTTACATTCATAGTCAACGGCCCCTCAAGGTCAGTCAGCAGGAACATCTTCCCCTTCACCTTAAACACCAGTGTTGTCTCATCAAAAGGGAAGCCTTCAGTCACATCCGGAAGGCTCAAACAATACTCACGCAGGGATTCTATATCCATGATACACCAGCTATTCCACAAAGATAATACATTCACCTCACTCCTCTCACCTCACCCCGGCCCTCTCCTCAAGGAGAGGGAGAAAGGCACCTCACCCCAACCCTCTCCTCAAGGAGAGGGAGAAAGGCACCTCACCCCGACCCTCTCCTCAAGGAGAGGGAGAAAGGACTTTACTGGTTGTTGTCGCATTAGCTCCCTCTCCTTGAGGAGAGGGCGGGGGGTGAGGTGATAACGCATTGGCCCCCTCTCCTTGAGGAGAGGGCCGGGGTGAGGTGAACTGGGTGAGGTGCTCCTCCTGGGGTGAAGTGACTGCCTTAGCTTAAGATTACCTTAAAATTTACCTGCCTTTGAACAAAGGGCTTTTTATATAGTCTCGTATTATCAGGCACTTACATAAATTAATAATATCCTGGGTGGCACAAAAGAGGCATCGTTACTTTTACTTTTTGTTTTTAGTAGTACCTTTGTTTGCTTTTTCGAAAATCATTGGGATAACAGGGTATAATCTAAAATCACACAAATGTCATTAACAAAAAAAACATCTGACCTCAAGAAGAGGATGCGCGATGCATTAATGGGAGGCGGGCAGGTAGCTATTGACAAGCAGAAAGCCACAGGTAAAATGACTGCCCGTGAACGTATCATTGCGCTACTTGATCCTAAGTCATTCCATGAATACGACTTGTTTGTTGAACATGCCGGCAAGGACTTCGACATGAGCGACAAATACCTTCCCGGCGATGGTGTTATTACTGGTACTGGTACCCTGAATGGTTACCCCGTGTGTATTTATGCACAGGACTTTACAGTGGCCGGCGGTTCTCTCGGATGGATGCATGCCAAGAAGATCACCAAGATTATGGACCACGCCATGAAACTTAAGGTGCCTATCATCGGGATCAACGACTCAGGCGGTGCCCGTATACAGGAAGGCGTTAACTCACTGGCAGGTTATGGTGAAATCTTTTACAGGAACACACAGGCTTCAGGAGTAATCCCGCAAATCAGTGTTATCCTCGGCCCCTGCGCCGGTGGTGCCGTTTATTCGCCTGCCCTTACCGATTTTGTATTCGTTGTAGATAAAATATCAAAGATGTTCATCACCGGCCCTGAAGTTATCAAAACAGTGCTTGGTGAGGAGATCTCCATGGAAGAACTTGGCGGTGCCCGCGTACAGAGCGAAATTACAGGCAACGCCCACTTCTTCGCCGAAAGTGAAACTGAATGCTTTGAGCAGATTAAAACACTCTGCAGCTTCATTCCCTGGAACAATATCAAACGTGCCGAGGCTTTCCCCAAGAAACCACCCCGCACAAGAAGCTATAATATCGATACTATTTTCCCGACCAATCCGCGCCAGCCTTACGATGTAAAGGATGTGATCAGGGCAATTACCGATGATTCTGAATTCTTCGAAATCCAGAGTATGTTTGCCGCCAATATAGTAATCGGCTTTGCAAGGCTTAACGGCAATACAGTGGGCTTCGTGGCCAACCAGCCACTGGTGCTCGCCGGTGTGCTCGATGTTGACTCTTCCGACAAGGCCGCCCGCTTTATCCGCTACTGCGATGCCTTTAATATCCCGCTGGTAACTCTGGTTGACCTTCCGGGATACCTGCCGGGCATCGACCAGGAACATGCAGGTGTTATCCGCCATGGTGCCAAGGTACTTTATGCATACTCCGAGGCTACCGTCCCCAAAATGACGGTTATCACACGCAAAGCTTACGGCGGAGGCTATATTGCCATGTGCTCAAGCCACCTGCGCGCCGACTTCGTATTTGCATGGCCTACCGCCGAAATCGCTGTTATGGGGCCTGAGGGTGCTGCCAATATCATCTTCAGGAATGAAATCAAGAATGCCGAGAACCCTGATGAAATGCGCAAGCAGAAAATCAAGGAATACAAGGATAAATTCGCAAATCCGTATGTGGCTGCTGCCTATGGCTATGTTGATGCCGTAATTGAACCTTCCGAGACAAGGAATATGCTTATCCATGCCCTCTCCATTTCATCAGAGAAAGTACAGGATACACCAAAGAAGAAACACGGAATACCTCCATTCTAAAAAAAGGGAATTATGTCAGGAAGTCACGAATCGCACGAAATAAGAACGATTGTAATTGACAATGTAAAGTATAAAACAAGGCTTACCAGGAAGTTCCTCGACCGTAAGCCTTACTCACCCGATGTCCCCGGGCATGTTTACTCATTTATCCCGGGCACTATCCTCGGTGTTTCAGCCAAAGAAGGCGACAAGGTAAAGAAAGGCACCATCCTTCTTGAACTTGAAGCCATGAAAATGGCTAACAACATCATCGCCCCCATCGACGGTACCATCAAAAAAATCAACGTTAAAAAAGGCGACCTGGTTCCTAAGAACTGCTTGCTGGTGGAGATTGAGTAGAGTAAACTATTGATTTTATAGTATTTATAAGAAGGTTTTAAGTCAGGTAAACTAATTCATAATTAGTTTACCTGACTTATTTTATATCGCTATTTCTCACCGTACCATCTTGTCAAAAATAATCGGATATTCAATCGGTTAAAGTTCTAAATGACCCACAAAAAATTATCAATCAAAATATCGTAAGTATTTGCCTATAATTCCATAATTCGCTATATTTGATTCTAATTGTGTTCGCATTGTGTTCGCATTGTGTTCGCATTTCCTTCGCATTTTGGGTATAAAAATGCGAACACTATGCGAACGTAATGCGACTGCAATGCGAACACAATACAGACTAAAATCAAACTAAATCTAACACTAACAATTACATTTCATGGCTAAAATCAGAAACGGAGTTCTCACAGGACTGGTCGGTAATCTTGTTCTTACTAAACACAAAGATGTTCAG